>WBZS01001609.1_pt1 | contig 17154 bp, 15 predicted proteins | sample 5204201 | NCBI WGS metagenome assembly WBZS01 (sample SAMN12344357, study PRJNA552823) | activated sludge metagenome | biome: Activated sludge suspended growth; feature: Nitrification reactor; material: Wastewater; isolation source: activated sludge from nitrification reactor of wastewater...
GCAGGACGGGCAGGACGATGGCAAGCTCAACGGCTGAGGCGCCCCGCTCGGACCCCTGACGGCGCATGCTCACCTTGCCTCCTACAGCCCAGGCGGAAAGCCGGTGAAGAGCCCGGACACCGCAGTTCCAAAGTTGGTCACTGCCAGGGCAGCGACAGCTGCGATGAACGCCGCGAGCATGGCGTACTCCGCCATCGTGGCTCCGCGGTCCCGCCTGGTTCGACGAAGACCCCCCAAGGTTCTCAGCCTTTCGTGAGCGTAGACGAGGGTGAACGGCGGTGGGGCGGTTTCTGCCGAAACCGCCCCTCCACAGCTTTCTGCGTCAGGGAGCGGGAGCCGGAGCCGGAGCCACCTGGGCAGTCACGCCAATGAACATGTCACGAATTGCCCGACCGAGCGGGCCGACGGCCACCAGGACGACGACGGCGATGAGCGCGACCATGAGGCCGTACTCCACCATGGTGGCGCCGCGGTCGCGGCGGGCCATCGCTGCCGTGTTGAGCTTGGCAAGGACCTTGAGCATTGTGGATTCCCTCCGAAACGAAGTGCAGGGTGCCGGACCATCTCCGGGCCTACTGACGAGCATGCGCCGGTCGCGCGCCGTGCGGATCACCCGACCATCTCGACCTCCGTCAGTCGCTCGGTCATCCCCGCATCCCCCGAACGGGTGATCTCCGGATGGCGATGGCCCGATCCGCCGTGGTTTCCGAGACCATGCCCACATGCGTGTTCCAGACCCTGCGTCGGACGTGCTCGCGGTGGCCTCGAAGCGCGGCCTGAGCGCCGACTGGGGCCGGCTCGCCGCCATGCCGCTCCTGGCGATGGCGGCATACCTCAGCACTGCATCGCTCTTCTCATTCGGCTGGCGGCACGATCACCCGGTTGCCTCGGGGTTGGCGCTTGCCTCTCGCCTGGCCACGATCGCCTTCTACTGTCTGATCGTCTTCGCCTATCTGCGGCGCCGCCCGCCCCTCGCGACCAGCGCTTCGTCCACTGCGTTCGCCGCGGCGATGGCAGCGACCTTCCTCCCGTTCGCATTCACCTTCCTGGGCTACCACACGACCGGCATCTATCCCCTGCTCGTCGTCGACGTCCTTCTGATCGCCGGAACCGGATTCGCCACGTGGGGAGTTCGCCACCTCGACCGCAGTTCAGCATCGTGCCCCAGGCACGGGCCATCGTCACCACGGGCCCCTACCGATGGGTTCGCCATCCCCTGTATGCCGGTGAGCTGCTGGCGGCCCCCGGCCTCACCCTGCTCGTCGGCTCGCTGTGGGGCGTCGTGGTGTGGGTGGCTCTGCTCGCCCTGCAGCTCTACCGGGCCCACGAGGAGGAGCTCCTGCTGAGCGCGCACCTGCCCGGCTACGCGGCCTACGCAGCCCGAACGGGTCAGCTCATCCCGGGAGTGGGCCGACGCAGACGGTGAGGGTGAAGGAAGCCCGGCAGGCGGATCAGCCGGACGGGGGGACGGCCAGTTCGCTGACGCCCTCGACCGCGCGCCACGAGCCGCCGATCCGGACAAGCACGCCACCGGGCTGGGCAACGGCGACGATCCCTCGCGGCCCACTCGTGGACACGAGGTAGCGCGCGCCCGCCGCCACCGGGATGAGGTTGGTCGTCGGGTCGGCAATTCCGATGCGACGCAACCCGATGCCTTGCCCAAGCTGGACGATCCACGGCCGAAGGGCGTCGTCATTGCCGACCGCGCCGAGTGCCGCCATGGTCGTGTCGTCGATCCAGACGACGTCGCTGATCCGAGCCAGCGGGTCACCTTGTCGATAAGGCTCAGCCAGCGCCAGGGGACGTCGCGACGTGTCACGCACCACGCCTGCGACGTCCAACCGCACGTCCGCACCGTCGACGCCGGTGCTCACCAGACTGACCCGGCTCCCGTCGCGGGACACGGCAAAGGCCACGAGGACCCGCCCGCCGAGCCACGGCGCGCCCACTGGCGTGGCAAGGTCCAGTGGCGACCGGGCATCGAAGGTCCACAATTGCCCACCGGCGGCAGTGTTGCCCCCGACCCACAGGCGCCCTAAGGCGTCATAGGCGGGTCGAAGCATGAGCGGAGCGAGCGCGGGCACCGACACCCGCCCCCGCTCATGCCATCGGGCCACCTCGCTGCCCCCCGCAGACACGGCCGCGAGGTCGGCTCCGTCTGCCGAGACCGCCAGCCCGACGTATGCCGTAGGAATGCTTGGTAGGTCCGCTGACGATGACGAGCCAGGCGGCGCCACGACCCCACCGACGGAGGTGGAGGGGCCGGGACCCGCAGGGGGGCTCGCGGGGCTCTTCGTCGGACCCAGGCCGTCCAGGTCGTCCAGCCTGCTCACCTCGATCGAGGTCAGCCGATCGCCGAACCTCAGGAGCGCGGTCCGCGGCAGCGGCAGCGGCTCCGCACCGAATCCGACATCGGAGGCAGACCGCAGCGGGCCGGTCACCTCCGGCACGGCTAGCCTCCCGGCCCCTTGCACCTCCACGGACACGGCCGTGACACCAGGCACTGGCAGGAGGGTGGCCACCATTTGCGCCCAGATCGCTCTGCGGCGTGCGACGTCGGTGGTGCTGGCCGGAGGGGTGAGGACCACGGTGGCGATGCCGCTTTCGACGCTCACCGCGTCGACCGCCAGGGTGACGTCGGCTGGAAAGCCCGTGTCCACTGCCCCGGCGAGATAGTCAGGCACGGGACCGAGCTGCGCTCGAGCCAAGGCGGTGACCAGCCGGGGACCGCCCGCAAACCACCGAACGTCGGGCACAAGATGCTTGCCACCGGCCGTCGGGTAGTAGACCCGGTGTGGGTCAAAGACCCGCCCGAAGTCATCAGTGTTGAGCCAGAGCCCAAACCCCTCGGTCGGCAGTTCGATGCGCCACTCACCCGACACCCGCACCAGTCCGAGCACGACCTGCGCCACCGTTCCAGGCGCGGCCTCCCGGTAGTGGCCGGTGTTGTCGAGGGTCGCGACCACGCCGACAGTGGCCCGGACCTGGTCGCCCGGCAACTGCTCGACGGCCACGATCTGTAGCCGGTCGAACACCGTCACCGATGTGGCGGGCCGCCACCGCCCGACCGAGCCAGGGGCCAGGTAGGCATTGCCCACCGGTTGGCCGTTGTCGGCGTTGTCCTGGAATGCGGCACCTGCCCGGAAGAAGTCGCGGACGATCTGTTCTTGGCTGGCCCCGGGTCTGGGTGGGGACACGACGATCCGCACCTGGGGAGCCACCTTCTCGTTGACGCTCCGGCCGGATTGCACGGGGCTGCTGTTGGGGAGCCCGGAACAGGCCGTCACCGCCAGGGCCACCACGGCACCTGCTGCGACAAGTGCGCCCCTCACCCGCCGCCGCTGGTTCCGGCGAAGACCCGGTATGCCGCGTGCCACGGCATACGGGCGTCGCGGGCTCACGTCGAATCCTCGGGTGACTCGACCACGGGTTTCAGCGGGAGCGGCGAGGACGCGATGTGCGTCCCGGGTGAACGCGGCAGGGTGAGCCGGAACGAGGACCCCTCCCCCGGGGCGCCCCACGCCTGCAGCCAGCCCGAGTGGAGCCGAGCATCCTCCAAAGCGATGGCTAGCCCGAGGCCGGTGCCGCCCGTCGTGCGGGCCCGGGCCGGGTCAGCCCGCCAGAACCGGTTGAACACCTGACCCGACTCTCCCGGCCGCAACCCGACCCCGTGGTCGCGGACGACGACAGCGACGGCCCCGTCGTTAGCGGCGACCCGAATGTCGACCGGCTTGCCCTCGCCGTGTTCGATGGCGTTGACGATGAGGTTGCGCAGCACGCGTTCGACCCGGCGGGGATCGTAGGTCGCGTCGCAGGGCACGCCGGGGTCACGCAGCGTGATCCGGCTGCCCTTGCGTTCGGCCAGTTGTTGACAGCCGTCGACGACCTTGGCCACGGTCCGACGCAGATCGGTGGGTTCGACGTCCAGGACAGCCGCTCCGGCATCGAAGCGGCTCACCTCGAGCAGGTCGGCCAACAGTGCCTCGAACCGGTCGAGCTCGCCGCTCAGGAGTTCCGCCGAGCGCGCCACTGCGGGTTCGAACTGGGCCCGGGAGTCGTGGATGAGCTCGCCTGCCATCCGGATGGTCGTGAGCGGCGTGCGCAGCTCGTGGGAGACGTCCGAGACGAAACGTTGCTGCACACGGGACAGATCCTCCAACTGCCGGATCTGACGCTGGAGCCCCTCGGCCATCGCGTTGAACGAGGTGGCCAGGCTGGCCAGGTCATCTTCGCCGCGGGCCACCATCCGCTCGGTGAGCCGCCCCGCGGCGAGCCGCTCGGCGACCAGGGCCGCTTGACGCACCGGGGTGACCACGAGCCGGGTGACGACGTAGGCCACCCCGCCGATGAGCGCCACGAGCACGATCCCGCCGGACAGGAAGATCTGCGAGATGACCGCCAGCGACGAGCGTTCCCGCTGCAACGGATAGACGTAGTAAATGCCGGTGCCGCGCGCGAGGGGGAGGTCGAGTTGTTGTCCGACGACCAAACAGGGGACGAGGTCGGGCTCCCCGGCGAGAGGAACCGAGACGATCTGGACCTTCTGCACCGCCGGGTCCTCCGCGACGGCCGTTTCCAGCTCATCGGGGATGTGCGAATCGTTGACCTCGCCCGACACCACCGGGTTGATGACGTAACTGCTCACGTTCGTCGAGAGGCGGGCCAGAACGACATAGCGGGAGCGCTCCGTGCCGGCGATCTCGGCAATGATCGACTGGGCCGCGACCGTCAATGCGTCGGTGTTCTGAGTCTTGTCGGTGGAGTAGAACTTCGCCTGGGCCAGCTCCGTGAGCGATAACGCCTCAGCGGTCGCCTGGTCGGTGCGACTTTGGACCAGCCGATCACCGATCCGCTGATAGAGGTAGGACCCCACAACGCCCAGCACCAGCATGCCGAGCAGCATCGTCGTGGTCACCACTCGGAACTGCAACGATCCTCGCCACGCATGGACAACGCGAGAGGCCGTCGAAGCTCCTCGCCCCGGTGCTGGTCGAGCCGGACGAGCGGGCAACGGACCCAACGTCGGCCCTGAGAGTGACCCCAGAACCGTGTCGTCCCGGGGCTGCGACACGTCGTTGGGAGCAGGGAGCTGGCTCGAACCGGTCATCCGCTCAGGCCGGACCGGCCTTGTAGCCCACGCCCCGAACCGTCACGACGATCTGCGGCCGCTCCGGGTCGTGTTCGATCTTGCTGCGCAGCCGCTGGACATGGACGTTGACCAGCCTCGTGTCGCCAGCGTGTCGGTAGCCCCACACCTGCTCCAGAAGCACCTCACGGGTGAACACCTGCCACGGCTTGCGGGCCAGGGCCACAAGCAGGTCGAACTCCAACGGTGTGAGCGAGAGCGCCCGGCCATCTCGCTTCACCGAATGTCCGGCCACGTCGATCTGCAGATCGCCGATGTCCAGGCGCTCGGGCTCGGGTTCGTCGCCACGCCGCAGGCGCGCTCGGATCCTGGCAACAAGCTCCTGCGGCTTGAACGGCTTGACGACATAGTCGTCGGCCCCCGACTCAAGTCCCACGACGACGTCGACCGTGTCGGTGCGGGCGGTGAGCATGACGATGGGGACACCGGACTCGGCGCGGATGCGACGGCATACCTCCATGCCGTCCATGCCGGGGAGCATGACGTCCAACAACACGAGGTCTGGGCGGGAGTCGCGGAAGGCGGCCACCGCCGAGGTGCCGTCGGCCACGTGGGTGACGTCCAGTCCTTCCTGGCGCAGCACGATGCTCAGCATCTCCGAGAGGGCGAGGTCGTCATCGACGACCAGCACGCGGCCCTTCACGTGCGCTCCTTTCCGCGGTTCCCCCAACTGTGCAGAATCATCACACATCGCTCACCCGTCGGGTGCGCGCAGCCCCGGGGAAGCCCAGACTGACATGCCGACTCGGCCTCATGTCGCGGCCGGATCGGCCTCATGTTGCGGCCGGATCGGCACAGCGTCGCAGCCCCGCCAGCGCCGGTTAGCGCTGGGTCAAACGACTCGCCGGCGGGCGCGGCCGCCTCAGCCACCCCCCGAGGCGTGCGGCCAAGAGGGTGGCCGCGCCGGCGACGGTGCGTTGGTAGGCCATCAAGCAGACGCGTGCCATGGGCCAGGTAGCCAGATCGACCGCCGGCCAAGCTCGACGGTTCCGGCCGAAGGCCATCGTGGCGGCCATGAGTTCGGCGACGGCCCAGGTGAGCACGGTCGCTCGGCCAGGACGCCGGGTTCACCCTCCTGCAGCGACGATGACCCGGCGGCATACCGGCTCGCCCGCTGGCCCGGGGCCTGACCGAGGAACTGCGGTGTCCAGGAGGTTGGTCAGTAGCGGTAGTGGTCGGGCTTGAACGGGCCCGCGACGTCGACACCGAGGTATTCGGCCTGCTCCTTGGTGAGCTCGGTGAGCTCGACCCCGAGGGCCTCCAGGTGCAGCCGCGCGACGAGCTCGTCCAGGACCTTGGGCAGGGTGTAGACCTGCAGGTCGTAGTCGTCGGTCTTGGTGAACAGCTCGATCTGAGCGATCGTCTGGTTGCTGAACGAGTTGCTCATGACGAAGCTCGGGTGGCCCGTGGCGTTGCCGAGGTTCATCAGTCGGCCCTCGGACAGCACGATGACCGAGTGTTCCGCGCGCTCGCGCCCGTCCTCGCCCACCGAGGCCGGGAAGGTCCACTCGTGGACCTGGGGCTTGATCTCGGTCTTGACGATGCCGGGGATCCGGGCGAGCCCGGCCATGTCGATCTCGTTGTCGAAGTGACCGATGTTGGCGACGATCGCCTTGTCCTTCATCGCGCCCATGTGCTCGGCGGTGACGACGTCGAAGCAGCCCGTCGCGGTGATGACGATGTCGGCGCGACCGATGACGTCCTCGAGCCGGGCCACCTGGTAGCCCTCCATGGCCGCCTGCAACGCACAGATCGGGTCGACCTCGGTGACGATGACCCGGGCGCCCTGCCCGGCGAGCGACTGAGCGCAGCCCTTGCCGACGTCACCGAACCCGCAGACCACCGCGACCTTGCCGCCGATGAGCACATCGGTGGCCCGGTTGAGCCCGTCGACGAGCGAGTGGCGGCAGCCGTACTTGTTGTCGAACTTGCTCTTGGTCACCGAGTCGTTGACATTGATCGCCGGGAAGAGCAGCTCCCCCGCCTCGGCGAGCTGGTAGAGCCGGTGGACTCCCGTGGTCGTCTCCTCGGTGACCCCCTTGATGCCCGCGGCGATCCGCGTCCACTTGTCGGCGTCGGCGGCCATCATCTGGCGCACGAGCGCCTTGAAGACGGCGAACTCCTCGGAGTCGGCCTCGGTCGTCGGAGGCACCTGGCCGGCCCGCTCCCATTCGCGGCCCTTGTGGACGAGCATCGTCGCGTCGCCACCGTCGTCGAGGATCATGTTCGGGCCGGTCGCGTGCCCGTCGGCGTCCTGCCCCCAGGTGAGGATCTGGTCGGTGCACCACCAGTAGTCCTCAAGCGACTCGCCCTTCCAGGCGAACACCGGCACGCCCTGCGGGTCCTGCGGGGTGCCGGTCGGACCGACGACGACGGCCGCGGCCGCCTCGTCCTGGGTGGAGAAGATGTTGCACGAGGCCCACCGCACCTGCGCGCCGAGTGCGACGAGGGTCTCGATGAGCACGGCGGTCTGGACGGTCATGTGCAGCGACCCGGCGATCCGCGCGCCCGCCAACGGCTGGCTATCCCGGTATTGCGCGCGCAGCGCCATGAGGCCGGGCATCTCGTGTTCGGCCAGCCGCAACTGGTGCCGACCAGCGGCAGCGAGGTGCAGGTCGGCGACCTTGAAATCGGTGAAGGACATGGCAGGGCTCCCTGGGATCTGACGTGGGCTGACCCGGCGTCGCCCTTCAGGGCTTCGGTATGCCGTGTGCTTGCGTCCCGCGCACGGTCCCAACGGACCGGCACCTGACGCGGCATACCGCACGCGGGTCCTCCACCCACGCCGGCAATGTCCCGGCAGTCTACCCGAGCACCGGTATGCCGCCCGCCCACTCGAGTGGGCGGCATACCGGATGGGGCCCGGACCGGCTAGGCCGGCGTGCGGTAATTCACCGTCCGCCAGGTGGACTGCCCCGCGCTGTTGACCGCGGCGATCCGCCAGTAGTAGCGGACGTTGCGGGCCAGACCGGCGTCGTCGTAGGTGGTAACCCCGGGACCAATCGGCCCCAAAGTCACCGCAGTGGCGAACGCCGAGTCGGTGGCTCGCTGCAGGACATACCCGCTGATTGGCGCGGTCGTTCCCGGCGTCCAGGTCAAGCGGACGTCGGCGGTCCCAGCGGCCGCGGAGAGCAGGCTCGCGGTGAGGCTGGCCGGGCGGTTCGGCGGGCTGACCGTGATCGACGCCGTCGAGGACCACGTCGTGACCACCGTCGGCTGTTCGGCGCGCACCCGCACGTAGTAGCGCACGCCGACCGTCAGCCCGTCGTAGGACGTCGCTGCACTGGTCACCGACCGGGTGACCAGCCCTAGGGTGAATGCGCTGTCCCTCGCGAACTGGACTGTGTAGGTCGCCGCCCATGGTTGGGCCGTCCACGTCGCGTTGACCGTGGGGCTGGCACCCGTCGGTGCGATCTGCAGCGCCAGGCCGGTCACCCGCACGATCGCGGTGCTCGGAGTGGTCACCGCAGCGGCCGCGTTCGTCCACCCGGACACCGACGTGCCGGCACTGGCCGTGGCGCGCACGCGGTAGTAGTAGGTGGTCGTCACGGCACCGGTCTCCGGGTCGGTCACGGCGTTGACCGTTGCGAGCGCCGCTGCGCCCGACCCAGTCCCGCCGATCGTCCCCGAACCCACACTGGTGATGGTCACCGTCGGGGCCGTGGTGTATCCCGACCCGGGCTCGGTCACGGTGAAGCCGGTGATGACCCCGGTCACCAGGTCGACCTGGGCCACTGCGGTCGCCTGCGTGCCACCGGCGACGTCCGGCGCGCCCAGAGTCACGACCGCGTCGGCCATCCGCAGCGGGCTGTTGGCGTAGTTGGGCGTGGCATAGAAGTCCGGCTGCTCGCAGACGATCTGGGTGCATGCGGGCGGCGTCTGAGTCGGCAGCGCGAGGTCGTCCACGAGGCGCTTGGCGCCACCGGCGCCCTTGGCGGCCAGGCCCTTGACCTTGCGGTCGAACTGCACCTTGCCGACATCCATCTGCGCCTTGGCGTCCGCCTTTTCCGGCTCCCGCGCCAACTCCGCGGCGATACCGGCCGTGGTGAGCACCGGCGTCTTCTTGCCCTTGGCAGCCTGCGCCTTGGCGGCGGCCAGACGCATGGCGGTGGTGGTCTCACCCGCCTTGTTCTGCGCCTTCTTGGCCTTGAGGTCGTCCCGGACGTCGATCTTCCCGTCCTTGCGACCGCTGTCCTCCAACGGCGTCTGCCTCAAAGCCTCGGCGGTCGGAGCCGCCCAAACCATCAGGATCGCCAACAAACAAGCAACAAAACGAGCGCGCATTGCCGGCTCTTCACCGCTGAGTGTGGGGTGAGCACGACGCGCCGTTGGTTTGGTTGAGGGGTTCGTGGGGTCGAGGTCCTTGAGGATCAGAGGACTCTTACCTCTTCTGACGCCAAGGACCTCGACGATGCCCGAGCCTACGTTGTGCTGTTCGGTCGCGGGTGGCTACTGCGACCGGTGTGATCTGTTGGTCGGCCTTGACGGCGTGCGCGTCGTGGGGGTCCAGCGCGGTGATCGGGACGGTGGTTTGACCGTGACGGTGGAGTCGCCGACCACGGTGAAGGGATGCCCGAGTTGTGGGGTGGTCGCCCACGGCCACGGCCGGGACGCCGTCCGGTTGATCGACACACCGTCGGCGGGGCGGCCGGTGCGGATTGTCTGTCTCAAGCGTCGGTGGGTGTGTCCGGAGCCCTCGTGTCCGGTGGTCTCGTTCGTGGAGCAGGACGAGCGGTCGCTGCGCCCCGAGCGTCGCTGACGGCGCGAGCGTGCCGGTGGGCGATCCAGCAACTACGCCGGGAGCATGCCTCGGTCAACGGGATCCGCCGGCAGTTGGGCTGCGGGTGGCGCACCGTGTGGGAGGCAATCGCACCGCTGCTGACGGCCGCCGCCGCCGATGAGTCCCGGTTCGTCGGGGTCACCCATTTGGGGGTTGATGAGCATGTCTGGGATCACGTGTCGACCAAGCCGATCGAGCAAGGCGGACGCGGCCCGAAGGAGCTGACCGGGATGGTCGACCTGACCCCAAATGCCAACGGACACGCCACAACTCGACTGTTGGACCTGGTCCCGGGACGCTCCGGCAAGGCCTACCAGGATTGGCTCGATGCGCGTGGTCAGAGCTTCCGCAGCGGGGTCACGGTCGCCACCCTGGACCCGTTCCACGGGTACAAGAACGCCATCGACGAACGCCTGGAAGACGCCCGCGCCGTCCTGGACGCCTTCCACGTAGTGAAATTGGCTAACCAGGCCGTCGATGACGTCCGCCGCCGCGTACAGCAGGACACCCTGGGCCACCGTGGCCGCAAGGCGACCTGCTGTACGGGATCCGCAACATCCTGCGCGCCGGACACGAGAACCTCACCCAGCGACAACAAGCCCGACTTGACACCGCCTTCGCCGCTCGCGTCGAGCACGTCGAAGTCGAACTGGCCTACCGATGCGCCCAACAGGTCCGCGCCGTCTATCACCAGACCACCCTGACCGCTGGCCGAGCCCTGGCCCAGACAGTCATCGACAGCCTGCCAGGCTGCCCCGTCCCCGAGATCGCCCGCCTGGGCCGAACCCTCAAACAATGGGCCAGCGAGTTCCTCGGCTACTTCGACACCAACCGCGCCAGCAACGGCGGCACCGAAGCCACCAACGGACTCATCGAACTCCACCGCCGCATCGCCCGCGGCTTCCGCAACCGCGACAACTACCGCCTCCGCATGCTCCTCATCGCCGGCGGACTCGACAAATCACCCCACACTCAGCGGTGAAGAGCCGTCAATGTGGTGTGGCCTCGCTCACCGCATCGACGGTGGGCGAGGCCGAGCCGCCCCGGCGGGGGATAGACTCTGGTGGCTCCGAAAGGCGTCGCGCTGGAGCCGTCAGCAGGAAACCACACGAAGGAGACAGGTGAGCGTCACCGTCGTCGGGCTGGGCAAGATCGGGTTGCCCCTGGCAGTCCAGTTCGCCCGCTCGGGGATGACCGTCATCGGGGCGGACACCAATCCGGCCGTCGTTGACCTGGTCAACTCGGGCCAGGAGCCCTTCCCGGGAGAGGCCCACCTGGCCGACTACCTCGCTGAGTGTGTTGCTGCTGGCACGATGTCCGCGACGACCGACACTGCTGACGCGGTCTCCAGGTCACACGCGGTCGTCGTCGTCGTGCCACTGTTCGTCGACGCCGACGCGCGCCCCGACTTCGGGTGGATGGACAGCGCCACCGAGGCTATCGGTCGCGGGCTGCGCTCCGAGAACCAAACGCTGGTCTGCTACGAGACGACCCTGCCGGTGGGGACGACCCGCACCCGGTGGAAGCCGATGCTCGAGCGGGTCTCTGGCCTGGTGGAGGGCGTGGACTTCGACCTGGTGTTCTCTCCTGAGCGGGTTCTCACCGGCCGGGTCTTCGCCGACCTGCGGCGCTACCCCAAGCTCGTCGGTGGCCTGGGCGATCGAGGCGCCCACCGAGCCGTGTCGTTCTACGAGCAAGCCCTGCAGTTCGACGAGCGCGTCGATCTGTCCCGAGCCAACGGGGTATGGGACCTGGGCAGCGCCGAGGCTGCCGAGATGGCCAAGCTCGCCGAGACCACCTACCGCGATGTCAACATCGGACTGGCCAACCAGTTCGCCCGGTTTGCGGCGGCCAACGGGATCGACATCCACAAGGTCATCGAGGCCTCCAACTCCCAGCCCTACTCGCACCTGCACCAGCCTGGGATGAGCGTTGGGGGGCACTGCATTCCGGTCTATCCGCGGCTCTACCTGTGGAACGACCCGGATGCCACCGTCGTGCGGGCCGCACGCGCCGCGAATGCCGGTATGCCGGCATACACTGTCGGGCTGGCCGCGGGCGCTGCGGGCGGTGACCTCTCCGGCACACGGGTCGTTGTGCTGGGGGCCGCTTACCGCGGGGGGGCGAAGGAGACTGCCTTCTCGGGAGTCTTCGCCGCCGTCGACGAGCTCGCGGCTCGCGGCGCGGTCGTCATGGTCCATGACCCGCTGTACACGGACGAGGAGCTGGCCCGGCACGGCTGGGCCCCCTACCGCTTCGGCGAGCCGGTCGAGGTGGCCATCGTCCACACTGACCACGCGGAGTATGCCGCGCTGACCTCTGACGACCTCCCCGGGCTGACCGTACTCGTGGACGGTCGGGCCCGGATCGATCCCGCACGGTTCCCCGGCGTCCGGGTCGTGACCGTGGGCAAACCCGACTACGCGGCAAGGGAGGCCTGAGATGTCGGTGCGCATCGCGCTGAGTGCGGACGTCTCGCCCGAGGCGAGCATCGGTGAAGGGTCCGCCATTTGGCACTTGGCTCAGGTCCGCGAGCAGGCGGTGCTGGGCAGCAACTGCATCGTCGGGCGAGGTGCCTACGTCGGCACCGGCGTCGTCATGGGCGACAACTGCAAGCTGCAGAACTACGCACTGGTCTACGAGCCGGCCCGGCTGGGGCATGGTGTCTTCGTGGGGCCAGCGGTCTGTTTCACCAACGATCACTTCCCCCGGTCAGTGACCCCCGATGGTCAGCTCAAGCGTGGCGACGACTGGGAGGCCGTCGGCGTCACCTGTCTGGACGGGGCCTCGATTGGTGCCCGGTCCGTGTGCGTGGCGCCGGTCACGATCGGGCGGTGGGCACTGGTCGCCGCGGGGTCGGTCGTCGTCAAGGACGTTCCGGACTTCGCGCTGGTCGCGGGAGTCCCCGCCCGCCGGATTGGGTGGGTCGGCAGGGCCGGGGTGCCCCTGAGCGACGGCGGCGACGGACAGTGGATCTGCCCCGAGACGGGGACGGCATACATCGAAAACGACGGGACCCTGACGGAGGCAACCCCATGACTGACTTCATCCCCCCAGCCAAGCCGATTGTCGGCGAGGACGAGATCGCGGCGGTGACGCGGGTGATTCGTTCCGGCATGCTCGCGCAGGGCCCGGAAGTGAAGGCCTTCGAGGAGGAGTTCTCCGCGCACTTCGGGCTGGGGCGTGCGTGCGTCGCGGTCAACTCCGGGACCTCGGGCCTGCACTTGGGACTGCTTTCTAGTGGCGTCCGGGCCGGTGACGAGGTCATCGTGCCGTCGTTCACCTTCGCCGCCACGGCCAACTCGGTCGCCCTCACCGGAGCGACGCCGGTCTTTGCGGACATCGAGCCCGACACGTTCTGCCTCGACCCCGCGTCCGTGGATGCGGCGATCACCGAGCGGACGGTTGGGATCATGCCGGTCCACCTCTACGGACACCCGGCCAGCATGGGGCCGCTGCGGGAACTCGCCGACCGCCACGGGCTGAAGCTGTTCGAGGACGCCGCCCAAGCCCACGGCGCGTCGCTGGACGGGACCCCGGTGGGCGCGTTCGGCCAGTTTGCGATGTTCTCGCTCTACCCGACCAAGAACATGACCTCGGGTGAAGGCGGGATGGTCTCGGTGTCCGACTCGCAGACCGAGCGGCTCATGCGGCTCTACCGCAACCAGGGCATGGAACGGCAGTACGAGAATGAGGTCGTCGGCTTCAACACCCGGATGACCGATGTACATGCTGCCATCGGCCGGGTCCAGCTGACCAAGGTCGGTGCGTGGACCGCGCAGCGGCAGGCGAACGCGGCATACCTCTCGGCCCACCTAGAGGGAGTGACCCCGCCGCCAGTGCGCCCGGGCGCGGTGCACGTCTACCACCAGTACACCGTTCGCGTTCCCGAGGACCGTGATGGTCTGGCCAAGGCCCTGCGCGAGGAGTATGCCGTCGGGTCGGGGATGTTCTACCCGGTTCCCAACCACCGGCTGGCTCCGTTCGGGCACGACTTCGACCTGCCTGAGACGGAGATCGCCGCACGCGAGTGCCTATCGTTGCCGGTCCACCCGTCGTTGTCGGAAGGTGACCTGGAGCGGATCGTCACGGCGGTCAACACCCTGGCCCGGGCTGGCGCCTGATGGCTGCGCTGCGGGCGGGACTGGTCGGCCTGGGCATGATGGGCCGTCACCATGCTCGGGTGTTGGCGTCCCTTCCTGGCGTCGAGCTGGTCGCCGTCGTGGATCCCGGCGGCGACGTCCACGGAGCCGCTGCTGGACGCGAGGTGCTGGCCTCGACCGAGGAGCTGATCGCCAAAGGGCTGGACTATTGCGTCGTCGCAGCGCCGACAGGGTTGCACGAAACAGTGGGGTTGGCACTAGCCGAAGCAGGCGTCCACGCGCTTGTGGAGAAGCCCTTGGCGGCCGATGCAGGTGCAGCACGGCGCATGGCCGACGCGTTCGCGGCGCGCGGGCTCGTGGGTGCCGTCGGGCACATAGAGCGCTACAACCCCTCATTGCAGCGCGCCCGGCAGCTGCTGGAGGAGGGACACCTCGGCGCGGTCTTCCAGATCGTCACGCGCCGCCAGGGGCCGTTCCCCGGCCGGATCGCCGACGTGGGGGTCGTCAAGGACCTTGCGACGCATGACATCGATCTCACGGCGTGGGTGGCCCAGCGACCCTTCGTGAGTGTGGCGGCCCAGGCGGCATACCGCAGTGGGCGCGAACACGAGGACCTCATCGCGGTGACGGGACGCCTTGAGGGGGACACGGTGACCAGCCACTTGGTCAACTGGCTGTCCCCCATGAAGGAGCGGGTGACGATCATCACCGGCGAGAAGGGTGCGCTCGTGTGCGACACCCTGACGGCCGATCTGACGTTCTACGCCAACGGGACGGCATCGTCGGACTGGGATGAGGTGCGCCAGTTCCGGGGAGTGACCGAGGGCGATGTGGTGCGCTACGCGATCGCCAAGCCGGAGCCGTTGCGGACCGAACACGAGGCTTTCCGCGACGCGGTCCTCGGGAAACGGACAGACATCGTCACTCTGGAGCAGGGCGGGCGGATCGTCGAGGTCGCTGAGGCCGTGCTGCGTTCGGCGGCCACGGGTAGCACAGTCGATCTGACTGGCTGAACACCTTGTTGCCGTTGGTGGCGTTCCTGGGGCCGCTGTCCTTCGCGTCCCTGCTGTGGGGTGTTGGGTTTGTGACCCTGACCGTCGCCGGCTGTCGGGACCGCCTGCTTGCAGCGATGGCCGCGTTTCCCGCCGTGGTCGTGACGGTCCTGGCGACGACACTAGTGCAGGCGGTCGTGTCCTTTCCCTTTGGGTGGACCAGTACGTGCGTCGCCGCTTTGACGATAGCCGTGCTCGTACGCCTGGTGGCGGGTCGATGGTTGCAAGGCATCTCGGTCACTGGCCAGCGCCGCACCTGGCCTTACCTGGCAGCCCTTTCCGCCACAGTCGTGGCCGGGTACACCGTCCTATGGTGCGCCACCGGCGCCGACTGGGAGGTCGTTTCGCAAACCTGGGACGCGCTCTTCGACACCAACGCCATACGCAACGCCTTCGAGTCAGGGGTGGTGAGCCCTCTCAGAATTGCGGATTTCGTCAATCCGGACCACGTGGGGTCCTACTACCCGTCGACCTTTCACGCACTGGGCGTCCTGGCCATGCAACTGACTGGCACGGACGCGGTGGTCGCATCGAACCTCGTGTCTGGTCTCATCGCAGGCGCGCTATGGCCGAGCGTGGCGGCGCTGGCTGCCATTGGCGTGGTTGGAGTCGGCCGTCTCGCCCCTGGCGTTGTCGTGTTGGCCAGTGGCGGCTTCTGGGCGATGCCCTGGGCGCCACTGGGGTTCGGAGTCCTCTGGGCATCTGCCTTAGCCGCCGCGTTCGTCCCGCTGGTCGCCGTATGGCTTGTCCGATTGTTGGCGCCCATTGACAATCCAGCCCGGTCACACTGGCGAGGCAGGGGCGCCGTCGCGCCTCTGGCGGGAAGTTTGGCGATTGTGGCTCTGCTGCACCCGCGCATCCTCATGGTCCTGCTCGTGCTGACCTTCGGGGTGTGGTCCTGGTGGGCTGGGACGGCACTCTGCCGAGCTGCGAGCGTCGCCGAACCGCGGCACGCCGGGTGGTTGGCGCTAGGCATCGTCGTTTCGTCGTCGCTCTTTCTCGCGGTGGTCCTGCGCCTGGGGCGGGGGAACAGCCAGTTCGGAGTCCGCAACTGGGAGGCTGAGACCTCGCTGGGCGAGGAGGTGTTGGGCTATCTGATCGGTGGACCTGGCGGGACCATTCCGCAGGCCCTCACTGCACTTTCGGTGCTCGTCGGGCTATGGGTGGCGTGGCGCCAGCAGCCACTGCGAGCTCTTGCGGTCTTTGCCGTTGGCGCCGTGTCCTTGGATGTCTTGACGGCCAGCGTCCGGCTCACCGCGTTGAACGGCGTGACCAGATTCTGGTACGGGGATCGCTTTCGGACGATGGCGGTTGCTGGCGGGGTGCTGGTGGTGGTGGCCGCGGTGGGGGGCCAGTGGCTGCACAGGTGGGCAGAGCGCCAATTCACCGCCACGCGGCTGGGAGCGCAGCGGGTGCGCTCGGCATACCCCGGTGTGGTCGCTGCCCTGGTCCTGGTGGTTGGCTCTCTCTCGGCCGTGCCCTCCATGTCCCGTTGGTACTCGGACGCGGCCAACGATCCGGTCGCGAGTGTGGTGAGCGCGGACGAGGTCCAGTTCTTCCGAGCGGTTGCCGAGGTAGTGCCGGAGGACGCCCGCATTCTCAACAACCCCACGGATGGTTCGGCATTGCTCTATGCGTACGTCAACCGCAAGCCAGCGTTTTTCGTCGCTGGCAACGTCGGCAGCACACCCAATGCGGTGTGGCTGCGCGGGCAGTTCTCGATCATGAAACCTGCGGACCTTTGTCGGCAGATGAACCAGGACGGCATCCGTTGGGTGATCAACAACGGGCGTCCGTACTCCAGCGGTGTCATCGAGGCCGCGGAGGCACCTGCCCTGGCGATTCCCCCAGGCTTTCCGCTAGTGACAGAACGTCTGCGCTGGGGGGATCGGAAACTGTTCGAGCTGACCGGCTGCTGATGGACTTCTTCGGTCCTGCGAGCTGAGCCCTGATCCACCGTCTGGTTCTAGGCTCGGGCGCGTCGGAGAGCACGAGGGCCCCTGCGTGAGTGGAGGATTGGAGTTGTCAAGGCTCTGATCCACGCACTTCGAAGGGGCACCTCGTAAGTGAAAC
>WBZS01001610.1_pt1 | contig 17153 bp, 17 predicted proteins | sample 5204201 | NCBI WGS metagenome assembly WBZS01 (sample SAMN12344357, study PRJNA552823) | activated sludge metagenome | biome: Activated sludge suspended growth; feature: Nitrification reactor; material: Wastewater; isolation source: activated sludge from nitrification reactor of wastewater...
CCTCGGCGTCCCCTTGGCGTCGTCTGGCGCCCGCTTGGCCTCCCCCAGGAGGCGCGACACTCCATCGATTCTCTCGAACTCCGCGCTTTTCGGCGAGTTTCGGAGCATTGATGGAGTGTCGGCGCGCTTACTGCCGCCGGGCCAGCGCCTGCCCACCAGACCCACCCGTGAGCCAACGCACTCGGGGCGGGCGCGCTGATTCTGGGCTCGTCCCCCCGGTGCCACCCCCGCCGCACACGTTTCCAGCGCTCGTGACGCGGCCGTCTTCCAGAATCGCAGCGCGACTGATGTTTTCTCGGGACGCCGCGCGTCGAGCGCTGGAATCGTGCGTGTCGACGGTCTCCCCCCTCGCCCCCAGCGCAGGATCGGCCGCTCAGAGCCGTTCCGCCCTCCGGTGCAGGGCTACCCACCCACGCCGGGTGACGACGCGCGCCGCCCGGACCCACGACACTGGTGACCAGACGGACCGCTCCCGGCGGCCCGAGCCGGACCGAAGGAGTCTCCATGACGACCATCCCTGCCGTGACCCGACGACGCACCGCCTGGGACGTCATCGTCGGCCTCGCCCTGATCGCGGCGGGGGTGTTCCTGCTTGGTAACGTCGTGTTCGCCACGGCCGTCTCGGTGTGGGTGATCGGCTGGACGTCGCTCGTCTCGGGCGTGCTCCTCCTGGCGGGCTCGGTGCTGCGCATCAAGTCCGGCGGCTTCTGGTCGGCCGTGCTCGGCGGCGCGATCCTGACCGTGGTGGGGCTGTTCGTGCTGCGCAATCCGGCGGTCGGCGCCGTGGCCCTCACCTTGGCGTCCGGCGTGACGTTCTTCGTCAGCGGACTGGCGCGCATGGCGTGGTCGTTCGCGCAGGGCCCGGGACGCCTCGTGCTGTTCATCAGCGGCCTGGTGTCGCTGGGGCTCGGGTTCTACGTCCTGTTCAACCTCGGCGCCGCCACGTTCGTGCTCCTCGGCACGCTGTTGGGCGTTCAGACGGCCCTGGAGGGCGTGACCCTGATCGCCGTCGGACGCCTGCGTCCCAAGAAGGACTGACCGGACGCCGCGGCGTCCGACGGTCCACCCACCGGACGCCGCACCCCGAGGCACCCGCCCCGACCCTCGCCATTCGTTGCACGGTCAACCACAATGGGGGCATGACCAGACTCCACGTCGTGATCGTCGGCTCCGGCTTCGGCGGGCTGTTCGCTGCGAAGGCACTGCGGGACGCCCCCGTGGACGTCACGCTCATCGCCAAGACCACGCACCACTTGTTCCAGCCGCTGCTGTACCAAGTGGCCACGGGCATCCTGTCCGAGGGGGCGATCGCGCCGTCCACGCGGGAGGTGCTCAAGCACCAGCGCAATGTGAAGGTGGTCACCGGACTGGTCACCGGCGTCGACGTGGACGCCCGGACCGTGCGGCACCGCTTTCACGACGCCGAGTCCACGACCCGCTACGACCACCTGATCGTCGCGGCCGGCGCGGGACAGTCGTACTTCGGCAACGACCGCTTCGCCACCTTCGCCCCCGGCATGAAGAGCATCGACGACGCGCTGGAGTTGCGAGCCCGCATCTTCTGGGCGTTCGAGCGGGCCGAGATCACCGCCGACCCGGCCGAGCGGGAGCGCCTGCTCACGTTCGTCGTCGTGGGCGCCGGACCCACCGGCGTCGAGATGGCCGGGCAGATCCGGGAGCTGGCGTCGCGAACGCTCAAGGGCCAGTTCCGCGCGATCGACAGCACGAGCGCGCGGGTGGTGCTGATCGACGGGGCGTCCCAGGTGCTGCCGCCGTTCGGTGCCTCCCTGGGACGCAAGACCAAGCGGTCGTTGGAGCGCGCCGGCGTCGAGGTCGTCCTGGACAGCATCGTCACCGACATGGACGCCGAGTCCGTCACCTATCGCCGCAAGGACGGCGAGACCGTGCGCCTGGAGGCGGCGTCGAAGGTGTGGGCGGCGGGCGTCCAGGGCAACGACCTCGGCAAGACGCTGGCCGAGCAGACCGGCGCCGAGCTCGACCGGTCGGGCCGGGTGGTCGTCCAGCCCGACCTGACGCTGCCCGGACACCCCGAGGTGACCGTCGTCGGCGACCTGGCGTTCGTCCCGGGCGTGCCGGGTGTGGCGCAGGGGGCGATCCAGGGCGCGCGCTACGTCGCCGGACGGATCGCCGACCTCGCCGCCGGACGTCCCGTGGCCGCCGATCCGTTCGTCTACAAGGACAAGGGGTCGATGGCGACGATCTCCAAGTACGCCGCGGTGGTGAAGGTCGGGAAGCTGGAGGTCACGGGATTCGTCGCCTGGGTGATGTGGCTGGCCCTACACCTGCTGTACATCGCGGGCTTCAAGGGACGCGTCACCACCCTGCTGCACTGGGCGATCAGCTTCCTCAGCAACGGCCGCACCGAGCGCGTGACGACCAACCAACAACTGGTCGGACGCCTCGCGCTCGAGCAACTCGGCCAAGGGGTGACCGGACGCCTCCTGCGCGGCGAGACCGGCGGCACAGGCGAGGTGCGCCGGACGCCGTGACCTCCGACCGAACGAACCGAAAGGGGACGGTTCTCTTTTCGTTCAGCTGAACGAAAAGAGAACCGTCCCCTTTCGGAGCGTCGCGTCGTCGAAGCCGATCGCCGAGCCGTTGACCCCGCGGACGCTGGCGATGGGGGTGGTGGCACCGGCGTAGCCACGCAGCGGCGAGACGGTCGCCCCTTGGAGGATCTCCGGAACGTACACGGTTGGTCAGGCTCCCCGCACGGATGCTCTCATTGGCCACCCATGACGCCACGGGTCTGCAGGTCCAGGATGAGGGCGCCCAGGTCGTGGTACACCGACTCCATGGTGGCCGGTTCCGTCGAGTCGCTGGCGTCCGTGGCGTCGTAAAAGCCGAGCGCCCTTGCCAAGGAGATGAGGGGACCACCGACAAGCGCGGTGAGGCTCGCCATGAGCCCTGCGCCCTGTGTGCCGACGGAACCGGCCAGTGCGATGGGTGACGCCTCGATGCCCCGCGCGTAGACCACGAGCGCCACCACCTTGGACCGAGCACGGATCACTGCCAAGATCACCGTCACGGCGATGAGTGCCACGTATAAAGCGACCACCCAGCCCGGGGCGCCGCTGGACCGTCCGAACGGGTTGGACAGCAGCGTGGCGGCGGAGCCGACATAGCCGATCACCACCCACCCAATGAGGGAACCCACGACCAGCGTGAGCAAGCTGAGGGGGGTGAACCCTCTGCGGGTGACCATCGCCAGCCCGCTGACGTCGGCGATCTGCACCTCCCGAGCTGTGGTGCTCTCGCCGAACAGGGTCTTGGCCTTGGCGCGATACAGCACCCGGGTGTCCGTCACGACGAGCCGTCCCTCGATCGACCCCAGCGCGCGCCGCATACGAGTGACGTCGTAGGTGCGCTTCAGTTCCTCTCCCGGCGCCAGCCGCACGCCTAGGTCGTCGCCCAACAAGGACACCGGCTCGGGGGACGGGATGGTGGTGTACCTGGGCACCGGCCGGGTCTGGTACGGGTCGGATGACGCCGCCGGGGGAGTCGGAGAATCGGCCGCCGTCGAGGGCGTGGTCATGGCTGACGCCGCCCACCCGGACGCCGCGGGCGCGTGGGGCTGGCTGAGGGACGGCGTGGGGCCGGGGGACTGCGCGAAGCTCGGCACCGGACCGGTTGTCGGCGCGGGCGGGGCGTCGTCGGCGGGTGCCGGCCGTCCACAGGTCATGCAGAAGCGCACGCCGACGGCCAGCGTCGCGCCGCAGTGAGGGCACGTAGCCATTTCACTCCATCCTCGAGGAATGACGGACACGCTAGAGCCGTGACCGTCAGAATGCGCCGCACGTCCACATGCCGAGGGTTCTCCGGGACGCCCCGGCTCACCCCTTCGCGAGGGCTATCCTCGGCCCGGAGAGGAGAATCGATGGAATGTCGCGCGTGTCAACGGCGCCTTCCCGCCAGCGCGTCGTTCTGCCCGCAATGTGGCGGCCGGGTCGACGCCGACCGTCCTTTCCGGGGCCCAGCCGCCGCAGCCGGCGCCGTGCTCGCCGGCGCTGCTCTGCTGGCAGGCTTCTGGCTGGTGCGCCCGCCGCTGGAGTCCGCTCTGACCAGGGGTTTGGACGGGCTCGCCGAGGAGCGCGCCCCGGCCGCGACGGCCTCGGTCCGGACGCTGCCGTCCCCGTCGGTTCCGGCGGCGAAGTCGTCGTCGCAAACCCCCACCGCCGCGCCGTCCGCGCCCCCGACGGTCGCCGCAGAAACGAACGGCGCGAGGCAGGCGGGGTACTCGGAGGCGACGTCGGTGATCCCCGGGACCGTGAGCTACCCGGACGTGTGGGTGCCCGCCGGGTCTAAGGAGTGCCAACGCGTTGGCGTGGGGCGGTGGGCGGCGGTCGGCACCCAGAACGCGTCGACCAGTTGCCCCTTCGCCATCAACGTGCGTCAGGCCTACCTCGACGCCGGGCTTGACGGACGCGCGGGTCAGCTCCACGCCTATTCACCCACCACCAAGCTGGATTATGTGATGTCATGCTCGGGGGACCAGCCTGCGGTGTGCGTCGGAGGAAAGGCCGGCCGCGTGGTGATCTACGGCGGACGCCTTCGCGTGCAAGGATGAAAAACAGGAATGACGGGGCATTCTTCGGGTGAGTGGACGGTGACTTCCCGTTCCCGCGTTCGACGCGCAGACCCGGCCACCGCCCTGAGACGAGGAGGCCATTGATGTGTCGGCAGTGCGGCACCCACGTGCCTGCCGAAGCGTCGTTCTGTCCGGAGTGCGGCCACCCCGTCAGGGGTCCGTCCGGCGACACGACGATCCTGAAGGACACGCTGATCCGAGGGTTCACTCCGCCGCCTCCGACGTGGTCCCCGGACGCCGCGTGGACGGGGCAGCTTGATCCGGCGTCCCCGGTCGCGGCGTGGCCGCCCCGGACCGACCCGGCACCCGCGGCGCGGGTCCCGGCACCCCCGGCGTGGGTGCCGCCGCCCGACGAGAACCGGGGGACGAGCACATGGCTGGGTCCGGTCGCCATCGCGGTCGCCGCGGTCGCGGTCGTGGCGGCCCTGGTCGTCGGAGGGCTGACGCTGTGGCCGCAGTTGCAGGCGGCGATTCCCTGGCCGGGGGCTCCCAGCCCGACCGCCGAGGTGGTCCCCACCTCGCCAACCACCTCCCGGGCCGCCTCGCCGTCGCGCGTACCGAGCGCGCCGGCCAACCCCACCCGGGCGGCGACGCCCGATCCCGCCGCGGAGGCCGCGGTCCGTGAACAGGCGGCCGTTCAGGAACTGCGCAACCGCAGCGCGGCGGCGTCGGCCAGCGTGTCGAAGCAAGGCCAGTGGGTGGCGCAGCTCGCCTCCAAATGGGTGGGCATCACCGACTCGCGCCAGCTCGCGGCCAACGGCACGCACACGTTCTACGCGGTCGACATCCTCGCCGAATCCAACGACCTGGCGTCCCGGGTGACCGGCGTCCGCGTCGTGCTGCTCGACAGCACCACCTACGGCAAGCGGTTCAACCACAACGGCGCGCCGTTATGGGTGACAATGGCCCTCAGCGGCAGTTTCCAGTCCAGTGACGACGTCGAGGCCTGGTGCGCCAGCCAGTTCCCGGAGTTGGGCGGGAGTGACCTGACCAACCAGTGCATGGCGAACCGGCTGAACCCGTGACGAACCGAACGAACCGAAAGGGGACGGTTCTCTTTTCGTTCAGCTGAACGAAAAGAGAACCGTCCCCTTTCGGTTCGTCCCGACGTCCCGACGTCCCGGGGGCGTCCCACGCCCGCTCTCAGCAGACGCGGGCGGCCAGCACTCCCTCGCTGGCTCGGATGCGAGCCAGCACCTCGTCGGGGATCGTGCCCTCGGCGTCCACGTCGACGATGGTGTAGGCCAGCTCGCCGCGCGACTTGTTGAGCAGGTTGTGGATGTTCAGCCCCGCGTCCCCGAACACGGCCGACACCGTGCTGACCACGTGCGGGACGTTCCGGTTCGCGATGGCGACTCGGGCGCGCCCGTTCTCCCGCGGCAGGATCGCCTCGGGGAAGTTCACCGAGTTGTGCACGTTTCCGTTGTCGAGGAAGTCGGCGACGGCGTCGGCGGCCATCATGGCGCAGTTGTCCTCGGCCTCCACCGTGGACGCCCCCAGGTGCGGCAGTGCGATCACTTTCGGGTTCGCCTGGGCCGCGGGGGTGGGGAAGTCGCACACGTAGCCGCGGATCTCGCCGGCGTCCAGGGCGGCCAGCACGGCAGCCTCGTCGACGATGCCCGAGCGGGCGAAGTTGAGCAGGACGGCGCGCGTCTTCATGAGGGCCAGCCGCTCGGTGTTGATGAGGCTGCGCGTCGAATCCACGAGGGGCACGTGCACGGTGATGACGTCGGCCTTGCGGCAGACCTCCTCGACCGACGAGGCGCGTTCGACCGTGGGCGCCAGGCGCCACGCGTGCTCGATCGTGATGTGCGGGTCGTAGCCGAGCACCTTCATGCCGAGGGCGGCCGCGGCGTTGGCCACCGACACGCCGATGGACCCGAGACCGATGACCCCCAGCGTGCGATCGGGCAGCTCCCAGCCGACGAACGCCTTCTTGCCCCGCTCGACGGCGACGCTGAACTCGGCGTCGTCGCCGGTGAGGTTGCGGACGAATCCGAGCGCGGCCGGGACGTTGCGCGCCGACAGCAGGACGCCCAGCAGGACGAGTTCCTTGACCGCGTTGGCGTTGGCGCCCGGGGTGTTGAAGACCACGACGCCGCGCTCGCTGAGGTCGGCGACGGGAATGTTGTTGGTGCCGGCGCCGGCGCGCGCGATGCACAGCACCGAGTCGGGGATCTCCACGTGGTGCAGGTCGGACGACCGGACCAGCCAGGCGTCGGCGTCCGCCACGTCGTGGCCCACCTCGTAGCTCTTGGGCAGCCGAGCCAGCCCCTTGGCGCTGATCGCGTTGATCGTCCTGACCCGACGGGCGGCCCCCAGGGCCTCACCCGTGGGCACGCTCGAACTCCTTCATGAACGCGATCAGCGCCTCGACGCCGGCCAGCGGCATGGCGTTGTAGATGGACGCCCGCATACCGCCCACCGACCGGTGCCCGGCGAGGTTCGTCAGGCCGGCGGCGGTGGCCTCGGCGACGAACTGCTTGTCGAGCTCGGGCTTGGCCATGAGGAAGGGGACGTTCATCCAGCTGCGGCTGTCGACGGCGACCGGGTTGCTGTAGTAGCCCGAGGCGTCGATGAATCCGTAGAGCGCCTCGGCCTTGGCCCGGTTGCGCTCGGCCATGCCGGCGAGGCCGCCTTGGCCCTGCACCCAGCTCAGGATCTTGCCCAACAGGTAGATGCCGAACGTGGGCGGGGTGTTGACCATCGAGTCGTTGGCGGCCATCACCGTGTAGTCGAGCACGGTGGGAGTATCCGGACGCGGCGACCCGAGCAGGTCGTCGCGGACCACGACGACCGCCATGCCCGAGGGGCCCATGTTCTTCTGGGTGCCCGCGTAGATGACGCCGAACTTCTCGACGTCCACGGGACGGCTCAGGATCGTCGAGGACATGTCCGCGACGAGCGGGATGCCCACCTCGGGCACGTAGCCGAACTCGACGCCGCCGATGGTCTCGTTCGGCGTGTAGTGCAGGTACTTCGAGCCGGGCGCCGGCTCGTACGTGCCCGCCTGGGGTGCCTGGCTGTAGTTGGACGCCTTCTCGTCGGCCACGACGTGGGTCGCGACGCGGAAGCGCGCGGCCTCCGCGACCGCCTTGGCCGACCATTGACCGGTGTTGAGGAACGACACGGGGTCGCCGGCCACGGTCAGGTTGAGCGGGAGGGCGGCGAACTGCCCGGTCGCGCCGCCTTGGAGGAAGAGCACCCGGTAGTGGCCGGGGATGCCCATCACGTCGCGCAGAAGCTGCTCGGTCTCGGCGGCGCAGGCGACGAAGTCCTTCCCACGGTGCGAGACCTCCATGACGGACATGCCGCCCTTCCATTCGAGCAGCTCGTCGCGGGCGATGTCGAGCACCGCTTCCGGCATCATCGCGGGACCGGCGGAGAAGTTGTAGACGCGCACGAGCACGATGATCCCAGCGCGGGCCGACGGGGCCGGGCCAGGTGCGCATGGTGGACAGCGGCCCGGCCGTCCGTCCCGCAGGGGGCTGCCGCCGGGACGACTTACCCGCCCTACCGCGTGACGCGTCAGCCCGGACGCCGCGCCGGCGCGTTCTTGCTCGTCAACGCCGGGTCACGCACGACCACGTCGCCCAGAGCGTCGTCGATGGCGGCGAGCGCGTCGGCCGGGATCTCCACCCCGGACGCCTTGACGTTCTCCGCCACCTGTTCGGGCCGGGACGCCCCGATGATCGCCGCCGCCAGGTTCGGATTCTGCAGCACCCACGCGACGGCCAGCTGAGCCATGCTCAGGCCGAGGCCGTCCGCGATCGGCCGCAACCCCTGGACGCGCCCCAGCACGTCTTCGTTCATGAACCGGGAGATCATGTTCGCGCCGCCCTTGGTGTCGGTGGCGCGCGAGCCCTCCGGCGGCGGCTGCCCGGGCATGTACTTGCCGGTCAGGACGCCCTGGGCGACCGGCGACCACACGATCTGGCTGATGCCCAGCTCCTCGCACGTGGGCACCACCTCGGCCTCGATGACGCGGTACAACGCCGAGTACTGCGGCTGGCTGCTGATCAGCTGGACGCCGAGTTCCTTGGCCAGCGCGTGCCCGGCCCGGATCTGCTCGGCCGTCCACTCGCTCACGCCGATGTACAGAGCCTTGCCCTGCCGGACGACGTCGGCGAACGCCTGCATCGTCTCCTCCAACGGGGTCTCGGTGTCGTAGCGGTGCGCCTGGTACAGGTCGACGTAGTCGGTGCGCAGCCGCTTCAGCGACCCGTTGATCGACTCCAGGATGTGCTTGCGCGACAGACCCATGTCGTTCGCGCCCCCCGGACCCGTCGGCCAGTACACCTTCGTGAAGATCTCCAGCGACTCGCGGCGCTCGCCGGCCAGCGCGTCGCCCAGGACGCTCTCCGCGACCGTGTTGGCATACACGTCGGCGGTGTCGAAGCTGGTGATCCCCGCGTCCAGCGCCGCCCGGACGCACGCCGTGGCCGCGTCGTTCTCGACCTGCGACCCGTGGGTCAACCAGTTGCCGTAGACGATCTCGGTGATCTTCAGGCCGGAGTTGCCCAGGTAGCGGTACTTCATGATTCTCCTCGTGGATCGGTGATGCCACCATCCTTGCACCCCGCCCCGACACTCCCAGCCAGCACAATGGGGCACATGGAATCGAGCATCGGCGTCCGTCCCGTCCACCTGCCCCGGACGCCGCCGCTGGAGCTGCGCGGACGCCGCTTCGACGCGGGCGCCCCCGCCGTGATGGCGATCGTGAACCGCACGCCCGACTCCTTCTACGTCACTGCCGGGACCACCGGCCTGGACGCCGCGCTGGCCGCCCTGCACCGGGCCGTCGCGGACGGCGCGGACCTGGTCGACGTGGGCGGCGTCCGGGCCGGCCAGGAGGGGGAGTGGGTGGACACCGAGGCCGAGGTGGCCCGCGTGCTGCCGTTCCTGGAGGCGGCGCGCGCGGCGTACCCGGACCTCGTGATCAGCCTCGACACCTGGCGCAGCGAGGTGCTGGACGCCTGCGCCGCGGCCGGGATCGACCTCGTCAACGACACGTGGGCCGGCGCCGACCCGGAGTTGGCCGCGTGCGCCGCCGCGCTCGGGGCGGGGTACGTCGTCTCGCACACCGGCGGGCTACCGCCGCGCACGGACCCCGTCGCGATGTCCTACGGCGACGACCCGGACGCCGTCGTCGCGTCGGTCCTGGACGGGTTGGCCGCGGGGGCGGCGAGGGCCGTGGACGCCGGCGTCCGGCCGTCGGGGGTGCTCATCGATCCGACGCTCGACTTCGGGAAGACCACCCGGCATTCGCTGCGCGTGCTGAGGGCGACGGCGCAGGTCGCTGAGTTGGGGTTTCCGGTGTTGCAGGCCATCTCGCGCAAGGACTTCGTCGGCGAGACCCTCGATCTGCCAGCCTGCGAGCGGCTGGAGGGCTCGCTGGCCGCGACCGCCGTGGCGGCCTGGCTAGGGGCGACGGTGTTCAGGACGCACGACGTGCGCGCCACGCGCCGGACCGTCGACATGGTGGCCTCCCTGCGCGGCGAGCGGCCCCCGGCGCGGGCCGTCCGAGGAGAGCCGGTGGGGTAGCGTCCCACTCGGCTGGTCCTAATCAGTTATTCCGACTAAAATCGGGAGCGTCCCCGAATCCCACGCCAGGATCGATATGAGTTCCACAGCGAACGCCACCTTGCCCGTCACCCAGAACACCCAGACCACACCCCAGGACCGCCCCCGCCTGGATCTCTCCGCGTCCGCCCTTCTCGCCGGCGCGCTGGCGGCGATCACGTCCGCCGTGCTCGGCGCGCAGTTGAGCACTGCCGGGACGATCATCGGCGCCGGCGTCGGCTCCCTGATCGGCGCCGTGGCCACCGCGCTCTACCGGTGGTGGCTGCTGCGCACGCACTCGGTGGTCAAGTCGCTCGTGGTCCGCCGCGGCGGGCCGAACGCCTCCGACGCCAACCCCGACGAGTTGCCGCTGCCGGGACTGGAGTCCACGACCGCGGCCGGACCGGCCACCGCGACCCACACCCCGGCCCCGGCCGGACCGCTCGCCCCCGCCGGACCGCTCGCCGCGGTCGCCCGCTGGCTGACCCCCGCCCGCGCGTGGACGATCGCCGGCGTCGTGGCGTCCGCCGCCGCCGCGTTCGCGCTCGCGCTGGTGCTGATCACCGGCTTCGAGTCGGCGCGCGGCACGTCGCTGTCAGGCCAGCAGGGCACGACCATCGGGGTCGTCGCCGAACAGCGCAACTCCGGCTCGACCACGGACGCCGCGCCTGCCGCCGCGTCCGCCACCCCGACGCCGTCGGCGACCGCCACACCGCAGGCCTCGGGCAGCGCGTCCGCGACCCCCACGCCGACCGCCGACGCCACGCCCACGCCGGCGACCGGGGGCAGCGCGACCGCGGCACCGTCGGCGTCCCCACAGCCCGCGGGGACGTCCTCGGCTCCCACGGCCCAGCCCTCCGGCTAGGCCCAGCCCTCACTCGTCGGCGTTGATCAGGTAAGCGGCAGCGCGTTCGACGTAGTCGCGCATCAGGAACTCGTCTTCGGCGACTAGGTCGACCGCCGTGATGGCGTCGTGCATCGCCCGTAGCCAGGCGTCCTTCATGCGGGGGGTGATCTTGTACGGCATGTGCCGCATGCGCAGCCTCGGCGCCCCGCGCGTGCGCGAGTACGTCGGGGGACCACCCCAGTACTGCTCGAAGAACATCAGCAACCGGTGCTCGGCGCCGGGCAGGTCGTCGGCGGGGTACAGCGCGTGCAGTTCCGGATCGGCCCGGATCCCCTCGAAGAACGCGTGGATCAGCGCCGCGAACGTCTCGTGCCCGCCCACGCGCTCGTAGAAGGTGGTCTCGCTGGCCGGCTGGGTTGGTCCGTCCACGTCCCCCATTCAAGCCCTCGGGTCGCCGACGCGTGGGGTTTTCGTGCCAACTCGGTCCGGCCCCACGGCGTCCGGGGCGCCTCGGCGTCCCGGCTAGCATGGACGCCGTGACCGCCGCCCCCGCCCCTGCCGCCGGACCAGCGCCCGCCGCCGCCCCGACCGCCGCTCGGGCCCGCGCGCCGCGCGCCGGCTGGGGCGCCCGGCTCGCGAACCTGGCTTTGGCACTGCTCGCGCACGCCGCCGTGGGCGCGTCGTGGCTGGTCACGGCGGCGGCGGTGATGGGGTCGATCGACGTCGCCCGCCGCATGGTCATGAACAGCGAGTTCGCGTGGGACACCGGACGCCTCCCGCAGCCGTGGGTCATCCCGCTGGGGCTGGCCGCGGCGTGGGCGTCTCACCGGTTCTTCAGGTGGTCCATGGCCCGGCTGGGCCGCGGGACGCCGGCGTACGGCCCGGTCGTCGTGGCGTGGTGCGGGGCGCTTCTCGGAGTCGGCCTGGGCGCCTACCTGTGGACGCCGGCGCTGCAGACGGGTACGCAGGTGGGTCCGGCCGCGGGGCAGTCGAGGCCGTGGGGGGTCCTGGGCTGGGCGGCGCACTACGGGCGCGTGGCGGTCCCCGCCCTGGTCGGGCTGGTGACCGCGGTGCTGCTGGTCGCCTCGCGGCACTCGCCGCTGGTGGTGGGATGGAAGGCGGCGAGCGCGTGGCTGCGGCGTCCGCGTCAGCCCCGACGGGCGAAGGCCGGCCCCACGGCACGGCCCTGACATGCGCCGCTCGACGTTCACGTGGCGGGGCTGGCTGCTGGTCTGGCTGCTGCCGCTGCTGATCGTCGGCGGGCTGGTGGCGGCGCTGGTGGCGAGCCGTCCGGGGCCTTCGGGGGCGGCGTCCGGAGCCGGCGACCGCTACTACCCCGAGGCCGGCGCGTCGGGCTGGGACGCCTTGTCGTACGTGGTTCGGGTTCGCTGGGACGCGGCGTCCGGCGTCCTGAGCGGCACCACCACCATCGAGGGCGTCGCGACCGCGCACCTGCCGGAGATCCACGTCGACCTGAAGTACGCGGTGGCGTCCGCGACCGTGAACGGGTTCCCGGCGCGGGCGTCGGCCGGGGCGTCCGGGGTGGACCGGGTGATCACGCCGGTCGCGCCGCTGCGGGCCGGCGACCGGTTCACGGCCACGGTCAGCTACGCCGGCGACCCCGACCGCCTGGACACGCGCGCCGACGGCGACCCCTTCATGCGCGCCGGCGACGAGGCCGTCATCGCCGGCGAGCCCGAGTCGGCGGCCGTCTGGTTCGCCGCGAACGACCACCCCACCGATCCCGCGCGGTTCGAGGTGTACGCGACCGTGCCCGCCGGCCAGGAGGCGCTGAGCATCGGACGCCTCGTGTCCCGGGACGCGGACGACGACCCGTCCACTGCCACGTGGCACTGGGTCAGCGACGAGGAGGCGGCCACCTACCTGACGTTCCTGGCGATGGGACAGTTCGAGATCGCCGAGGGCGTCGATGCCGGGCGTCCGTACGTGTACGCGGTGAGCGAGCGGCTGTTGGCGTCCGAACGGGCGGTCGCCATGGAGAACTTGCGCCGCACCGGCGAGGTGGTCCGCGAACTGGAGACCCGCTACGGCCCCTACCCCTACGGTCAGCTGGGCGGCGTCGTGCTCGGCGTCGACCCGTGGTGGGGGGCGCTGGAGACGCAGGGGCGTCCGGTGTACGACGACGGGCTCGCCCGCCGTGACGACTGGGCCGAGGAACTGCTCGTGCACGAGCTGTCGCATCAGTGGTTCGGCAACTACGTGCGGGTGCGGGCGTGGTCCGACATCGTCAACAACGAGGGCTGGGCCACCTTCGTCGCCGCCGACTGGGCCGCCCGGCACGGCGGCGACCCCATGGAGGAGTGGCTGCGGTCGCGCTGGTCGCGGGCCTCGGAGCGGTTCTGGCGTCCGTCGATCTCCGACCCCGGGGTGGCCAACATGTTCGGCACGACGTACGACCGCGGCGGCATGGCGCTGGCGGCGCTGCGGCGGGTGCTGGGGGAGCCGGCGTTCGACGCGCTGGCCCGGGAGTGGGTCGCCGAGCCGGGGGCGCGGTCGCTGGCCGATTTCCAGGCCTTCGTCGAGGCCCGGACGGGGCGTGACCTCTCCCCGTTCTGGGCCGCCTGGTACGAAGCCCCCACCGCGCCGGCGAAGACTGCCGAGCTGGGCTGGCCCGGGCCCTGAGGCGCCGACACTCCATTAATGCGTCCAAACGCCGGCGATTTCGTGGCGTTTCGACGCATCGATGGAGTGTCGGCGCGGGCGGGGGTCAGCGGACGCGGGTCCGCGGACGGGGGCAGCGGACGGAGGATCAACCAACTGGGGGGTCAACCGATGCGCTGCCAGGCCCCCTCCAGGCCGGTGGGCCGGAACCCCAACGTGTCGTTGATGGCCAGCATCCAGTCGTTCTCGGACGCGTTCCAGGTGTGCACTCGCGCGGCGTCCGCGTTGGTGTCCAGCAGCCGGACGAGGTTGGCTGCCTTGATCAGCATGCCGAGGCGGCGTCCGCGGTGGTCGGACCGAACGAGCGTCTCCTCCTGCCAGACGCCTGCGGGGTTGGACTCCTGCCACAGCAGCCGGGTGTAGCCGGCCAGGACGCCGGTCGTCCGGTGCCGCGCCACGGTCATGACCCAGTGGCAGCCGAACGAACGCTGCCGGGCCTCCGACACCCGGACGCGCTCGGCGTCCCACTCCTGCTCGTCGACCTCCAGCCCCGCGGTCGGGACGTCCGTGCTCATCCGCGACGCCAGCAGCGCCACCCCGTCCGCGTGCTCGTCCGGGGTCTCGTCCATCCAGCCCAGCAGTTCGTAGTCGCCGCCGCCGAAGCCGGACGCCTCGTCCGCCAGCCGCGCGGCCAGCGCCCGGACGCCGGCGTGGTCGGAGACGTCGAGCATCGACTGCCGCTCGGTCTGTTCCAGCACGAAGCCCTGCTTGACGAGCCAGCGCGCGCCGGGGGCGGCGCCGTCGACGGCCCCGACGCCGGACTCGGCCACGAGTGCATCCGGTCCCGAGGCCACCCCGGGGGAGAAGACGTACGCCATTGCCGTCGTCCGGCCGCGGGCGTCCAGGAACGCAGCCACCTCGACCGCGATGCGGCGGGCGACCCCCTGCCCGCGGGCGTCCGGGCGGACGCCGACGAACACGTACGCCGTGGTGACGTCCTCCTGCAAGGGCAAGTGCACCCAGGAGTAGCCGAGCACCTCGTCAGGACGCGGCGCGTCCGGGTCGGCGCCGTCGGCGAGCGCGGCCCAACAGTGGTTCTCGCCGTAGGCAGACGGCGTCAGCGACGCCGTGCGCGCCATCGCCGTATCGACGAAGTCGGTGTGGCCGTAGAGCTCGAGCTCCACGGCCGCCTCGGCGTCCGTGACGCCGACGATCAGCGCGGGCACGCCGGCGTCCGGGGGGTCGGGGGCGTGCGCCTTGACGATGATGGGCATGGGTCCTCCGGGTGGCAGACAGGTCGCACGGGCCGCAAGGGTAGCCGTCCAGGATGCCGGACGCCGCGGGCGCGCGCAACCAAAGGGGACGGTTCTCTTTCGGTTCAGCGCCTCAGAGCCGCGCCGCCAGGGCGGCCAGCGTCGGGGAGGTGCCGGCGTCGACGCGCACGGCGGCGAGATCGTCCGCCCTCGTCGGGCCGTGGTTGACGATCAACAGCGGCTTGGCCTGGGCGGCCACCCGCCGCGCGAACCGCAGCCCGGACATCACCGTGAGCGACGATCCGGCCACCATCAGCGCGTCCGCGTCGTCCACGAGCGCGAACGCCTCGTCGACCCGCTCGCGCGGCACGTTCTCACCGAAGAACACCACGTCCGGCTTCAGGACGCCCCCGCACACCTCGCACGGCGGGACGGCGAAGTCGGCCGGATCGGCGAGGTCGGCGTCGCCATCGGGACGCAGTTCGGCCGACCCGGCCGGGATCGAGCCGGTCACGTCCGGGTTGGCCCGCTCAAGCCGCGACTGCAGCGTGGCCCGCGACGTCACGTCGCCGCAGTCGAGGCACACGACGCGGTTGATCAGCCCGTGCAGGTCGACGACCCGGCGGCTGCCGGCCTCGGTGTGCAGGTGGTCGACGTTCTGCGTGACGACGGGGACGCCGAGGGCCGCGAGCGCCTGGTGCCCGGCGTTGGGGTAGGCCGCGCCGAAGCTGCGGAACCCCATCATCGACCGGAACCAGTACCGCCGCCGCGCGTCGTCTCGCCCCACGAAGTCGCGGTACGCGATCGGGTTCGTGGGCCGGCTGTCGGGGCCGCGGTAGTCGGGAATACCCGAGTCGGTCGACAACCCCGCGCCGGTCAGCGCGACCCAGCGGCGTCCGCGCAGGGCGTCCGCGAGGGCGTCGACCTCGGACGCGTCGGGAGGGCGGATCGGCACGCATCTGAGGGTACCGACGTTTCGTCCACAAGCTGGAGGGGTGCAGCGGGCGTTGTCCACACGCTTGTCCCCACGACTGTGAGAGCCACCCGCAGGATCACTCAGGATCACTCAGGATCTGGCCCGGCAACCGCCGTCATCGCCACACCACCGCACCACCTCCCCTACTGCCCCACTGCCCCACGGGACGCCGCCCTCACCACCCCGCGCTGCCGGGCCCGCCCTTGAACGGCCCGGCCACGCTCGCCGTGATCCAGCCCCCGTAGAACCCGCCCGGCTGCGGGACGACGCGCTCGCCGTCCACGAAGCAGCCGTCCATCGCGCCGGCGTACAGGGCAACATGGCCGGCGAGCGCCGCGAAGCCCGGCGACGGGTCGGGGTAGAACCAGGCCGCGCCGGACGCCGTCCGCCCCCCGCCGACCACGTCCAGGTAGCGGGCCGCGCCCTTCCACTCGCACCAGGACCCGCCCGCCGCCGGACGCAACGCCCCGGGCACGAACGCCGTCTTCGGCAGGTAGTACGTCGGCGGGTGCGAGGTCTCCAGCACCTGCCACGACTCGCCCGTCTCGCAGATCACCTCGCCCCCCAGCACCACGCTGATCGGCAGCAGGCAGCGGCGCAGCGCCGGCGGGCGGGGGTACTCCCACACGGATTCCTGCCCGGGCGCGCATTCATCGGGGATCGGTCTCGGCGTCATGGAACCACCGTAGGCGACCGGTCCGACAATCCGCGTCGAGAGCAACAGCGCTTGTCACGAGAACAGCGCTCGTCAGGAGAACAGCGCCTGCCCGACGTACTCCCCGGCCGTGACCCCCGGCGGGACGGCGAACAACCCGGACCCGATGTGCTGCAGGTACTCCATCATCAGGTCGTTCGAGCTCATCCGCGTCTGCATCGGGATGTAGTGCGTCCGCGGGTCGGTGACGAACGCGATGAAGAACAACCCGGCGGCCAGGCGTCCGAGCCCGTTGGACCCGTCCACGTAGTTGTACCCCCGCCGCAGCATCCGGACGCCGGAGTTGTGGTCCGGGTGCGCCAGGGCCACGTGCGACGCCGGGTCGACCAGCGGGACGCCGCCGCGTCCGGCGAGCGCGAAGTCGGGCTGGTCGAACTCCGACCCCCCTGACAGCGGCGCCCCCTCGGCCTTCGTGCGCCCCACGATGCGCTCCTGCTCGCGCAGCGAGGAGCGGTCCCACGTCTCGACGGTCATGGCGATCTTGCGGGCCACCAGATAGCTGCCGCCGGCCAGCCAGGCGGCCTTCGCGTCGCCAGCCGGCACCCACACGTGGGCGTCCACCCCGGCGG
>WBZS01001611.1_pt1 | contig 17138 bp, 13 predicted proteins | sample 5204201 | NCBI WGS metagenome assembly WBZS01 (sample SAMN12344357, study PRJNA552823) | activated sludge metagenome | biome: Activated sludge suspended growth; feature: Nitrification reactor; material: Wastewater; isolation source: activated sludge from nitrification reactor of wastewater...
CTAGCTCTTAACGAATAGTCGTTGTACGGCGCCCGTTTGCCGAAACAATGAGCGATCACCGTTATGTCGGCTTCTGTGTGCAAACCAGCAAACGAAAGCGCAAAACACTTGCCCAACGATCGTGCAAAGCAGCTCCAATTAATCTTCGGAGCTAAAGCAGCATGCTCAGACCATCAATTTAAGACGCTGAATTGGCACGAGCTACCGGACGACGCTTAACCACGGTCCAAACGTAACTGACTTGGTGATAAGTATGTTCGGGAACCCATCGATCGACTACAAAGAGGAAGAAACGGAACGTTCATTCGCTGTAGTTTTGACAATCCCTTCATCACGCCGCACCACCATTCAGCAATTTCCCGAACCTTACTTCGAGTTCGTTTCCGCTTGCTTCCCATGAATACTTCGCCCGCACCGTCTCGCGACCCCGAATACCCAACTCCCTCGCCCTATCCGGATCACAGATCAAGCCGACAATTTTCTTTGCAAACTCTTCAGGCAAGTCGGCAGAAAGCAGGTGTTCTCCGTCGCCCAGCTGTAGGCCTTCGATACTTGTGGGAGAAGCAACTAAAGGACACTCCATTGCCAAGGCTGCAAGGATCTTGTTCTTGATGCCGGCCCCATAGCGGATCGGACTGACAAACACCCCGCATGAATTGAGGTAGGGACGCATGTCGGGAACGCCGCCAGTAACCTTTACGCCTGCTCTCGTTCCAAGCGACAGGACCTCTTCCGTGGGATCCTTCCCTACTATCCAGAACTCCACAGCCGGAATTTCCTTTTGCACAAGAGGAAAGATTGCATCACAAAAATACTTGACCGCGTCCTCGTTAGGTCCGTAATTCATCACCCCGGTGAAGAGTAACCTGCTCATATCCGGCTTCCGATCCACCTGTGGCTTAAAGTAGTCACAGTCAACACCGTTACCAACGGTAAGGGTATTTGCAGAGGCATCCAGGCCCTTCAGATACGCCTCATCGACTTTCGAATTTGTCACGATGAGATCGAAAGTGGGACTCAGAGAACGTTCACACCGCTCAACGCTCTTCGTTTCAACTGACAGTGCCAGTTTGCGCAGCAAACGATTCTCAGTTTGGGACATCCGGGAGTACAACAGGCTCAGACAATCATGAAGGTCGATGACGGCGGGACACTCCAGACCGGCATCCTGTACATACTGCGCCATCCCTAGCCCATCCGCATACACCAAATCAATCTTGTGGTCCGCATAAAGTTTGCGGATCTGCGAACAGCGCCGCGAATGAAATTCGCGGTTGAGATAACGCGTAATGAAATACACTTCTTGACGCAGCCTATGAGCTTGACGCCCCCACCATGTGGGTTCGTCCGGCCCCGGAAGAATGACCGTTTCCTTGAACACACCGACGTTCATTGAATCGCTGCGAAATGCATTCAGCCTCTCATCACTGAGGCTGCCCGTCGCAAGAATCAAATCGTGGGAAACCGACAGTGTTCTGCAAAGACTGAACAGTCTAGGAGAGCCCGGCATGCTAATGGTTGCAGGCACATCGCTCGCGAGAACCAATATCCTCATCAGAAATCTACCTTGTCGCCAGCCGGTGCACCTAGAACTCGTGCCGATTGAGAAAGCGCTCTCTGCGCGGGATACATGCGCCACTCGATGACCCGAACTGAGGGCGCCTGCCGGATCCCCAAGTGACAGTCGCAACCGGAATGCGCACGTCGAAGTTGGTCGACGTCTCGGTTGGAGTTCATCGACCAACTGCCCCGTTCTGCGACTACCAGCATATTCCCTGGTAGTTGGCCGCCGTCCGTTCGCGCTCCGCCAATCGGGCAAGGTCGACTACGGTCTGATCACTGCGCAGAGATTCGAATGCATTTATGAACTCCGGAGACTTGTAGCCGATGACGATGACGTCGGAGTTCGCAGTCAAATCTTCGACGCTCTCGACGAGAAGCGAACTGAGGTGCGGAATGTGGTCCTCCATGAACCTTCGATTGGCGCCGATCAGTCTGCTTGTCGCTACATTCCGATCGAAGATTCGAATGCTGTATCCCTTCCCGAGGAGTGTTTCGATAACCTCGACCAGGGGGCTTTCCCGAAGATCATCCGTATCGGGTTTGAAAGCCATGCCCAGAAACCCGATTCGACGCTTGCCCGTCGCCATGATCATCTGAATGCCCAATTGAATTTGCTCGGCATTGCTGAGCATGATCGCGTTGAGCAACGGGCTCGCCAGGTCGAAGTGCTTGGCCTGGTAGTTGAGGGCGCGGAGATCCTTCGGCAAGCAGGATCCTCCGAAGGCGAAGCCAGGCTTCAGGTACGCGGGGGACAAGTTCAGCTTCTTGTCTTCGCAGAAGACGGACATCACGTCATGACTGTCCACAGACAGTTTCTTGCACAGATTGCCGATCTCGTTTGCGAAGCTGACTTTCAGGGCGTGGAAGGCATTGTCGCAGTACTTTGCCATTTCAGCGACGCGAATCGACTTTCGAATGAGTGGTGCCTCGATCCCCGCATAGAGTTGAAGAAGGACATCGCCCGCCTTGGGGTTTTGCTCTCCCACCACGATCTTCGGCGGGTTGTAGAAGTCGAAAACCGAGCTGCCTTCGCGGAGAAACTCCGGGTTGTAGCAGACATCAAAGCCATTCCCGACCGTCTTGCCAGAGTACTTCTCGAGAATCGGAATCAGATGATCCTCAGTGGTACCCGGCAACATCGTGCTTCTGAATACGACGACGTGTCCGGCGTCTTTATCACGCAGTGCTGCACCGATTTCTTCGCAGACCCTCTTCATATAGGCCAGATCGAGGTTTCCGTTTGCCTGGCTCGGGGTACCGACACAAACAAGGGAAATCTCGCTTGCATTGATTGCATCCGCCGCAGAAGTTGTCGCCGAAAGCCTTTTAGCGGCAAAACCGGCCGAGAAAAGCGCCGGCAGTTCAGGCTCGACGATCGAAGCATTCCCGCGATTCATTCCCTCGACCTTGTTCTCGCTGATATCCACTCCGATCACCGAGTGACCCTCTGCGACAAGGCAACCGGCACATACCGTGCCGACATAACCCAAGCCAAAGATTGATACCTTCATTTTGATTCACACCTGTTCTGTAAGGATTGACGACTGTATTGGAGAGAGACCCTGTCAGATTGAGACGGCCCTCCGGGCGAGAACAAACCCCTCAGACAATAATTCTTGCCTACATTGAAACTCATTGTCCCCAACGGCTCAATGACCTTTTTCATAGAGGGACTGATACTCCGTAATCATGCCATCCAGGCTGAATGCCTTCTCGACACGATTGCGACCGGCCTTGCCGAGACGAGTGGAGACGGCAGTATCGCCCAATACCTTCAGAATCGCATTTGCAAGGGATTCGGAATCGGCCGGGGGAACAAGAAACCCACTTACATCGCTTTCGATTATTTCGCCGTTTCCACCGACCGCCGTCGCAACAACTGGTCGCTCGAGCGAGAGCGCCTCGAGGATGGAAAGTGGCAAACCCTCCGAAAGCGACGGCAGAACAAACACATCGAATGCCTGGAGGAGCCGAGGCACATCTCCGCGGAAACCGAGAAAGTGGACTCGCCCTGAAATTCCCAGTCTCTCGCATTCCTGCTGCAGTGGCATGCGTTGATCACCGTCTCCCGCTATCAGGAGCACGCTGGCCGGCGCGCGGTCGAGAACCTGTTTGAACGCCCTCAGCAAATAAACTTGCCCCTTCACGGCAAACAGGTTACCGACGGTTCCCAATACATACTGAGCGTCGTCGATCCCAAGTTCATGCCTTACCGCTCCGGGAGCGCTCTCGATCGAGTACCGCTTGAGATCGATGCCATTGTGAACAACCCTGATTTGCTCTGGTGGAATTCCAACCCGCTCGCTCATGAACCGCTTCAGATCATGAGACACGGCGACCAACTGCGCGTGCCTTGCAACGAACCGATAAGCAAGTCGGCGGCGAAGATTGTCAGAATAGTAGTTCTTGCCATGGGAGGTCGCGATAACAGGAATTCCTGTTATCGCAGACAAGACGCTTGAGTAGAAATTGGTCGCGAATTCATGCGAATGCATGACGTCGATACTCCGCTCCCGAAGGAGTCGATGAGCACGAAGCAGCCATCCGAAATCGAATGATCTAGGTTGGGGTATGACGAACGTTTCCACTCCACGCGCAACCAGTTGGTCCTTGAGCCAGCCTTCGCTCAGCAGACAAACTGTGGATCGGTATCGCGACTTGTCCAAACGCTCGACTATCGAAATCAGAACACTCTCGGCTCCGCCGGTTTCCGAACTCTCACACAAATGCAGCACGTTCTTCATAGAAGACTACTCTGACTCGATTGACGGCGGAGGCTTCGGACAGGGCGAACGCCAAGCGCATGACAGAGCATGCGTGCCGCAATGTTCAATCCACTGCAGGTCGGTATCTTCGAGACACCGTGAAAAGACTTTGAGTCCAAGACAACCACCGGGCAGTATCCTTGGAACTCGCACTAAGGCAAGTTCTTGACGATCACAGGCCCCAGAGCGTTGGCGACAAATAGCGGAAGCTTTTGCCATACCTTCACTGCTGCCTGGTACTTCGGGTTGTGGGGAGTCAAATTCGGCATCCCCTGGCCTTCTCTTAGCCAGTAATGCCAATAAAGTTGCCTTTCGGTCGCCCCCCAGCGCTTCTTGAAAGTGTACGTCCCCGATCCGATGCTTGATCTGCCGAAATCAAACACCTTTTTTCCCTTTTCGATGGCGAATTTCAAACACTCCCAGTACAAAAGAATATTGAAACTCATATGGTTGAGGTCGCTGACCGAAGAAACCCATGGAACCTCCATCGCATCTGTGTGATGCATGAGTATCGCCGCAGCGACCGGCTTGCCCTCGAATCTCGTCACCACGATCGTGATCAACTCCGGAAACTCGGACAGCATTCGGTCGAAGAACTCTCTGCTGTAAACCGGCGTTCCCAGGTCCCGCATGTTTCGCGCGAACACTTCATAGAAGTCGGCAACGAAATCCTTGCCTCCAATCTCGGTGACTGCGCCAGTCTTTTGAGACTTCTTTATTCGGTTTCTTCGCTCGGACGAGAGTAAGGACCACAGTTCGTCAGCCTTCCGTGGCAAGGGCAGGTGCATCGTCACCTTGTCTGTACGGACGTTCTCATATCCGCTTCGTCTCTCAAGATCACGGAACTCGATGTGCGTTACCCCGAGTTCCTGCGCCTTCTCCGACGCAGTTTTCATTAATTGATTGCCAACGACATCGTCGGAAGAGAGAACACCACCGTACGTGAAATACGGCATCGATACCATGAAATCACCGAACAACGTACTTCTCAGTCGCACCGTCGGAAGCACGCCAATGACACGCCCATCATGGTCTTCTGCAAGCCAGTAATAGCACTGATGGCCGAATAATTCGCCAATGACCTTTCTCCAGCCGGACAGGTGATAGGTGCTTGCCTGAGGATGACGTGAAACGAAGTCATCCCAGCGTCCGCAATCCTGCTGCTCCATCAATCGGACCGAAACAGCAGTTCCAGTGCGCTCTTCGGTCGCGGTCGAAATGCTGCCTGGCGGGAAGACTTGCTGCACAACATTGTTGGTCATTTTGCTGGTCCGCGAAGATACTTCTAAAATCGTGCAATTCTGGGTTCCGACAAGCGTGGTTCGGCCGGCTTGTCAGGCTAACTGCGTGGCTGCGGCGCCGGGGGTGAAACTTTCGCGCGGGCCTGAAGGTTTAGTCTATCGGTGACCTTCCGCAACGCCCGGTCCGTCAACTCGCCGCAGCCATATCTCCCTCCAATAGGTATTCGAGGCACGAGGACAACCCAATCGCCGATCAGTGCACTCCGCCCGGCAATAGATGCCTTCGAGTTGAATGCAAGGGCTCTTCATCTGCATCATCTTGCCGGTCTTCTCATTGATCAATCGATCGACACGCATCTGCACTTTGTATCGCTCACCGCAATATTTAGACATTTCTCTGTCATATCTCATGCCGCGGTTGAATCCATCTTTTGTGATCGTCGCTAGAATCTCGTCCTGAGGACGCACTTCTATCCACTCACCGGGCTGAAGGTTGAGAACCCCGGTTGGAGTTGGTTTGCCGTCGCTTACCAATCCCACATCCAATGGAAAGGGCTTGCCGCCCCTGAGACCTTGGAACCAGTTAAACGCCCCGATCAGCAATCGATGGCCATAGCCAATTGCAAACAACTTTCGATATGCCGCGAAGATCATGATTCTCGCCATGTGCGCGACACTATGGTTCCCGCTGGTTACGTCGCGAACGTATTGCCGAACATCCCACCATGCCAAATCCGATGTCGCGTCGTAAAGAGCCGTCGTCTGACAAACCCAAGTGGGGTCTTCGTCCGATGAGCTCTCTTGATCGTATGCTCCTAGATGAACGACCTCCTCCGTGTGTGGTGACCCCGCTCTGATCGGATCATTTGTGTCGTTCTCACGCTTGAGCCACGCTTCCTTCCAGAAGAACACGCAGTCGGCCTGACAACCACCGTGTCCGCTACCGTCGCAACGAGCTCCTTCGAGATGTACGGCTAAGGTCATTCGGCGTCCGCCAGTCTTTCGAATGTTGTCGCACGTTTTGTGGGCGACCTTCGCAACTCGGAGGCGTTTGCCTGCAAAGGCAAGCATCTCCGGCTGAAACGGAAGTTCATCCAGACAGGCTTTCTTATCAAGCGTCGCAAGGATCTCTTCCTTCGATCGGACGACGACCCAGTCCCCGGCTCTAAGGTTCCGCTGTTTGCGCGCACCACCTAGAACTGCTGAAGCCATACTCTTACATCTCCAGAAAAGCGATTATCTTGCGGCCCTGCGCTTGGCAACAATTGCCTCAATTCGACCACGCGCACTATCCAGAAATATGCGCTCTGCACCATCCGGCCGCCCAGCCAAAAGCCACAGCGACAAAACCGCCAAAACATAGGTCACCCCTCCAACTGCAATTCCTGTAAGCAGCCAAAACACATGAACTACCGAGGACATCGCAATGGAGTATTCCGGCATTGCCGCCCGAACGAGCGCCAGCATCACGATCGATGCGGCCACGGGCCGAGCCACAGCTCGCAAAAAGAGAATGGCCGGAATATCGATTCTGTTCCGCAGCTGGCGCAGGTAGATCCACATGGTGGTCGTCGTTGTCGCTAGAGTGGCATACGCTGCACCAATGACACCGTACGCTGGAACGAAAACAAAAAGAAAGCAGAGAAGAATCACAACGAAAAGTGCATTTGTGCCTGTCACAGCTGCAGGAAAGCCCCGGGCTATGAGAACCGAACAAATGGATGACTGGAACATCAAGAGCGCGCCGCTGATGGAGAGAACCTCCATGACCGGCACGCCGTCTATCCACTTCGGGCCAAGAACGACGGGAAGAAACCACGGAGCGATCGCAAGAATTCCTGCAGCAGCAGGTACCGCTGCCATCGCGAGAACCTGAATTGCTTTCGAATAAGTTGTGCGAACCGCTTCGGGATCCTCAAGTTTTGCGAAGCCCGGTAGAAGCGCACGATTTATCGGCGCTCCTATCTCGGTGGTGGGCAGATGTGCGAACTCGTAGCTAAGTGTGTATATGCCTAGCGCTGCAGGTCCGGAGAGTCTCCCGATAACGAAGTCTGATGCCCTCTCCTTGAGAAAGCCTGCCGCATTATTCAGCAGAAGCCACTTTGAGAATCCGAAGATCCCGGCTGCACCCGCGAGCGACAATCGCGGCCGGAATGGGTGCACCCAATAGCTTGTTATGGTTCCCGCGAGCCGCGCCGCCAACATGCCGGCAACGAGTGCCCAATAGTTGCGTAGCCAGAAGGCGAGGGGGATCGTCACAGCGAATCCAATCAGCTTGCGGCTGATCTGAAAGAAAAACTCCTTCCTGAATTCGAGGTCCTTTCGGAAAGCCACGACACCGATGTTTTCGCAGCCCCCGACCAGCGGGCCAATCGCAAGCGCGCAGACGACCCAGAATACTTCAGGTTCTCTATAGAACGTGGCAATCGGGCTCGCAACCGCAATCATCAGAACAAGTATCCCAAGACCGACCAGCACATTGAACGTCCAGGCCGTGTGATAGTGCGATTCTGAAGACTTCTGATTCTGGATCAAGGCAATGTCAAATCCAAACGCGGTCAGTAACTGAGCCATCCCGATGAACGAACTTCCCATGGCGATGATCCCAAAGTCGGCTGGCACCAGCAGCCTTGCCAGTATTAGCATGCTGATCATTCCCAAGCTGCGTTCGACAAAGGTCAGCAGCACCATCCACACTGCACCGAGCGCCATCTTCTTCTGAACGCTACGAGTCACGACCAAATTCCATGTAAATGCCAAATGTAGCCATGCACAGCACTACTACAACACTCCCGGCTTGCAACCGCATTCAGGTCCGGGAATGCACATCGACCTGGTCCGCAACACCCTCATAGACTTACGAGAAAGTGCCGGGCAGGGGGGAAACGCGACCATTGTCATTTCAGCCCTTGCGCCCAATGAGATTCTCGTAGATCAGAACCTTTCCGTGCCCCCATCCAATGGACACCACATCAAGATCACCATCACCGTCAATGTCCACAGAAATTGCCCCATCATGATGCTCGTCGCCAGTGTGCAGGATATGCTCTTGCCAGTTATTTCCCCGACCATCAACGTTTTCAAAGAGGATAAGTCGCGCAGTCTCCGGGTTCTTCAGGTTGTGTTCGCCAACCATGATGTCAAGATCGCCGTCGCCGTCGAAGTCCGCAACGTCAAGGCTCATTGGTCCGGTTACAGTCCCAACGAGGTGGCGCTTCCAAGGTAGCCGGGGATCAACGCCTTGTTCGTACCAGGCAACATCGCCCAGTCGGCTGATTGCCTCGAATCCGACGATCGCGTCCAGGCGACCATCGCCGTTGATGTCGGCAAGGCGATTTCTATCTGGTTTGGTTCGCCCGGGGTCAATTGAAAACGCGTGCCATGCCGATCCTTCGTTCCGCAACCAAACCGTGCCTAACAACAAGTCCAGCTTACCGTCCCTATCAATGTCACCTGCCGAGAGAGCCTCGTCCTGAGAGAGCGGAAATATTCGTTCAAGGCGCCATGGTGCAGTACCGGGCTTGCCGGGTACAGTAAGAATCTCGATTCCTTTGGCGCTCTCATGCCACGAGAGTGCGATCTGCAAGTCTTCCGTCGCGGTGAATCTTCCAAGGGCACGCCCTTGCAAGAAATCGCCCGATCCCTGAGGCAAATCGGAGCGCAACGCAAACTGGCCATGACCGTTGTTCTCGGCGAAGACGAATCTCGAATCATCCTTGTTGTCGCGCCATCGAGTAGCAAGCGCATCGATGTCGCCATCCCCGTCGAGATCGGCTAACAAGACCACGTCGTTCGCCGGTTCGCCAAACGAGATCCGTTCCCACTTACCCCCCTGCCTTCCAGGATTGCGGTACCAGAAACCACCGGCGGCAACGTCCCTAAGCCCATCTCCATCAAGATCAGCGGCTTGAACGAACACCGCCTTCCCGGGTCGTGCCGAATCGATTTCGTGCCGGCGCCAACGGGGGCATCCGGAGGCGGTCGAACAGGTTTGGTTGATCCACAGTTCAATCGATTGATTCTTGCCTTCCCAATTCGCGCCGAAGAGATCCGGATCGCCATCGCCATCAATATCGACGATGCGCATGTTGTGAGAGCCGGAGGTGGCTAGAACTTTCTTCGTCCACCCTTTGCCGGCACCGTGATTCAGATAGACGCCGATTTCAGTCGGCGCCAGACCTTGGTGCATAGTGGCGGTTGCGATGTCAACTTTGCCATCCTTGTCGAAATCGGCCACGCCTACGAAATGGTGCGCCGACTCCACGCTATCCTCGACCACATGCTCGATCCAAACAGAATGCGGATCGACCGGTCCTTCAAACCATGAAATTCTATATTTCTGCCCCGCAGGCTCTGCAGGTGACATCACGATGTCGACACGACCGTCTGCGTTGATGTCGCCCACGTCAATGAATACATGCGGCCACGTCCAAGTTGATGCAAAGGTACGTTGTTCCCACTTGCCTCCCGCCACTCCAGGATTCTTCAGCCAACTTCCGTTGGTCACGACGTCGGCCCTTCCGTCGCGGTCGATGTCGGCAACCTTGAGCCCTTCGCCAGGCGGGATTTCGATGTGGTGCCGCTCCCATCCATTGTCTCGCTGGTAATACAGGAATAGCGTATGCCCTGCATTCGCAAACAGGGATTGGCCCCGTGCAACGACGTCCAAACGTCCGTCGTTGTTCAGATCGACAACCTCTACGTCGTGCAGTCTTTGATGGTCAATCTCGCTCATCGTCCATCCGTCGTGCCCGTCGTTCCGAAACCATACGATCTTCTCGCGCATCAGACTGACTACGTCATTTTTGCCATCACCATCGATATCGGCCACTTCGTGATCTGTGCTGAACTCCCCGCGGTCCTGTATCACATGTTTGCGCCAACTCGGGTTTTCGTACCACACCAGCCCGCCTCCATCGTGTCCGCCGACTATCAAGTCGATCCGGCCATCGCCATTCACATCACCGACTGCCTTACCCCATGGACTATTTGGGCCCGCAGAATCGACAACGCCCCGAACGAATAGCGCCTCGCCCGCATGGTCAGTCTTGCCACTGCAAGAAGTCAAAACGAGGGACGACGCAACCATACAAAGCATCGATCGACTCGTCCGAATCAACGAGGCCGGCATCATGTGGTCCGATCACGCTGAGCATTTCGAGCCAGAAGTCCGGAAGCCTCAAGGTCAGACGCAGCTCGCGAAAGGGCGGAAAACGTAAGTCCTGAACGCTCGGCAATGTCGAGCAACGATGCCACTCCGTCCGACTGATTTAGCAGCCAAAGAAGGGCAAGCTGCCGCTCCGGCACATCCTGATAGCCTCCGGTTGATCTATAAAGGCCACGTCGACCAAGTTGTGGCTCCCCTTTGGGTGCGAGATTCACGTAGGTATTGTCGTTCTCCAAAGCCTCAAAAATCTTCAGGCATGCCATCCACGCCTCACCAAGCTCGGCTGCAGAGACCAATTCGGGATTGTCTGCCGATGTGTGGTACTCCGGAAACTCGCCGTTCGGGGTGCGCGTCAGTCTTCCCATGGGAAGGTTGATTCCTGGGGAACAAAACTGGCGCTCGTCGTAGCCCCAGGGCAAAAACTCCAAACGCTGCGATCCCGGAAACTCGGTGCGAAGAACATGCCATGCCGTACGGTCGATCGCTTTGTTCCCGGCGCGTGACACCTTGTAATGAAATGGTCCGCTGCCGCCCAAGAGCGACAGGACGAGTCCGTGACGAACGCGCGGAAGCGTCGACTCGTTCTTTGAAAGCCATGTTATCGATCCGATCGTCGCGGGGGCGAAGACAAATCGATAGCTGAAACGAGTGGGTCGCTCACGTAGCCAGGCAGCGAGAAAAGCCGCAACGACAAGACCCGAAAGATTGTCGTTCGCCAAAGACGGATGACAGTCGTGTGCAAACACAAGGACCTCGTCATCGCAAGCGCCACGATGGCGATACTCCGCTAAAGTCAGACTGCCCTCAGTTAACGATGATTGAATGACGACGTGGTAACGTCCATCTGGAATGGCATTCAGGGCACGATCCGACAGACAAAACCCCCAACTGCGCGAATAGTACGATGTGCGGTATGGGATCCAATCAGGACGATCCGGCATCGAATGCAAATGGCGCCTTAATTCGGCCAACTGCAGCCAGGCATCCACTGGCTCGCTGTACGAAACCACATGGAGGTTTGAATCTTTGAAGTCAACGATTCGCTCTCCGCGTTCATTCTCGATATACGCTTCTTCAACGGCCCACTCGTCGGGCACGGTCCAGTCGAATACCTTTGTGCCACTGGGCACTTCGGTGATATCGAGCGGAACCAACTCGGCAATGCGACCGACCGTCGCCCGCAGCCCCTCACCCGTAATGCTTCTGCACAGCGGAAACAGCTCCTTGAGTAGCGCATGCATCGCCTGGCCTGTCTCAAGGTGTTCGGTTGTTCTGCCCGCTTCCGGCACGAGTGTCTGCATTTGGGTCAAGTACGCAATCCAGCTAGAGAGAATTCACAATTCTGCTCAACGGATCGGCAATCAATCGGGCCATGCCCCGCGAACTGCGTAATGCCATACGCCGCGAAGATCATCGATAAAGACGCCGCGTTGCCAAAAGCAGCACTTTGCGACATGTTCAATCGCACGCATCCTTTCAGCGGTCGAGATTGGAGCCGAGAGGACGGCGCGGAACCAGCCAACGTGGCGCTTGGTTCCCTGAAAGAGCATCCGATACGTCATCTGCGGATAATGGTGGCGCCATACAGCGCCGTTCTCCTGCAATGCAGTGGCCGTGGTTACATCCATCCGACGATACAAAAGGAACTCCGGCAACAATTTGAACTTGCCCAATAGTGCAAGGTGTCCCATGAGCACGACGTCGGCGGAAAGATACGGCTCGATGAGCCTTGTTCGCCTGAGAGCCGATGTTCGAATCAGGCCATTCATCGCATTGTTGAGCGCCAGCCGGGAAGTAAGCGCGGCGAGTCGCGCCGACGGAGACTCTTCGAGAATCTCTATATCTTCAAGGTAATCCTGTGAGACCGACGGTACGTCCTGGAAGAGTCGCGTACGTGGCACAACCAAAACCAAGTCGGAACTCGACCGAAGTTCCTCGGCGCAGCGACTCAGAAATGTCGGCGAACACCAATCACTCGACGAGGACCATTTGAAAAACTCAGCGCGAGCACGCCTAACCAGAAGACTGTAATTTCCATTGGCGCCGATATTGGTCGACTGGCGCTCATATCGAATTCGCGAATCGGTCTTTGCGTAGCTCTCAACAACATCCCGCGTCCCATCTGTCGACGCATTGTCGCTGACGATCAACTCGAAATCGCCGAGAGTTTGCGCGAGCAAGCCTTCAATCGCGGAACCTATGTGGGCCTGCGAATTGTATGCAGGCATTCCTATCGAAATCTTGGGCAACCTATTCACGATAGGCCTCAAGTAGTTCCGGGGTAGTCGACAGCATCGGATCAGAAGACGAATTTCCTGATATGAAACGCTTCAGCAAACCCGCTTGGCGATCGACACTCCATTCCACGCAGTCTCATCAGGCCAAGGAAATTGTCGCGATTGAACCAAACCTTGCTTCTCTGTGAGGCAAAGTGACGATCCAGGTGATCGACTTTGCGGAGCGCACAATTTTCGGGGACGCGAGAATACGCATTTGGGTGCCCGAGATCTCCTTCGTACTTAGGAATTTCGTACTCAACGATCAAATGATCTCGCCACGTATTCCAAGTCAGTTCGGCGGCCAGGCGATGATCCTGGTGGCGATCTTCAAGCCGGTGCGTCAGCACGATGTCGGGTTCAAAGTCGGACTTCAGTGATTCGAAGAATGTCTTGACTTGGGCGTATTCCGAAAGCATGAACCCATCTCGAAAAGAACCTAGCACAACTCGCCTTCCAGAAGCAGATCGCAGCAATGAGTCAGCACTGGCACATGCCTCCTCGGCGCGCTTGGCCGCCCCGCTAAGGACGACCCAGTACACGTCCATGTTCGGGAACGTTTCAAGCCAATACAGAACGGTGCCTGCACAGCCGATTTCCAAATCGTCGCTATGCGCTCCAATGCAGAGAAGCCTCAAGGGAGAACCATCCGAAATCTGCGGCAACAACTTCAACACAACGATTCTTTCCAGTCGCTACGGAAAATCGGTTTCGAGGGCTTCAAGACACGCCACTTGAGCGGGCGAGTGACCAGAGTCAAACCTTCCAGACCATCCAGGGGCAGTTGCCACGCGCCTCCATTCGATCGAGAAGGATCTTGTCCTTGAAAGTATCCATTGCAGCCCAAAACCCCGAGTACTTCAGTGTGTGGAGACGTCGCTCCGCTATAAGCCGACGGAACGGTTCGGCGACCAACTCCTCGCCATCTTTCATATAGTCGAAGATTTGCGGTCTCAAACAGAAGAACCCGGCGTTGATCCAGAAGTCGGAACCACTGACTTCCTCGAGGTCGGTGACACAACCGTCCTCGTCCGCGCGAACTGCATGAAAGCTCTGTGAGGGCCTGACTGCCAACAAACTGGCTACCGCATCTTGGGACGACACTTGCTCGACATACCCGTCGAGCGGAAGATCGCTCAATCCATCCGAGTAGTTAGCGAGAAACATCTCCTCGCCCTCAACCAGATGGCGCACTCGCATCAAACGCTGGCCGAGATTCGAATGCATTCCGGTTTCGACGAAACTAATCTTCCAATCATCGATACCTTCGTCGTCATGCAATTGAACAGATCGGCCGCCATTTGACATCGTGAAGTTGCAAGACATTTCGGCTCGAAAATTCAAGAAGTACTCGCGGATGAGATCTCCGCGATAGCCAAGACAGAGGATGAAATCCTTGTGGCCGAAATGAGCGTAATAGCGCATTAGATGCCAGATTATTGGGCGATAGCCAATGTTTACCAGTGGCTTCGGGATAGTGTCCGAATGCTCCCTGAGCCGGGTCCCGAGACCGCCACAGAACAAGACAACCTTCATTGCATTCCCGCTTTCTTCATTCACCCGATTCCAAGCTCAACATCAAACACTCCTCCGCCAAAAGAGATCGTCGTCGACCTGTCCGGTTCGCTGGAGGTACTTGAGCTGCTTGAGGCGAGTGAACGCGCGGAATTCAAACTCCGCGTGCCCAAAATCGATTCGTTCGAACAATGTTCTGAGCTCCTCCGCCCCTCGTTTTGCAGTCCATTGACTTTCAAAGCCAGGCAGTTTGGACTTGATCTTCTCGAACGAGACGCGATAGCTTCTGTTGTCCTTGCTGGGCGGGCCCGAAGTCACCTCGCAGCCAGGGAAGGCGCCGGCAACAATCGCCGCAATTTCCCTAACTCGATAGTTCTCGTCGGTTGCACCGACATTGAATATCTGCCCATTCACGGATTCCGTCGGCGCTTCAAGGGCGCATCGCACCGCCGCGATGATGTCTTCGATATGAACGATCGGTCTCCAAGGACTCCCGTCGCTGACCATGGCAATTTTCCGTTTTGTCCACGCCAGCGCACACAAATCGTTGAGTACGATATCAAATCTCATGCGCGGTGATGGACCGTAGGCGGTCGCATTTCGCATGAACGTCACCGAGAATTTGTCGTCAGCTAAGGGCGCGACATCCCGTTCCACGTTGACCTTGCAGTGTGCATATGCAGTCTGGGGATTTGTCGGAGAAGTCTCCTCCAAAAATTCTTCCCCAGACCCGATTCCGTAAACGCTGCACGACGACGCGTACACGAATCGACGAACGCCTGCTTCCTTCGCAGCTTTGGCGATTCGAAGCGATCCTTCGTGGTTGATCTTGAAGGTGATCTCAGGCCGATTTTGCCCCAAAGGATCATTGGACAATTCCGCGAGGTGAACAACCGCGTCGAACCCCTCGAATGTCTTCGGAGTCAGGGTGCGAAGGTCCGCGAATACGGTCTGGGGAAATGTCGTCATGCCCAATGGATCCATATAGAGACATCCGTCGCGATAGAACCCTGTGTCCAACCCGCAAACGTCGTGACCTCGTGCCGCAAGGATCGGAGCCATTCTGGCGCCGATGTATCCTTCTGTACCGGTAATCAGTATTTTCATAGTCTGTCTCAGTTAGTGCGATTGGTCGACGACGTCGTTGCTTTGGAATCGGTTCACCCTCGAACGGTAAGCGCCGTGCTCAGAGCACCCTTACTTCTGGTATCGGTACGACAAACCGTCCTCCCCACTCTCGAATATACCGGGCTTCTGCGCAGATCTCGTCCTTCAAATTCCACGGGAGAATCAGAACGTAATCCGGACGGGCTTCACGGATCGCGGAGGGCGGAAGAATCGGGATGCGAGTGCCTGGCGTAAACTTTCCCTGCTTGTAAGGATTTGCGTCTGTCGTGAAGTCAAGAAAGTCGGTACGGATTCCACAGTAATTCAGCAAGGTGTTCCCTTTCCCCGGAGCGCCGTAACCGACGACTTTCTTGCCGCTCTCCTTGGCCTCGATCAGGAACGAGAGAAGCTTGCGCTTGGTACGCTTAACCTGCTCGTCGAATCCTCTGTATCGATCTAGCGCAAGGAAGCCGTCGTCAATTTCCCTCTGTCGAAGCTCATTGACCCGGTCACCTACTTTGAGGGCGGTATTCTCCACATGACGGCCAAATATCCGCAGCGACCCTCCGTGAGTCCGCAACTCTTCTACATCGAAAAGTGTAATGCCGTGATGGGCAAAGATCCTCTCGACCGCAACGAATGAGAGGTAGCTGAAGTGCTCATGATAGATCGTGTCAAACTGGTTCTCGGCCATGAGACGCATCAGATGAGGAAATTCCATCGTTATCACGCCGTCAGACGCGAGCAAGTGCTTCATTCCACCAACGAAGTCATTTATGTCGGGCACATGTGCAAGTACATTGTTGCCAAGCAGCAGGTTCGGACGGCCATGCTCTTGTACAATTTCATCGGCGGTCTTCAAGCCGAAGAATCGAACGGTGGTAGGAATTCCCTTCTCGACGGCGGCCTTCGCAATGTTCGCTGCCGGCTCAATCCCAAGAACCGGAACACCTCGTGCGACGAAGTGTTGCAAGAGGTATCCGTCGTTGCTCGCGATCTCCATCACCTTGCTGTTCGCCCTGAACCCAAACCTGTCGATCATTGAACCGCAGTACCGCCGCGCGTGCTCTACCCAACTCGTTGAATACGACGAAAAGTAGGCATACTCGGAAAAGATTGAATCTGGAGAAACAAACTCCTGAAGCTGCACCAAGTAGCATCTTCCGCAGACATATGCGTGCAAGGGATAGAAAGGCTCCATCTCATGCAATTGATGAGCGTGAATGTGCGTTTGACAGAGGGGTGACATCCCCAAATCGACAAATGTCGTTTGAAGCAGTGAACCGCAAAATCGACAGGCGAAACTGTGGGCTCCACTCTTTTCGCCACTTACTTCTCGATTGACTGCATTTGCCGTTTGCATGACCAGTAGACTCCGACCTCGATTGAATGGTTGTTTCCGGCGGTTCCAGGTTTGTCCTCACGCCACCCGTAACACGCCCATTCCAAACTTGCAGGCGGGCATCTAACGCCTTCAAGCAAAACAGCACCCGAGCCAACTCTA
>WBZS01001612.1_pt1 | contig 17125 bp, 18 predicted proteins | sample 5204201 | NCBI WGS metagenome assembly WBZS01 (sample SAMN12344357, study PRJNA552823) | activated sludge metagenome | biome: Activated sludge suspended growth; feature: Nitrification reactor; material: Wastewater; isolation source: activated sludge from nitrification reactor of wastewater...
CCGAGAGCGCGATCAGGCGCGGCGGCAGGTCGGCCTTCATCAGGCCCATCTTCTGGGTGAGCAGGTTGTTGACGCCCTCGCTGACGATCACGATCGGGGCGTAGATGTCGCCGTCCGGTCGGTCGGTGCGGACGCCGATTACGCGGCCTTTTTCGTCGCGGATCGCGTCGACGACCGTGGTCTTGGTGATCAGCAGCGCGCCGAGCGAGACGGCCTGCTGCGCGAACCAGCTGTCGAAGCCCGAGCGCAACGCGGTGTAAGCGTCAGCGGGTTCCTTCTGGTATTGCTGGCTCTTGTGCATGATGCGCACGACGCCGTCGGGCGACATCAGCCAGTAGCCCTGCTCGGTGACCGGGCGCTCGAACGGCGGCTTGCGGTCCCAGTAATCGGGCAGCACGTCGGCCAGGGCGTGGGTGTAGAGCACGCCGCCGAAGAAATTCTTGGCGCCGGCGAAACGGCCGCGCTCGATCAGCATCACCTTGAGCCCGCCGCGGGCGAGCACGATCGCGGCCGAGATCCCGGCCGGGCCGGCGCCGACCACGATGGCGTCGTACATCAGTTTCTCAGGCATGGGCCACCTCCGCCGTACGTTGAGCCTTGATCTGTTTGATCAGCTCAGGCAGGACCTCGTACAGATCGCCGACGATCCCGAAATCCGCCACGCTGAAGATCGCGGCGTTCGGGTCGTTGTTGATCGCCAGGATGAAGTCGGAACCGGTGATGCCGACCCGGTGCTGGATCGCGCCCGAGATCCCGGCCGCGATGAACAGCTTGGGCCGCACGGTTTTGCCGGTCTGGCCGATCTGGCGCGAGACGTTGATCCACCCGGCGTCGACCACGGCGCGCGAGGCGCCGACCACGCCGCCGAGCAACTCGGCCAGTTCCTCGAGCAGCTTGAAGCCCTCGGGCGCGCCCAGGCCGCGCCCGCCGGCCACGATCACGTCCGCGTACTCGATGTCGATCTGATCACCGGCGTCGGTGGCGATCACGTTGAGCAGCTTGACCGCGACCTCGTCTTCGGTCATGCCCAGCGTCTCGCGCACCAGCTCGCCCGTGCCCGTCTCGGCCGGGGTGGGTGACGGAAGCACGCGCGGGCGGACGGTCGCCATCTGCGGGCGTTGGGTCTTGCACAGGATGGTGGCCATCAGGTTGCCGCCGAAGGTCGGGCGGGTGGCGGCCAGGATGTGTTTCTCGGGATCGATCGCCAGTTCGGTGCAGTCGGCGGTCAGGCCGGTCGTGACGCGCGTGGCGATCGCGCTGGCCAGGTCGCGACCGAGCGTGGTCGCGCCGACCAGGAAGATCTCGGGCGTGTACTTCTTGACGATGTTGGCGATGCCAAAGGCGTACGGCGCGTTGCGATAGGCTTTGAGCACCGGATCGTCGATCAGGTACACCTTGGTGGCGCCGTAGCGGTACGCCTCGGCCGCGATGCCTTCGACGTTGTCGCCGAGCAGCACGCCTTCGACGACGCTACCCGGCAGCTCGGCCGAGAGCCGTTGCGCTGCGCCAAGCAATTCCCAGGAAACCGGGTGCGCCTTGCCGTCTTCCTGTTCGATCAAGACCCAGATGCGTTTTGTGTCGCTCATGGTTGACATCCTTCTAGATCTTCACCACGTTGGCGGTCTTGATCTTGGCAAGGGCTTCGGTCACCGTCGCCGCGAGGCCCTTATCGGCGACCTTGACGGCCGCGCCGGCCTTCTTGGGCGGCGGGGTGTAGGCCTTGCCCACGATCGTGGGTGAGCCCTTGATGCCGATCTTGGTCACATCGAAGGCGACGGGCTCGCTCGCGCTCCACACCTCGGGCGTGTACTGCGCGGCGCGGATCACGTCGGGCAGCGGCGCGCGTTCGATGGCCGCGATCTCCTTCTCGACCGTGAGCAGGGCGGGGAGCGTGGTCTGCAGCACCTCGATGCCGCGCTCGGTGCGGCGATGAACCACGCCGGTGCGCGCGATCGGGTCGAACGATTCGACCGAGACCGCGTAGCTGATCAGCGGCAGACCGAGCCGCGTGGCCACGCCTGGGCCGACCTGAGCGGTGTCGCCGTCGATGGCCTGCTTGCCGAAGAGCAGCAGGTCGACCGGCCCCTCGGCCATCAGCGCCTCGATCGTGCGCGCAAGGACGTACGACGTGGCGAGCGTGTCCGCCGCCGAGAACTTGCGGTCCGAGATGAGGATGCCGCGGTCGGCGCCCTGTTCGGCGCACTCGACCAGCGCCTCGGAGGCCTTGGGCGGGCCCATGGTGATCACGGTCACCTTGCCGCCGAATTTGCGTTTGAGGCGCACAGCCAGTTCGACCGCATGGACGTCGTAGGGATTGATGATCGCAGGGACGCCTTCGCGGATGAGCGTGCCGGTCTCGGGGTTGATGCGGACGTTGGAGGTGTCGGGCACTTGTTTGATGGCGACGATCGCGTGCATGTGAAGGCCCTTATGGAGAGAAACGAACACGGCACCGGCGGACGCCGATGCGACAACGGTTTCATCGTAGTAGCCGCGCTACCGGGCGGATACTGCCGATCGGCACAACCGATTGTTCAAATTGTCACAAAGCCAATTTCGGGCCGATTTGTCTGGAAGAGGCTTGGAGAGAACGGACGTGCGCGGAGGCGACCCCGCTGGCCTGGACGGGGCGGGGTGCGATACCCGGAATGGCCGCATATGGCCGGATATCGCCGGATATCGGGCGCAGCCGCTCAAAAGGGGGTCGCTATTTGCCTAAATCTAGACCATGCATTCCGGGTATCGAGCCCGCTGCACCGCCACAGCGCTTCGGTCAGCCGGCCTTCGTCCGGCGTTCGCGCACGCGCCAGACGTAGATCAGCACCTCGGCGACGACGGCGTACAGCTCCGGCGGGATCGTCTGTTCGAGGTCCAGCGTGGCCAGGGCCGTGGCCAGCACCGGATCCTCCTTGATCGGCACGCCGTTCTCGCGCGCGAGTTTGAGGATCTGGTCGGCGAGCGCGCCCTGGCCGGTGGCGACGACTTTCGGGGCTTCGTCCTTGGTCCGGTCATAGCCAAGGGCGACGACGCGTTTGCGCAGGGAGGGGCGATCGTAGGTCAACATGCCGCTCACACTTTCATGTTCACGCCGGCCGCTGCGGCGTCGTACAGCGGCGAGGACGGGGCGGGGTCGGTGACCAGCGGTGTGCCGACGAGACAGCGCGCCGTCTTCAGCGTGTAACCGGCCCGACTCAGGCCGATCTGCAATTCGCTCATCTCGGCCTCGGCCGCGGTCTGCACATCGCTGGAGCTGGCCGTGACCCAGGCGCCGATCTGCTTGCCCAGCACCGAGAGGTCGACCTCGATCAGGTCCTCACCGTCCAGCGGGATGCGTAAGGTCACGCGCGTCATCTGCGCATGCACGTCGGCGCTGCGCCCGTCGCGCGTGGTGACGCGCAGGAAACCGGCCGAGGCGTTTTGCTGACCCGGCACCTGCAGCGGCAGCGCGACCTGATAGGCGTGCGGCTCGACCTGCGGCCGGTCCGGCGGCAGGTTGGCCAGCGCGCTCTGGCGCAGACCGTCGATGAAGCCGCGAATCTCGTTGGCGGCCGCGCGCGCGGCCGGATTCTGCGTCGCTTCGAGCTGCTGGCTGAGCTTGGCGAGATCCATCAACGGCGACGACGTCTGGTTGGGGTCACCGATCGCTTTCTGTGCCAGCTCACGCTCGATGCTGTGACCCAGCACACGCAGCGCGTCGTGTAGCTCTTGATGCAGCGCACCGCCGTTGTTCTGCCATTGGACCTTGATACGCTCGAGTTGCCCGATCGCGCGCTCAACGGCTTCGGCCAACCCCTTAGGCAGTGCGTCGGTTTTGAGCGTGGTCAGCGTGCGGGCCAGGCTGTTGATCGTCTCCGTGGCGGCCGGCTGGCGGCTCTGAGCGAGCTCGAGCGCGCCGGGCGTCAGGGGCTTGCCCTGGGCCTTGAGCTGGGCGGCGACGTCGGCGTCTTCGGGACGCCATTGGCCGAGCGCTTCGAGCGCCGTGGCCAGCTCCTGCACGTTGGCGCGCGTCATCGGCACCTGCGCCCGTAACAGCGAGGCCGCGATCTGCTGGTTCTCGGGGGTGTCCTCGAGGCCGAGGTCGCTGAGCAGCGCGCGGGCGAGCGGCATGGGCTCGGCGCCCTTGCCGGGTTGGGTCTGGGTGAGCTGTGGGCGCGGCGCGATCTCGAGCTGCAGCGCGCCGTCTTTCATCCCGCGGACGATGAAGTGCGCGACCTTGCCGGGCTCGAGCTCGACGGTCTCGGGGTGGCCGACGATTTGGGCCGTCAGCCGCGCGCCCTCGGCCACCAGCGTGATGTGGTCGTTGGCGATGTCCAACACCGACGCGTTGAGCCGCTGCCCGACGCGCAACGAGAGCGAGGTCGCGTCGGCGGCCGTGATCGTCGGCGGCGGGGTGATGGGCTGGAGCGGCAGCATAACGATCGTTCCGGTGGCTCGTCCGCCTGCCGGGGCGGCGTCGTGGATCAGGAGATCCGCTTACGCCGGCCCGACAGGCTGGGCGGAACGCTTAGCGCTTGAGGTTGACCAGCTCTTGCAGCATCTCGTCGCTGGTCGTGATCACGCGCGACGAGGCCTGGAAGCCGCGCTGCGCCAGGATCATGTTGGTGAACTCCTGTGACAGGTCGACGTTCGAGGCCTCGACGCTGCCCGGGATGATCGCGCCGCGGCCGTTGCTGTCGGGCAGGCCGGTGTTCGGCTCGCCGGCGTTGACGCCCTGCTGATACAGGTTCTGCCCGGCCTTGGTCAGACCGGCGGGATTGACGAAGCTGGTGACCGCCAGCTGCGCGACCAGGTTTTGCAGGCCGTTCGAGTACTGGGCGTAGACCTGACCGGTCTTCGTTTCGACCGTGTAGCCCGTCACCGTGCCGGCGGCGACGCCGTCCTGGAACGCGGCGTACGCGCTGTTGTCGGTCTCGAGCTGCGTCAGCGACGAAAGATCGACCGTGAAGGCGAAGGCCTGAGCGCCCGACGGGCTGGCCGCCACGTTGATCGTGCCGGTGCCGCCGGTCGCGAGCGCGCCGGTGGCCGGGTTGAAGGTCATGGTGCCCGTGCCAGTGCCGCCGGCGACTGCCGTCCAGCTCCAGGCGTTGGCGCCCGTGCGCGTGACCTGGATGTCGACGTTGTGCAGCGCGCCGAAGGCGTCGTAGGCGCCGAAGGTCACGGTGACCGGCGTCGCGCCGGGCTGCAGGGCGTTGAGGTTGCCGCGCATGGTCAGCGACGAGGTCTGGCGCGCCAGGGTGCTGTTGATCGGGATGCGGATGTCGGTCAGCGCGGTGCCGGTGTTGACCACCGGCGGCGTGCCGGTCGGGATCCAACCCTGGATGCGGTAGCCGGTGTTGGTGTTGACCATGTAACCGTCGGCGTCCAGGTCGATCGAGCCGTCGCGCGAGTAGAACAGCGTGCCCGCGCCGTCGCGGTAGTTGAAGAAGCCGTCGCCCTGCAGCGCCAGGTCGCCCATGCGACCGGTGGCGGTCAGCGCGCCCTGCGAGAAGTTCTGGGTGATGCTGCCGACGCGCATGCCCAGGCCGACCTGCATCGGGTCGACGCCGCCGCGCGTGCCGGTCGGGCTCGAGCCCGGGCGCAGCAGCTGCGAGATCTGGTCCTGGAAGCGGACGAAGCTGGTTTTATAACCGGTCGTGTTGACGTTGGCCAGGTTGTTGCCGATCACGTCCATCCAGGTCTGGTGGGCGTTGAGCGCGCTGATGGCCGTAAACATTGAGCGAAGCATGGTGTCCTCCGGGTTTTGGCCTGGGCCTCCTCCAGGAGGGCCTGCCCAGGTGTGTCGTAAATGGGTCGGCGCGCTTACTTGGCGAGCACGACCGAGTCGATTTGAGTAAAGACGCCTTCGCCGCGGCTCTTGGCGTCGACGGCGGTGACGACCAGCCGGTCCTTGACGTTGACCACGAAGGCCATGTCGTCCATCAGCACCAGCGAGTCTTTGCCGCCGCGTTTGGCGGCGTTGTCGACGGCCAGGCTCAAGCGCGCGAGGTCGTCGCTGCTCAGCGCGATGTCGCGCTTCTCAAGCCGCTTCTGCGCGTGGTTCGAAAAGCGCAGCTCGGCCTGTTGCAGCTCGGCCGCAAAAGCGCCGCTCGCGGCCGGCTTGGCCGAGGTCGTCGGGCGGGGCGTCGCGCCGGTGAGGGCGCCGGCGCCGTTCGTGATGCGAAAGTCTTGCGTCATCGTCTTCTCCGTGGCGCCTCAGACGGCCTGGGTCGACTGGCGGGTGCCGGTCTGCGCGTCGCCGAACAGGGCGTTGACGAGCAGGTCGGCCAGGGCGTCGATCTTGTCCGAGACCGTCGTGGCGGCCTCGACCTTGGTCACACCCGAGAGCGGCGCGAACTTGCCGTCGATCTCGAGCTGGATGTCGCTGCCGTTCATTCGGGCGCTGGTGACGACGCCGGTGAGCGTGTCGCCGTTGCTCTGCAGGGCCGTCACCTGCTTGCCGATCAGGGCGCTGGCGTTGTTGAGCTGGCTCTGGCTCATGAAGGTCGACATCGACTTGTTGAGCTTCTGCATTTCGGTCAATGCCTGAAACTGCGCAGTCTGAGCCAGGAACTCGTCGTTCTTCATCGGCTCGAGCGGGTTCTGGTTCTTGAGTTGCGAGACCAGCAGCGTCAGGAACTGGTCCTGCAGGCTCTGGCTGGTAGCGCTCTTGGAGGTCGAAGGGGTGGAGCTGGAGACCACCTGGCCGTTCGAGAGGGTGATGGGTTGGTAAGCCATGATTGTTTCCTAGATGCTCAGGTCCACGCCGGCGTTCGACCAGCCGCGCGTGCCGTTCAGGCGCAACACGATCGGGCGTTCGCTGTCGTAGGGATCCGTCTCGCCGCCCTTGATGCCGCGCAGGTTGATCCCGAACGACCGGGTGCCGTGGAACGAGCGGTTGGATTGCTGGCTCTGGCTGCCGAGCCCGGCGCTGATCGCGACGTTGGCGACGTCGAGGCCGCTGGCGCTCAGGTTGCTTTGCAGCTCGGTCAGATGCTTCTCGAGCAGCGCCACGGTGTGCGGCTGTTCCGCGCGCACGCTGATCTGCATGCCCTGGTCCGCGCCGTGGGTGACGCGGAGTTCGATGCGGCCGAGCTCGGCCGGATGGAGCGTGATCTTGATGGTCTCGAGCTTCTGCTCGCCGAGTTGTTCGACGGCGTGCTGGACCTGAGCGAGGACTTCCTTGGGTTGAACTTCCGCCAGGCGGGCCGGCTCAACTTTGGGCTCGGTGACGTTCGCGGCGTGCGGGGCCGGAACGCCGGTCGGGGTGGGCGTCGGCGGAGCTTCCGCGGCGGCCTTGGCCTCGACCGCGGCGGGCTCGAGCGAGGCCCTGGTCGTCGCCCTCGGCGCTGCAGGCGTCGGTTGGGCGATCGTCTCCAGCTGCGGGGGCTGGCTTCCGGTCGGCACCGTCGTGGCCTGCGTCTGATCGAGCTCTGGCTTGACCGGGGTCGCGTTGACCCAGATGTCGCCGAAGCGTTGACCCCGCGCGGGCACGGCGCCCTTCGTCGGCTGGGCGTCTTCGAGCACCGGGGTCGCGCCCTCGAGCTGCGCGCCGGCCTGGGGCGTCGGGGCCAGCGGGTGCGGGTTGGCCAGCTCGAGCCGCGGGCCGGGCTTGGTCACGGGCACCAGCACGGTCACGTCGGGCGAAGGCTCGGCCGGCTGCAGATCCGCCAGCGGGGTCTGCGGCGCGGCGGGCACCACCGGCACCTGCACGGTGACGGCTGCCCCGGCGAGCGCGGCAAGCGCGGCCAGCGTAGCCTCGTCGGTCGGCGCTGGCGCCGGCTCAACGGACGCGGCGAGCTCGGACGCGGCGGCGCCCAGCGCATCCTCGAAGCTCGCGCCCTCGGTGGACGTCTGCGACGGGTTGCTTGGGCCCGGGGTGGGGGCCGGCAGGGCGCCGGCGGGCAGGATGGGAAGATCGAGCATACAGATTACCTCCCGGTGGCGATGGCGCGGAGCAGGAGCAGTTTCTTGCTCACCGTCTGCGTCAGCGCCTGATACTTGATGCCGGTCTCGGCCTGTTGCATCAATTCGACGTCGATGTTGACGTTGTTGCCGTCGGCGCGCTCGCTGCCGCCCTCGCGCTCGAGCAGGGCGCCGAAGTCGGCGCGGCGGTCGGTCGGGCTCGCGAGGTGGGCGGCGTTGGTCTTGGCCAGCCGCAGCGGCGACAGGTCTTGCTTGATCGCGCGCTGCAGCGTCGCCTCGAAGTTGTTGGTCTGGGCGTGGTAGCCGGGCGTGTCGACGTTCGCGAGGTTGGTGCCGATCAGTTCCTGGCGGCGCGAAAGACCGTCGAGGGCTAACCGGGCGACATCGAAGGTGGAGTCGTTGATCAGGCCGCTCATGTCACGCGCTCCAATCCGTCGCGCTCGTGCCCGAGAGCTGCTGGTAGTAGCTCAAGATCTTGGGCACATAACGCTGGGTCTCGGCGAAGGGCGGGATCGTGCCGTACTTGTCGACGTTGCCGGGCCCGGCGTTGTAAGCGGCCAGGGCGAGCTGGACGTCGCCGTCGTAGCGGTCGAGCATCTGACGCAGATAGCGTGTGCCGCCGTCGAGGTTCTGTTCGGGGTCGAGGGGGTCGGTGACGCCGAGGCCGGCCGCGGTGCCGGGCATCAGCTGCATCAGGCCGAGGGCGCCCGCGCCGGAAACGGCGCCGGGGTTGAAGTTGGACTCGGCCTTGACGACCGCCTTGACCAACGTCGCATCGACGCCATAGCGCGCGGCGGCCTGAGTGATCAGGTCGTCGAAGCCTGTGGTTTGACCGTTTTGCGCGCCTTCTCCCAGGGAGGCCTGGCGGTCGGTCTGCATCTCGTCGAGCCGTTCCAGCACGCGCTGCATCAGCTGCATGATCACGCTCTGGATCGGCGAAGTGCCGATGTCGTACATATTCGTTACTCCCTGGTATCGTCGGCGCCCGCCGCTACTGGCGTAAACGCCGCGTGAATCCGCGACAAACCCGATCCTGCATCGCTCTCGAGCGTTCGAGCCGCCCGTCGAGCGTCGTTATGGTGACCCCGGCCGGACAGCGGGGCACCCCCGGTGTCTGCCGGTCATCCTGCGCGCAACTTTCGGTAGGCGCGCGAGATGTTGAGGTCGTCGACCTCGTTCTCGGCCTTGCGGTTTTGCTCGCGGGTCTCGACCTCCTCGGCCTTCTCCTTGAGCGTGATCAAGGTCTCCTCATCCTGCTTTGCCGCGACAAGGGCCTCGCGCACTTTCGTCACACGGGCCTCGGCCTCGGCCAGACGGATCCGTTGATCGCGGATCTCGTGCTCGGTGCGCGCCAGCGTGTTGCGCGTGAAGGCCAGCGCGCCCAGGTCGAGCGTGCGCCGGGTCTGCAGCTGGCGCAGGTCGTCGAGCAGGGTGGTGTGCTTCGTTTCGAGCGCGGCCAGGGCCGCCGCCTGCTGGGTGCGCGCGGCCTGCGCCTGCGCCATCGCCAGCTCGATGGCTTCGAGCCGGCTGTGGCGGAGGTCAAGGACGGACTGAAGTGAGAATTTCATTCAGCGATCGCTCTCATCTTTCCCCGCGTCTCCTCGAGCGGCGCGAATTCGATGCCCTGCTGCAAAAACGCCATCAGAGCCGGCAGCGCGTCGAGCGAGGCATCGATCTCGGGGTCCGACCCTTTGACGTAGGCGCCGATGTTCACCAGGTCGCGGGCCTTGTCGTACGTGGCCAGCAGCCGGCGCACGACGCCGGCGTTGGCGCGATGGTCCTGATCGGTCACCGAAGACATGACGCGGCTGATCGACTTGAGCACGTCGATGGCCGGGTAGTGATTGCGCTGCGCGAGGTCGCGCGTGAGCAGGATGTGGCCGTCGAGGATGCCGCGCACGGCGTCGCAGATCGGCTCGTTGAAGTCGTCGCCCTCGACCAGCACGGTGTAAAAGCCCGTGATCGAGCCGCGCGCGCCGTTGCCCGCGCGCTCGAGCAGCCGCGGGAGCAGGGCGAAGACCGAAGGCGTGTAGCCTTTGCTGGCCGGCGGTTCGCCGATGGCCAGCCCGACCTCGCGCTGCGCCATGGCGAAGCGCGTGACCGAGTCCATCATCAACGTGACGTCGAGGCCCTGATCGCGGAAGTGCTCGGCGATGGTCGTGGCCACGTACGCGCACTTGAGACGCACCAGCGCCGGCTGGTCCGAGGTCGCGACGACGACGACCGAGCGCGCCAGACCGAGCTTGCCCAGATCGCGCTCGATGAACTCCTGCAGTTCGCGCCCGCGCTCGCCGACCAGGGCGATCACGGCCACGTCGGAGCTGGTGCTGCGCGCGATCGCGCCGAGCAGCGTGCTCTTGCCGACGCCGCTGCCGGCGAAGATGCCCATGCGCTGACCCTTGCCGACCGTCAGCAGGCCGTCGATGGCGCGCACGCCCGTGATCAACGGCGCCGCGATCGGCTGTCGCGACATCGGGTTCGGCGCGGCGGCGTAGATCGGCGCGTTGTCCGACACGTTGAGCGGGCCGCGGCCGTCGATCGGCCTGCCGAGCCCGTCGATCACGCGCCCGAGCAGGCCAAGCCCCACCGGTGCGCGCAGCACCGAGCGCCGCGGCAACACGGCGCTGCCGGGCTGGATGCCCGTCATCTCGCCCAACGGCATGAGCAACGTACGCTCGTCGCGGAAGCCGACGACTTCGGCCGGCAGCCCGGCCGGGGAGTCGGGCGCGGCCGAGTTGGGCCCGCGCTGGATCGGCGCGCCGGTGCGGATGTCGCAGACCTCGCCGATCTGGCAGTCGAGCCCGCGCGCTTCAATGGTGAGGCCGACGACCTGCGCGACACGCCCGCTCAACCGCACGGTCTTGAGCCCATCGAGCGCGCGGTGCGCGCGCGTGAGGTTCGGGGCCGGGGGAACGACGTCGATCTGGGCGCCGGTGCTCATGGATGCACCGACTGGTCGAGCGCCTCGGCGACCAGGGTCGCCTGCGTCTCGATCCGGGCGTCGACCGAACCGTGTTCGCCTTCGATCAGACAGCCGCCGCGATGGACGATGGTGTCCGGCACGAGCACCAGGCTCTGGCCGATCTGCGACTCGACCTGTGCCGGCCAATGTGGGCCGAGCAGTTCGGCGTCTTCGGGGTGCAAATGCACCCGCAAGGCGCCCAGCGGCCGCGCCTCGTTCAGCGCGCGCTGGAAGGCGGCCTTGAGCGCGTCGGGGTGGGGCGCGCCGATCTCGCCCAGGATGAGATTGAGGGCATGCTTGACCAGGTTGATCACGTCGCCCTCGGCGGCGCGCCGGATCTGCTCGCGCCAGACCTGAACCTCGTCGAGCACGCCCTGCGCGGTGAGCAACACCTGCCGCGTCTCTTCCTCGGCCGCGTTGTGGCCTTCGCTGCGGGCGTCGATGATGAAGGCGTCACGCTGCGCCTGAGCTTCGGCCAGGATCTGCTGCGCCTCGGCGTGGGCCTGGGCCAGCAAGCGCTGGCGCTCGAGGTTGACCTCGCGCATCGCCTCGTCGCGCAGCGCGTCGATGTCGATCGTCACAGGCGCCGTGTGCTTTGCGCCGGCCGACTCGGGCACAGCGAATTGCAGCGGCGGCAGCCGCCAGGCCTGCGAGTTGTGGCCACGAACCACGGCGGACTTGCGGATCATGGCGCCGCCTCGCCGCTCATGCGATCACCTCGGTGCCGCCGCCGGAGCCGGAGATCACGATCTCTTCGCTGGCCTCGAGCGCGCGGACCACGTCCACGATCTTGCGCTGCGCCGCGTAGACGTTCTTGGCCAGTTGCGGCCCCATGATCTCGAGCTCTTCCTTGAGCGACTGGCGCGCGCGTTCCGACATGTTGCGCATGACCAGGTCTTTGACCTTCTCGGGCGCGCCCTTGAGCGCGAGCGTGAGCTCGGTCTTGTTGACGTCGCGCAACACGCGCTGCATCGACTTGTCGTCGAGCTTGCCCAGGTCGTCGAACGTGAACATGCCGGCGCGCACTTCCTCGGCCAGCTTGGGGCTCGAGGCCTCGAGCGCTTCGAAGATCGTCTTCTGCACGCCGCGGTCGACCTGGTTGAGCACCTTCACCAGGAAGGTCACGCCGCCGGTCGCGCGGAAGTCGGCTTCGCTGAGCACGCCCGAGAGCTTGCGCTTTAGCCCGGCCTCGACCTGCTTGACCACCTGCGGCGAGATCCGATCCATCTGCGCCAACCGCATCGTGACCTCGATCTGCAGGTCGCGCTGCATGCCGCCCAGGATCAGGGCCGCCTGTTTCGCGTCGAGATAGCTGAGCACCACGGCGATGGTCTGCGGATGCTCGTCGCCCAGGATCGTGGAGACCTGGGCCGGATCGGCGTTGCGCAGGATCTCGAACGACGAGCGCTGTTGGTGCGCCGCCAGTCGTTCGAGGATCTCGGCGCCGCGCCGTGGTCCGACGGCGCGGGCCAGCAACTGACGGGTGTAGTCGATGCCGCCGGAGACCAGGCTGGTGTCGGCCAGCGACAGGTCATGGGCTTCGGTGAGCACCGCCGAGCGCATGTCGATGCCGACGTTGCCGGCGTCCGAAAGCGCGAGCAGCACGCGCTCGAGCTCGCCTTCGCCGAGGTGCTGGAGCACGCCCGACGAGCGGTCGACACCCAACATCAGCATCAAAACGGCGGCCTTCTGGAGACCGGTCAGGGCGCCTGACTCAGGCATTCTTCTTCTCGTCCTCGCTCAGCCAGAGGTGGATGATCTCGGCCACCGTGGCCGGGTTCTCGTCCGCCATGCGCTGGAGCGTCTTGTGGATCTGTTCATCCTCGGCACGCAGCGCCTGGTTGGCGGCGCGCGCGTTCGCGGCGGCGACGGACGCCGGTATCGCGTTTGGCGCGGGCAGGGCTGCTTCGCCGCCGGTCGGCGCAGGCAACGTGCCGCCGCCGCCGGCAGCGGCCGCCAGGGCCGCCTGCGCGGGCTGCATCACCGACCACGCTTCGGCCGAGGCCAGGCGCACGTTGGCCAGCAGCCGGCTGATGTACCACAGCAGGCCGACCAGCAGCAGCACGCCGCCGACCGCCACGCCGATCTGCAGATACAGATCCATGTTCGCCGAGGATTCCAGGTCTGCGGTTTGTTGATCGAAGTAGGTGCGGTCGAAGGGCAGCGTCTCGACCGCGATCGTGTCGCCGCGCGTCGTGCTGATGCCGGCCGCGGCCGAGATCGCGTTGCGCAGCGTATCGAGTTGGGCGGTGTCGGTGACGTTGTCGACCAACACCGAGAGCGAGATGCGCGCGATCTGACCGGCCGGGATGGTCGCGGTGGTGGCCGTCGACGTCATCTCCCAGTTGTCCGTGATCTCGTAGCGCTGATACAGACCCGACGTCGCGGTGTCGGTGACCGTATCGGTGACGGCCGCCGGCGGCAGGTTGGTCAGCGCGCCCGGGATCCCGCCCAGCACCGTGCCGTCGCCGCTGTAGGTCTCGGTCAGCACCTGCTGGCTGCGGAGCGAGGTTTGATCGGGATCGATCGCCTGATCCAGGATCTGGCGTTCGGTCCAGTCGAGCTCGACGCTGGCCTGCACGACCGACTTGTTCGGTCCCAGGGTCTGGTTGAGCAGTTGTTGAACCTTGCCCTGCACCTGGGCCGCGTATTGCGACTCGGCGTAGCGCCGCGCATCGCTGACGTCGCTGGCGTCTGCGCCGACCGTGCCGCCCTCGACGGTTAGGAGCTTGCCGGTGGCATCGACGACCACGACGTGTTCGGGCTGCAGACCCTCGACGGCCGAGGCCACCAGATGCGTGATCGCACGCACCTGGCCCGAGGCCAGGTTCTGGCCCGGCCGCAGATCGACCGTGATCGAGGCCGTGGTCGGCTGCTGATCGCCGGTGAGGAGCGTGCGCTCGGGTTGCACCAGATGCACGCGCACCGATTGGATCGGGTCAAGGGTCTTGATCGTGCGCTCGAGCTCGCCCTCGATTGCGCGTTGGTAGTTCACGCGCTGCAGGAAGTCGGTCATGCCCAATGTGTTGCTGCTGAACAGCTCATAGCCGGGCGCGCCGTCCTGTGGCAGGCCGAGCGTGGCCATGCGCAGGCGCACTTCATAAACATCGGCGGCTGGGACCAGGATCTGGCCGTCTTTGGCGAGCTGATACGTCGTGCCATCCGACTGGAGTTGCTCGACGATCGCGCCGGCGTCGGCTTCGGAGAGGCCGCTGAACGCCGTGGCGTATTGCGGCGTCGAGGCCCACACGACGAAGACCACGATCGCGGCCGTCGCGGCGACGACCAGCGCGATCAACGCGATGCGCTGTGTCCGCCCTTGCGCGGCCCAGAACTTGAGGGATTGGTCACGAAGCTGGATCAACATTTGTGATTTGTGATTTCTGATTTGCGATTGCCGATTCACCCCTGGCGGTCATCCATCGCCAACGGCAAATCGCCGATCGCAAATGATCAGATTTGCATCCGCATCATTTCTTGATACGCCTGCACCAGTTGATCGCGCATGGCGATCGCGATGCGGAAGGACACGTCGGTCTGTTCGGACGCGATCATGACGTTGTGCACGTCGACGTTCTCGCCGGCCGCGAGCTGCTGGATCAGTTGATCGCTGGAGGCCTGTTGCGAGCTCAGCGAGTCGAGCGCCTGGCCGAACGACTTGCCCAGTTGCTCGACCGCGTTCTGCGGCCCGGTCGTCTTGCCGCCCGAAGGCGTCAGCGGCAAGGGGTTGGCGGAGATAGGTGAGATTGGCATGGTCGTGTCCTGGTGGCGATCGAGTCTTCAATCGCCACGGCTTAGCTTCGTCCGATCTCCAAGGCCCGCAGCGCCATGCGTTTGGCGGCTTCGACGACCTGCATCGCGGCCTCGTAAGAGCGGGTGGCCGAGAGCAGGTTGGTCATCTCGGTGACGATGTTGACGTTCGGGTACTGCACAAAGCCCTCGGCGTCGGCATCGGGATGCGTCGGGTCGTACACGCGCGGGCCCTCGGTGGTGGTGTCGGTGACGACGCCCGCGACCCGAACACCCTCCAGGTGTCCGTCGACGCCGGCGACCCCGACGGTCTGCGCCTCGCCGTTCCGGGCGTGCGCGGCGCGCACCAACTCAGGCAGGAAGCGGCTGTCCTTTTCGTCGCGGGTGCTGAACACCACGTCCTGGCGCTGATACGGCCCGCCTTCTTCGGTGCGCGTGGTTTCGGCGTTCGCCACGTTGTTCGAGATGATGTCCATCCGCAGGCGTTGCGCGTTCAGCGCGCTGGCCCCGATCCGTAAGGTGTCCCAAAAGCTCATGTCAGCAACCTTTCTGTTGCTGATAGTTGATTTCTGATTGAGAGCCAATCAGCAATCAGAAATCAACAATCAGCAATCAGCCCTGTTTCAACGCCGCCACCAACTCACTCGTGTGCCCATTCTGGAAAAGGGCCTGCCATTCCCAGGCCGTGTCATGGCCGCCGCCCTCGGCGTTGGCGATGACCCAATAGGTGTAGTTGAAGAGATAGTCCGGCGCGCTCGGTGAGGCCACGCGCTGGAACGCGCTCAGGACGGCCTGCGTGCGCTGGCTCTCGTCAGCGCCGGTCTGAGCGAAGCCGCCGCCTTCGGTGCTGATCATGGGCAGCACCCGCCCGAGCGTCCGCTGTAACACGTCGGCGTAGGCCGTGTAGCGGCTGAAGCCCTTGACGTCGTCGAGCGGCAGATCGCCCTGGTAGTTGTGGATCGCGAGCCAGGCGTTGTCGAGAAGGTCGACCTCGCCGCGTGCCTTGAGCCCTTCGACCGAGCCGGCGAGGAACTGCAGGTCGTCGGCCTCGCCCGAAGGCCCGAGCGCGCCGAAGCCGGGTAGACCGCCGTTGGCGATGACGGCTTTGGCTGCCGGGATCCAGGCATCGAGGTAGCGATCGACGCTCGGCGCCTGGCCGTAGTTCTCGACGACGTGGTTGGGTTCGTTGTAGAGCTGGAAGTAATCGACGCCCAGGGCCTTATAGTGCTTGACCATCGCGCCCAGGTCGCCGTCGACGGTCTTGACGCCGTCGGTGTACACGCGCATCACGGGTTCGATGCCCGCTGCAGTCAGTTGCTTGACGAGGTAGTCGTTCGCGCCGATGTTGCTGCCTTCGTTAAGGAAGGTGACCCACTTGACGTTCATGGCCTTGGCCTCGGCCACGAAACGATCGACCGCCTCGGCCGATTGGCTGACGGTCGGGATCCAGTGGAGGCCGCGGCCGTTGTCGCCGGCCGGGCGGGGGAAGTCGGCGATGGCGCGCACGCCGCTGCCGGTCAGGTCAGTCTCCGACGCGCCGGTGACGCCGTAGGCCGAGCGTACCGCGCTCGCGCTTGGGCTGGGCGAGGTCGAGTCGGCGAGCGCGCCGGTCTCGCTGGCGAACAGGTTGGCCGTCATCGACGGCACCTGCGACTCGAGCCGGTCGAGGAGTTTGATCAGCATCTGCGCCAGCAGGAGCTGGAACAGGCCCGACGTGTCCTGTCCGGCGGAAAGTGGCGACGCGCTCGACGCGCCCAGCAAGCTGGACGTGCCCGAGAGCGATTGGCTGCTCAGGAGTGAAGTTAGGTCAAATCGATCCGACGAGGAAAACATGATACCCGTCTCCGATCTCACGTTAGCATCGGAGGCGGGCGGGGGTCAGTAAATGGGTTGTGAACGGGCTCTAAAATCGCAATGAAACGCCTAAAGTTCCGGAGGGCCCGGTCGGTCAGTTTCTGCGGAAGAGCTCAAAGAGGCTGCGGACGACCTTCAACACCTTACCGGTGGACGAATCGCGGATCACGAGGCTCCCAGCGGGGTCGCGTTCCCAACGGATCTTCTGTTCTTCAGCCTTGACCTGAAAGGCGCGGGCTTTTTCGCTTTTCGGTGTCGATGTGGTGCGCATAATTCGTGGTGCCTCTCCCCCCTCAGCCCGAGATTGCAACAACGGTGTCGATGACGTTGACCGGATTGGCGCGGCGTTCGACTTCCGACCAGGATTCGCGCAGTTGTCGGAGCACCTTGCTCGCCTCCGCCCAATCGTCGCGCCGCACGCACTCCAGCACCCATTGATACAGACGGAAGAAGCCCAGTGCCGCTTCCTTCTCATCAAAGTTCAGCGCGTCGCGCAGCGTGCTCACAATGTGCGTGGCGCGCGCCAGGTCCCGCTTTTCGCAGGACAACAGGGCCGCATCCAGCGCCATCACGACCAGCCGCACAGGGCTCGCGCTTTCAACCGACTGCACCCGATATTGCTGAACACCTGGATACATAACGTCGTTTTCAGTCCAT
>WBZS01001613.1_pt1 | contig 17122 bp, 14 predicted proteins | sample 5204201 | NCBI WGS metagenome assembly WBZS01 (sample SAMN12344357, study PRJNA552823) | activated sludge metagenome | biome: Activated sludge suspended growth; feature: Nitrification reactor; material: Wastewater; isolation source: activated sludge from nitrification reactor of wastewater...
CCGTTTCAAAGGCAAGCGCAAACAACGCATCACCTGCAAGAATCGCAACTGCTTCGCCAAAGACCTTGTGCGTGGTCGGCAGTCCGCGCCGAAGGTCGTCGTTGTCGAGCGCAGGGAGGTCGTCGTGGATGAGCGAGAAGCAGTGGACCATCTCGATCGCGCAAGCGAGGTCGAGCGCGTCTCCGCCTCCACATGCTTCTGCGGCGGCTAGGGTCAGGACTGGGCGGAAGCGTTTTCCGGGGGCAAGGCAGGCATAGCGCATTGCCTCAAAGAGTGGCTTCGGCTCGCCTTCCGCAGACGGCAAAAGCTCGTCAAGGCGAGAATCTATCTGCTCTCGATAGGACTTCAGTCTCGATTCGACGAGCATGATGCGAGATTACCCGTCCAAGCATTGGTACACTCGACGATTCATGGCGACCGTACGACCTTTTCGCGGACTCCGTTTTTCAGCCTCGGCAGGCGACCCCAATCAACTTGTCGCCCCACCCTACGACGTGATCTCGCCAGAGCAGCGCCAAGATCTTGCTGCGAGCAACGATCATAACGTGGTCCATCTAACGCTCCCAGTACAAAACTCGGACGACCGCAGTAAGTTTGTCAAGTACGCGCGGAGCGCCAGCGCCTTGGAAGAGTGGCGACGAGAAGGGTTCCTGAAACGGGACGAGGAGCCTAGTTTCTATCGCTATATTCAAACCTTCCCGCTCCCAGGTTTCGGAATGCCGATTGACCGAATGGCGCTGATTACCACGATCAAGGTCGAGCCGTATGAAGAGGGCGTGGTCTTGCCCCACGAGCAGACTTTTCCGAAGCACAAAGAGGATCGGTTGCGGATTTTGGAGGCGACGCGCGCTCACCTTGAATGCATCTACGGCCTTTTTGAAGACGATGACCAAGAGGTTTTCAAGCTGATTCAGGGAGCAGCGGCTGACACTGTGGCAGACGTAACCGACGCCGACGGAGTGGAGCACCGGCTCGAACGAATAAGTGACCCTTCGGTTAACGCCAAGATTGCCGCTGACCTATTGCCAAAAAAGGTATGGATCGCGGATGGGCACCATCGGTACGAAACAGCGCTCGCATTCCGCGCGATGCAACCTGAGTCCAGCGTGGACATTCCCGAGGACTACATGATGATGGCGCTAACCAGCATCAGCGACCCGGGACTTATGCTTTTGCCAACGCATCGGATTTTGAAGCAGATGCCATGCGATTCTGCAGAGTTGAAGCGCCGATTGGCGGAGCACTTTGAGGTGCGAGATTGTCCTAACGCTGACCTGCCGAATGCGCTGAGTTCCGAGGCAGTTGACGGGGTAAGAGTTTTCGGTATCGCCCTTCCTGGCGGTACGGGTTTAGTTGCAAAAACAGACAACATTGCGGCTATAGCCGCCCAGATTCCCGGGGATTGCTCGGCGAGACTTAAAGAACTAGATGTGAGCATCTTGCACAGTTTCATATTCGAGAAGGTCTTAGGTTTGCAAGGTCATGATTATTTTGATTTCACCCGGAGCGATGACGAAGCAATCAGTGCGGTTGAGCATGGCGCCCCTGCGAGCTTCCTAATGAACCCACCAACCGCAGATGACATGAGGCAGATCGCTTTGAGCGGAGAAAAGATGCCGCAAAAGAGTACTTATTATTATCCAAAAATCATTAGTGGACTTGTCCTTTGGTCGCTGAATGATTACATTTAACATCTAATGAAAATCACTCTTCTTGGTACGGGCGCATCCGATGGAATTCCAGGATTCTTCTCGAATTCAGATGTAAGCCGACACGCCCGTGAGCACAAAGGAAAGAACATTCGAACCCGGGCATCAGCGATCATTGATGGGCATCTTCAGATTGACATCGCCCCAGATTGTCTGCATCAACTGACTACAAACGATATCAACGCCCGAGATTGGAGCGGGGTGTTTTTTACTCACACTCACGACGATCACTTTGCTTATCGTGAATTGCAATACGCGCTTTATCCCTTTGTCGATGACCAGTTTTGTCCGTTTACGGTTTATGGAAATGCAACTGCAATCGACACAATTTCGAAAGCATTTCCCGAATGGCCGATGGACCTTGTCAAAACCAAAAGCTTCGAATGCATTCGGCATCTTCATTACGCGGTAACTCCGCTCCATGCGAACCACATGCTCGAAGAAGATGCGCATAACTTCATCGTGAATGATGGAAAGCACTCAATTCTCTATGCAACAGATACAGGCGTGTTCTTGCCTGAGACTTGGGAGTTTTTGCAATCCTGCAAAGTCGACGCCCTTGTTATCGAATGCACAGATGGAATTCACAAGACTGCATATTACGGGCACCTTGATGCGAGAGAAGTAATTGAGATTGTCGGCAAGTTAAAAACTATGGGAACACTTGCCTCTAATGCCCCTATTGTGACGACCCACCATGGCGCGGCTGGCGGACTCACACACGATCAACTCGTCGATCTGTTTGCCCCACATGGAATCGATGCAGGCTATGACGGTTGGACGGTCGACTTGGCTTAGACAATCTGTACGTCTTGCGCGCCACGACTGATTTCGCCGATTATCGCCGCCATTTCGCCAGCCTGATTTAGGCGCTGGACGACGGCGGGAGCGAAGTCTTTGTCCACAAAGAGCACCATCCCGATGCCCATGTTGAACACCTGATACATCTCAGTTTCGGGCACGGAACCTGCTTCTTGAATCAACTTGAAGATCGGCAGCGGGGTCCAGGCCCGACGATGAATAATCGCTTGGACGTCAGCAGCCATGACTCGAACTAAATTATCGTGCAGCCCGCCGCCGGTCACGTGAGCGAGGGCGTGAATTCCGAGGTTTTCATTTATTAGAGGATGAATGCTTGAAAAATAGCAGCGGTGTGGCCTTAGCAATTCTTCTCCAATCGTGGTCCCCAGCCCAGGAACTTCGTCGCTAACCGCAAGCGATCCGACTTCAAACAATGCTCGGCGCGCGAGGCTAAATCCGTTGGTGTGAAGACCGTTTGAAGCTAGCCCAACCACGGCGTCGCCGGGTTGCATCTTGTTTCGCGGCAACCGTCGCTCCTCGTCGACGACTCCGACAATCGCGCCGACAATATCGATCTCCCCGTCCAGATAGACGCCCGGCATCTCGGCTGTCTCGCCACCGATCAAGGCGCAATCTACTGCAAGACAAGCCTCGGTAGCGTTGCGAATAACATCTTGCAAAACCGAACCTTCCAAACGCGAGCATCCAAAGTAATCAAGAAAAAAGAGCGGCCTTGCCCCTTGGCAAAGGATGTCGTTCACGCAATGGTTGACGATGTCCGCACCCAAGCCGCCAAAGCTCCCTACCATCGCAGCGACCTTAGTTTTTGTGCCTACCCCGTCGATGCTCGAAACCAGGATCGGGCGTTCGTAACCGTCAAACTGGGCGGCAAACATTCCGCCAAATCCACCGATGCCGCCCATCACTCGGGGGCCGTGGGTGGCTTTGATGTTCGGGATGACTTCGGCTAATGCCCGCTCGGCTTCGCCAACGTCAACGCCGGCGGCGCGATAGGTCATCGATGGGTCGGACATACGGCGACTTTACCCCTACTTCTTTGCGGTAAGGCGAGCGTTCTTCGCGCTCAGTAGACGGGCTGATTCAACGCCAGTCATAGGAGAAACCTCGTGAAGGGTCAGCATGTTCGAGAGCCTGCGCTGGGTTGAAACCACCATCTTTCCGCGGTAGTAGAGGCAAGTCGATCCGCCGCCATCGAGCGACACGGCGTTGTACACGCCGAGCTTTTTCGCCGCTCGACCAAGTTCGGAAAGCGTCACCGAATGGGTTGTGGCGAGCAGGACCAGCTTGCCGTCTTTGGTGATTCCAGCGGCGGTCCGCGCTGCCTTGCCCCAGATTCGTGGGTCGCGGAATTTTTGCAATTTTGGATTTGGATTGACTTTGCCGTCAGTAATGATCCGTACTGCACCGCGCAGGGCGTACCTGTACTCATACCAATCAATCTTCTTTTTGAATCGGGTGTCGAAAATGTGGGGCTTGCCAAACCAGTCGATCGCCACCACCGAGCCGCGGTCCCCTTTAGCAACTAGCTTGCCGTCTACGAGGACATCTGCTACGGGCCGACCGCATGAGGGCGCAAAGAAGGTGCCTGTGATCGCCGCCACCGGCTCGTCTTGCCCGATCATTTTCCAGGGCAAAGTCAATTTGGGCTGGTGGATTGCCCGGGTGCTCACCTGGTCTGAGGCCAGATCAGCGATTACCGAGTGATAGATTGCGCCGTGGTCGGAGAAGCTCTTGTAACGGATCGGCCGATCCGAATCGGATCGAGCCACACCGAAAGCAAAGACTGACAGCAAAATCGAAAATACAAACCGGTCCATAGAAAACTCCCCGTGAGGCAAATAAGTAAGCTACACGATATCACAGGTGCAGGCCATTTGCGCTCGAATCTTGTGAAAATGCAGGGAGCGGTCTGTCTGCCGGTCGTTTCGGTATCCTTATTAGCATCGAATCGTATGGGACAAAGTGCTTTTGGGAAATACGCGTGGCTGGTCCTAGCCTATTGCCTTCCCGTCATTGCCTTCGGTGCCTTTGTCCGCGCGACCCATTCCGGCGACGGATGCGGTAACCACTGGCCCACCTGTGGCGGAGAGATTATCCCGATCGCTCCTTCGGTCGAACGAGTAATTGAGTTCACTCATCGCGTCAGCAGCGGCTTGATCGGAATCTTTGTCGTGATCCTCGCCGTATGGGCGTTCCGAGCATTTCCTCGAAAAGACCCTGTGCGAAAACTTGCGACGGCAACGCTTGTATTCACTTTCCTCGAAGCCTTCATCGGCGCGGTTTTGGTGAAAAAAGGTTACGTTGATCAAAACGAGAGCGTCGGTCGGGCGCTTGTCATGTCGCTGCATCTGCTGAACACCTTCTTGCTTTTGGCGTCAATCACGGCGCTGGTTTGGCTAGCAAACAAGAAGTCATTGCCTCAGTTTCGAGGGCAAGGCGGTGTCGGGTGGGCGCTTGGACTTACGCTTGTCGGCTCGCTTGTCCTGGGAGTGAGTGGCGCTGTTACAGCGTTGGGCGATACGATTACGAACGGGGCCTCCGCCGCCGAGGCAGCCAAACTCAACCTCGCTCCAATGACTCAATTGCTTGTGCAACTTAGGCTGCTGCACCCTATAATTGCGATTTCGATCGGAGTGCTGATGATGCTCGCCCTGGGGTTTGTGGTTCAGCAGCGCCCCGGCGGCTCGGTCAAAAAGCATGCTCGCTGGGCAATCGGTTTGTTCCTTGTCCAAATGGTGATCGGGCTGATTAATGTATCCTTGCAAGCACCGGTTCCCATGCAACTCGTACACCTGGTCTTTGCCGATCTCATTTGGATCGCGTTGATCTTTGTCAGCTTGGCGGCCTGTTCCCAAGGACTTGCTGTGAATATTGAAAACGACGCAATAGCTGAGCCCAAACCCGCTCGCACCTTTTCGTCAGTCGTTCAATCGTACATTGTCCTGACCAAACCTCGAGTCATCAGCCTTTTGCTCTTCACGACCCTGGCGGCGATGTTCATCGCCGCGCGAGGATGGCCCGGTGGTTGGCTGCTTTTGTTTGTCGCGATCGGCGGCTACTGCTCGGCGGGAGCTGCAAACACCATTAATATGGTGATTGACCGGGACATCGACGGTCAGATGAAGCGGACGAGCAAGCGTCCAACCGTCACTGCCGAAATCTCAACCGGGAGCGCGCTTGCATTTGGTTTGACTCTTGCCCTTGTTGGATTTGGATTGCTCTGGTGGTCGGCAAATCTTCTGGCTGCACTAATGGCGATGGCCGGACTTGCCTTTTACGTTGTCGTCTATACGATCCTCCTCAAGCGCAGGACTTGGTACAACATCGTCATTGGCGGGGCCGCGGGTTCTTTTCCGCCTCTGGTTGGCTATGCGGCCGTGACCGGCAACCTCAGTCCGCTAGCCTGGATCCTTTTTGGAATCATCTTTTTGTGGACACCGGTGCACTTCTGGGCCTTGGCCCTGATGATCAAGGACGACTATGCAAGCGCCGGAATTCCCATGTTGCCGGTCGTAAAAGGCGAGCGCGCAACGGTTATTCAGATTGCGTTTTATGCAGTTTTGACGGCAATAATCTGCATATTGCCGGTGCTGCAACCTGTAGGGCTGGGCTTGCCTTATCTTGTCGTTGCCGTCATGCTTAATGCCCTGCTGATCGCAAGATCGGTGAGTCTGATGAAGAACACAGATCGTCCTCATGCTGTGTCGCTCTACAAGTATTCGATGCTATATTTGGCTTTGCTTTTCCTGACGATTGCTATCGACAGGGCTATATCGTTTTAACTGTACTTCGATTGTGAGATTTAATAGTGGGAAGATTGAACCTAAAGTGGGAATGTTTTAGGCTAAACTAGGTCCGGTTTTGAAGACCTTGGAGGTGCGCCTCCGAGTTGGGTTTTTTGGATTCGAGTTAGGGACGGAGTCGAGATTCATGAGGCAGGTATTTAAACCAAAAGCAAATACGATCGCAAAGCTCAGCCTGATGCTGGGTGGCGCGCTCCCGGTAGTCGCGATCTTTGGAGGCTCCTGGATCAGCAACAGCGGCTACAACACCAACGTGTTTCGACCCCTCGACCAGCCCGTTCCATTTAGCCATCGCCACCACGCATTAGAACTTGGCATTGATTGTCGCTACTGTCATACCGCGGTGGAGAAGAGCAGCTTTGCTGGAATTCCGGATACCGAAACGTGTATGTCTTGCCACTCGCAAATTTGGACAAATAATCCAATGCTCGAGCCAGTGCGCAAGTCCTACGAAACCGGCGTACCGATCAAATGGGCGGATGGAGAAACCGGTTGGAACCTTGTCAACAAAGTTCCCGAGTTTGTGTACTTCAACCACTCCATCCATATCACTCGTGGCGTGAATTGCAACACCTGCCACGGCAGCGTTCAAAAAATGCACATCACTTGGAAGGGCCAGCAGTTCACGATGAAATGGTGCTTGCAGTGCCACACCAACCCTGAGAAGTATTTATACGTTGACCCGACCAGAACAGATTTGACTCCGCGAGAGCAAGTCTTCGAGCTCTACAGAAAGGCTCAAGAAGACCCTGGGATGAAACAAATGTCGGGCCGCGAGCGCGCTTTGCTGACCGGGACCAACGAGCGATATAAGCCGTCGGAGCGAGACATCAATGAAGGGCTGGTCGCGATTAAGGATCGAGGAATCAAAGTCAAACAGCTTCAAGACTGCTGGACGTGTCACCGCTAATGGCTAAAGAAACTAGCACGCCAATTGATATCGAAGCCGCTCGAGCCAAGCTTGAGTCGGGTACCAGCCGTGAGTATTGGAAGGGCCTGGAAGAACTTGCCGAGACCGAAGAGTTTTCAAAGTACGTCGAAGACGAATTTCCGGAGCGGCGAAGCATTGTCGACATAGATCGCCGAAGCTTGCTCAAGTTCATGGGCGCCTCGCTCATGCTTGGTGGACTGGGTGGCTGTCGCGGTCTCTTCATGCCGCAAGAAAAAATCGTTCCTTACGTGAAGCAGCCAGAGGATCAAGTTCCTGGGCGACCTCAGTATTACGCCTCGACTTATGTTTTCCGGGGATATGGAACCGGCGTCGTTGTTGAGCAACAAGAGGGCCGCCCTACCAAAATCGAAGGGAACGAGATGCATCCGTCGAGTCTTGGAAAAAGCAATGCATTTATGCAAGCTGCCATCCTAGACTTGTACGATCCAGATCGGGCTCAGGTCGTTGAGCAAGGTATTGACCCGTCCTCGTGGGACGCGTTCTACCGAGAGATCAAGGTTCGCCTGGAAGCCGAGAAGGCAACGCAAGGAGCAGGACTTGCGTTGCTCTTGGAGCCTTCCAGTTCTCCTACGTTGCTAGCCCAACTTGCCGAGCTGAAAGCGATTTATCCGCAGATGACGGTGGCCTTTTACGATCCGGTAAACCGCGACAACGTCTATCAAGGCGCGCGGCTTGCCTTTGGGCGACCGCTTGAGCCTGTGCTGGATTGCGAGCGAGTTGATGTTGCGGTTGCGCTCGACGGTGATTTTCTTCACGATGCGCCGGGGCATGTTCGCTATCTGCACGATTTTATGGCGCGGCGAAAGCCGGGCCAAGCCAAGATGGCGCGACTCTATGCCATCGAATGCACGCCGACTTTAATCGGAGCGATGGCTGATCACCGCGCGGTTTGCCGGTCTTCTGAGATTTTTGGAGTTGCGGCGGCTATTGCGACAAAGTTGGGGATTTCGATTCCTGGTCAATCGAGTTCGAAGGCCGTTCCTGAGAAGCTATTGAATGCCTTGATCAGCGACTTAATGAGCGCACGCGGTCGGAGCCTCGTCTATGTTGGCGAGCATCATGCCCCTGAAGTTCACGCCGTCGTTCACGCGATCAATGAGGCGCTGGGCAATATCGGTACGACCATTAAATTGCTTGATCCGATTTTGCCTGCCGAGCAATCAAGCAATGAGGCGCTAGATAGCCTAATCGCAAAGATGAATGCAGGTGCAATTCAAAACCTGATCATCATCGGCGGTAACCCAGTTTACGGCGTTGCGGGTCGGGTGAAGCTTACCGAGGCTCTGGCGAAGGTGCCGTTCAAGGTCCATCACTCGCTATATCGAAACGAAACCTCGGCGCATTGCGAGTGGCTGACCCCGATGGCGCATTTCCTCGAGGCATGGTCCGACGCTCGGGGGCATGACGGAACACTTTCTGTGGTGCAACCGCTGATCGCTCCGCTTTATAGTGGTCAATCCGTTCATGAGTTCTTGGCTGTTCTCGCGGGAACGTATAGCAAAGGTTACGATCTTGTTCGAAAGAACTGGATGCAGGGGGCTACCGGTAATTTCGAGAGCGCCTGGCGCGAGATTTTGCATGATGGCGTGATCAAAAACGCGGTCTTGCCGACGGTAACTGCGAGTGTAAACCAAGACGCTTTCGCACAGATGTCCGCCCCAAGATCTGGGCAGGGAATGGAGATCAATTTCCGACCTGATCCAACGATTTGGGATGGGCGGTTTGCGAACAACGGCTGGCTGCAAGAGCTACCCAAGCCGCTGACTACTCTGACTTGGGACAACGCAGTTCTTATGAGTCCGCGAGCGGCAGAGGAGCTTGGCGTGCGCAGCGAAGACATCGTCGAAATCTCGACCAATGTCGGCTCAGTCAAAGCCCCAGTTCTTGTTTTGCCAGGGCATTCTGATACCGGTGTAACCGTTCATTTAGGCTACGGCCGGACGGCTGCGGGCCGAGTTGGAAATGACATCGGCGAGCAGAATGGCTTCAACGTCTACCAACTGATGGCAGACCTCAATGTTTGCTCCGCGCAAGATGTTGGCATCAAACGAGCTGGCGGGGCCTGGGTTCTTGCCACCTGCCAAGAGCACCATTACATGGAAGGCCGCGACATCGTTCGGGCGGGCACCGAATCAGAAATCGCAGGCAACGGAAATCTTCAGCCCGCACAAAAGGATCCGAAGGAGCTTGAGGAGTCGCTCTTCCCGGACGAAATTTTTGATCCAACCGGGTACAGCCAATGGGCGATGGCGGTAGACCTCACGCTTTGCACAGGCTGCAACGCTTGCATCACGGCATGTCAGGCCGAAAACAACATTCCTGTTGTTGGCAAGAACCAAGTTAAGCGCGGGCGTGAGATGCATTGGATGCGAATTGATCGCTATTACCGGATCCAGGAAGGCGACAAAATTCTTGAAAAGGAACGCGAAATCCCAGGGGTCGATGTCTTTGAGCCGAATAACATTGGCACCTACTTTATGCCGATGATGTGCCAGCACTGCGAAAAGGCACCTTGCGAGCCGGTTTGTCCAGTCGCTGCAACCGTGCACAGCCATGAGGGCTTAAACCAGATGGTTTACAACCGATGCGTCGGAACACGGTATTGCTCGAACAACTGCCCGTACAAGGTACGAAGATTTAACTTCTTAAACTATTCGGACAACCAAAAGCAGTTTAAGGAATACGGAACGGGAACCGTTGATGCCGCGCGGCAAACGCTTAGGATGATCAATAATCCGAACGTCACCGTACGCGGTCGTGGTGTTATGGAAAAATGCACCTATTGCGTGCAGCGAATTAACCTTAAGCGAATCGATGCGAAGCGCGAGGGCCGCGAGCTCATGCCGAACGAAGTCGTTACGGCTTGTCAGCAAGCCTGTCCGCCAAATGCCATCGTGTTTGGCGACATGTCGAATCCAATTAGCGATGTAGCCAAAGCTCGCAAAGACACGCGAACTTACAAGGTGTTGCAAGAAACAGGCTCTCGACCTCGGACCACGTATATGGTAAGAGTTCTCAATCCAAATCCTGACATGGGGAACGCATAAAGATGGTCGCACGAGATCCGCATGATAAGAACCCGGAACTGCTGGGCAAAGATTACACTTATCAGAAAATAGATAAGGATATTATCTCGCCGGTCACGGATAACAGCAAGCATCCGTTCGCGTGGTACATCTTCATTTTTATCGGTTTCATGATCACCCAGGTCATGCTCATCTCCATCACCTGGTTGCTTTATCAGGGCATCGGTGTTTGGGGCAACAACCAGCCCGTCGGCTGGGGCTTCGACATTATCAATTTTGTTTGGTGGATCGGAATCGGTCACGCCGGAACACTGATCTCGGCGATTCTCTTGCTCCTTCGCCAACAATGGCGCAACTCGATCAACCGATTTGCCGAAGCGATGACGCTGTTTGCGGTCATGTGCGCGGGGCTGTATCCGCTGCTCCACACCGGTCGACCGTGGGTCGCTTACTGGCTTTTCCCGTATCCGAACATCTTGGCGCTCGGACCACAATTCCGCTCGCCGCTGATCTGGGACGTGTTCGCGGTTACAACGTACATCACGGTCTCGGCGTTGTTCTGGTTCATTGGTCTGATTCCCGACTTCGCGACCTTGCGAGACAAAGCCGCCGGCAAAGCCAAGGGGCTGTGGGGAACTTTGGCGATGGGATGGCGGGGAAGTACCCGGCACTGGGTTCGCTATGAAGCCGCCTATCTAATTCTCGCTGGAATATCGACGCCGCTTGTTTTGTCGGTCCACTCAATCGTGTCCCTCGACTTTGCCGTCTCCATCGTCCCTGGTTGGAACGTGACCTTGTTCCCGCCTTACTTTGTTGCGGGCGCCGTCTTTGCTGGATTCGCCATGGTTTTGACCTTCATGATCCCGATTCGCAAGTGGTACAAGCTCGAAGGGCTGATCACCATGCGGCACATCGATTGGATGTGCAAGATCATGCTCGCGACAGGAATGATCGTCTTTTACGGCTACCTGGTTGAAGTCTTCTACGCCTATTACAGCGGCAACCCCTACGAAATCTACATGGTCCAGAACCGGATGCAGGGTCCATACATGTACGCGTTCTGGGCGCTTTGGATTTGCAACGGCCTTATTCCGCTGATTCTCTTCGTACCAAAAAATCGCCAGAGGCTCAACCTCATCTGGGGCATTTGCCAATTCGTCAGCATCGGCATGTGGCTCGAAAGATTTGTCATCATTCCGATGTCGCTTCACCGGGATTACTTGCCCAGCTCGTGGGGCATGTACTATCCCACGGCGGTGGACTTTGGGATGTTCATCGGCACGATGGGCTTCTTCATCATGATGATGTTCCTCTTCGTCCGGTTCTTGCCGATCATCAATATTTTCGAAATGAAGGACATGCTGCACCGATTCCGAGAACGAAAATTTGTCGACTCAGTCGAGCTACCCGCCGCGATTCCGAGCGGCAAGGGAGGCGAATAGATGTCGCATTACGCAACGACCGGGCCATACCCGTACGGCATGGTTGCGGAGTTCGATTCTCCTAAGGCAGTTACGATCGCCGCTAGGAAGACAACGGAGCACGGCTACAGCAAAGTCGAGGCGTACACACCGTTTCCGGTTCACGGGCTAGACGATGCGATTGGATTCCGCCAATCCAAGGTGCAATGGACGATCTTCCTTTGCGGCGTTGCCGGTTGTTTGATTGGCTTGAGCATGCAGTATTGGTGGGCGAACATCGACTACCCGATGAACGTGGGCGGTCGCCCATTGTGGAGCTGGCCGTCAAACATTCCGGTCACCTTCGAGTGCACGATTCTTGCCTCGGCATTCGGCGCGGTATTTGGGATGCTTGCTTACAACGGATTGCCCAAGCCGTATCACCCGATTTTTGAAGTCACGAACTTTGAGCGAGCATCCCAGGATCGATTTTTCTTGCTCATCGAAGCTCACGATCCGCAGTACGATCGCGAAGCGACAAGGCAGTTTATGGAGACCCTGGGAGCGCTCAATGTAGAAGAGCTTGAAGCTGATGAGGATGGACACCATGAAGTTGCTTAGCCCAAAGAACTTGATTCTGGTAACAGCAGCCGGACTCGTCTCTGCTGGGTGCCACACCGATATGTGGGTTCAGCCACGCCAGCTACCGCTGACCGAGAGCACCTTCTACCCCAACAAGATGTCCACTCGACCGCCCGTCGAAGGAACGGTCGCAAGAGGTTTCTTGCGCGATGATGTTGAGTTGTACAAGGGCTACACCGCCGAAGGCAAAGTCGTCGAGCGCATTCCCGAATCGGCAATCGCCCAGTTCGCAAAAGCTGGCGACTCGCGCGAGAAGACCGTGATGACGATGCTCAAGCGGGGCCGCGAGCGGTTTGACATCTATTGTTCGCATTGCCACGGTCGCCTCGGCGATGGTAAGGGCATGATCGCTCAGCGAGGATTTGCTTTGAAGCGACCGCCCGCGAACTATCATGATCCTCGGCTGCTTGCCATGCCCGACGGACACTTTTTTGATGCCATGACGAATGGTTATGGAACGATGTTTCCTCAGGCTTCGCGGGTTGAGGCTGTTGACCGATGGGCAATCGTCGCATACATTCGCGCAATGCAGCTCAGTGGTAGCGCGCCCGTGAGCGAAGTCCCGGCTGACCAGGTTGGCAGCATCAAACCTGCTGCGGAAGTGAAGAAATGAGCGAGCAAGTACAGGCAGAAAAGTTTAATATAGGCAAACTCTTTGTGCCTGCAGTAGTGCTCGCCGTCATTGGCCTGGTGCTCAGCGGAATTCAGTATTCGCAAGGCACCGAAAGCTTTTACCAGAGCTACATCTTCGGGTGGACCTTCTGGATTTGCGTCACTCTTGGTTGCTTAGGTATTTCGCTACTGCATCATATGGTGCGCGGTTCGTGGGGATTATCGGTACTGAGGCTCTACGAATCAGGTGGCGGGCCGACGATGCTCATCCTGATGCTGGCTTTGTTTATTCCTGTGCTATTACCGAGTGGAATGCACAGTCTTTACCATCACTGGATGGAGCCAAATGGCGATCTGGTTCTGTTGCAAAAGCAGTGGTTTTTGAACCCAACAACGTTCATGGTTGCGACGGGGGCTTACTTCCTAATCTGGCTGTTCTTCTCTTGGTATAACCGAAGTTCATCGCTTCGCCAAGACAGAACTGCTGACCCGCATGAGACCGCGAAGCGGACGAACTGGTCCGTCGCTGGCGTCATCATTTTTGTCATCACGGTAACGTTCTCGCAGACGCACTGGACGATGTCACTCCAGCCGCATTTTGTCAGTACAATCTGGGGCGTATGGTTTATAGCCGGGATGGCGCTTTGCGCGCTTTCTTTGGGAACGATCGTCGTTTGTTTCAACGCCAAGAAGGCGCCATACAACGAAATCGTATCGCCCAACCTCACCAAGGACCTCGGCAACATGATGTTCGTGTTCACGATGTTTTGGTGCTACACCACGTTCTCGCAATTCATCATCATCTGGTCTGGGAACATTAACGAAACGACTTCTTACTTCATCTCGCGAACCGAGCACGGGTGGGCGCAGTACGGTTTCTTCCTCATGTCCTGCGGGTTCTTTGTGCCGTGGATGATGCTCTTGTCGCCAAGGCTCAAGGCAAACGCAGATCGGCTGAAATGGGTTGCCGTGATCATCATCGTGATGCGGGTTGCCGATGTTTACTATCTCATCATGCCGTTCTTTAGGCAGACTCCGATGCCAGCAATTGGTGATCTGGGAGCGCTGCTTTTGATAGGAGGAGTTTGGTTGGCCGCATTCTCAATTCTTGCGCGGCAACAATCGCTGCTGCCGGCATACGATCAACGACTACAGGAGGCACTCGCTCATGAGCACTAATCACGAAGAAGAAGTCGTCGATTACGACGAGTTGCGCCGGATGGGTTACGACCGTCGTGACGTCTCATTAAAGTCGTTTAATAAGATGATTTTCTGGTTCTTTGCAATTACCACCGCTTTCATTCCCTTGACGTGGGGAATCATTTGGGGGCTTGAAAGGGTGTTTGGCAACCGATTGCCAGCAAAGCCAGTGAGCCTTGCCCACATGCAACCCAACGCACCGTTGCTTCAATCCGACGTCACAGTGCTTACCGATATTCGAGACCTGCGGTTGAAGGAAGAAGAAGGACTCGCGATCTATCGGTGGGTGGATCAAAGCAAGGGTCTAGTTTCTATACCGATTCAACTTGGCATGAATGAGCTCGCCAAGCGCGGCACATTTGGACCGCTTGCCGCGCCTGCGGCGCCAACCGGTGCAAATCCGGGCGGCCCGTCGACTCCTTTGGCAACACCAGCCGGAGGGGCTCCGATAACGGAAGGTGCCGCCCCATCAGGAACGGCCAATCCAGCACCTGGAGGCACCCATTAAACTGCGGTTTGCAGTGGTGGTGTCTTTGCTCTGCATGCTTGCGACCCAGTTGGTTGCGCAGCCGATAAACCCGCGCACGTTGCGCCAAGACATCGGCATCGAGCAAGAGCTCGGCGCACAGGTTCCTGTTGACGCAGTCTTGAAAGACGAGGAAGGGAAGGCAGTCCGAATCGGCGACTATCTCAACCAGGGCAAGCCCGTCATCATCGTCCCAATGTTCTTCCGATGTGGGGGCACATGCATCCAAATCCAAGAAGGCTCAATGAAGTGCTTCCGGGCGATGAAGTACAAAGATATCGGTCGCGACTTTATTGTCCTAAACATCAGCATCCACCCGAAAGAAACCTCGGACCTGGCGCGAATCAAGAAGGTTGACGCCCTCACTACTTATGATCCCAAGAATGAGCGACCGACTGCCGCAAGCGGGTGGCACTTCCTAACCGGCGACCTCGACAACCTGAAAAAGGTTATGAACTCGATCGGATACAAGTTTGAATATGACGCAGTCAACGATCGGGTTGCCCACCCAGCTGGAATGATCCTGCTGACGCCAGATGGAAGAGTCTCTAAGTATTTCTACGGGTTCGAATATTCGCAAAGGTTTTTGCTCATCGCCCTCGCTGATGCCCAAGCTCAAAGGGTCGGAACCAAGGAAGAGCCGCGATTCTTTGGCTGCATTTCGGTTGACCCCGCGACCGGACAAATGACCATGAATGTCATGCGGACCCTTCAAGTTTCTGGAATTCTGACCGTGATCCTCCTGTTTGGCGGCATCTTCCTTATGACCATTCGAAACCGTCGAACGCACATAAACGGGAGGGCACCGCAAGCCTAGCGGCAGCGGATCAAACGCAAACTCATGAACAACTTTAGGCCAGAAGCAGCTTCGAATTTTGCGACCGAACACGATCAACTCTTTTTCGTGATCACGGCCCTGACGATCTTGTTCACCATGATCGTGCTTACGGGCGTCGTGGTCTTGGCCATTCGATATCGTGCCGGAAGCAAATACAGTCTGGTCGGGAGTGTCCATCACCACACCAAGCTCGAGTTGACCTGGTCGATCATCCCACTCATTCTCGGTCTGGGTATCTTTGTTTGGGGCGCAAAAATCTTTGTCGAAGAAAAGAGTCCCCCGCCGAACACGATGGACATTTTCGTGATTGGCAAGCAGTGGATGTGGCACGTTCAGCATCCCAATGGGGTTCGCGAAAACAACTCGCTCCACGTCCCGATGGGTAGGCCAATTCGACTCCTGATGATTTCGCAAGACGTAACCCACGCGTTTTATGTTCCGGAGTTCCGGCTGCAATATCACGTGGTGCCGGGCCGGTACACCTCGTTCTGGTTCACACCGACCAAACCGGGCAAGTACCACCTCTTCTGCAACATGTACTGCGGTACACAGCACGCCGAGATGGGCGGATATGTCTATGTTATGGAGCCAGAAGCTTTCCAGAAATGGCTGGAGAACGATGGCACCAAGGTCCAAGAAAATCAACCTTCCATGGCCGAACTGGGCAAGTCGATCTACGACAAACTCCAGTGCGGAAACTGCCATGGGCCGCAAGACAATGTCCGTGCGCCATCGCTCTTCGGCATCGAAAATCGACAGCGAACCTTTGAAGATAACTCGTCAAAGGCGGCGGATAATGCCTACCTGCGCGATGCAATCTTAAATCCATACAACGAGATCGTGAAAGGCTATTCCAACACGATGCCGTCCAATTACAACTTGACTGAAGAACAGATTCTTCATTTGATCACTTATATCAAGTCGCTTGGAGTATCTCAGCCAGCAGCGTCGACGCCGGGGCCGAACTCTCAAACCATGGGCGTTCCGCTTCCCCATGCGAATACGCCAGCTCCCGCAGGAGATCCGACCTCGCACATGCTACCGAACGATTAAAGAGAAATTAGATGAGTGCAGTAGCAATTAGAACCCCTGAAACTCCTGAACATCCGCCGGAGTTGAATTACCTGACCAACGGTCACACGATTAAGTCGTGGTTGTTGACGGGCGATCACAAGCGGATCGCGATTCTGTACTTAATCTCGACCGGGATTTTCTTCTTCCTGGGTTCTCTGGCCGCAGGCGCCATCCGACTTCAGCTCACCTCGCCTCGCGGCGAGCTGATGTCGCTCGAAGTTTATAACAAGATGTTCTCGGCCCACGGGATCATCATGGTCTTCATGTTCATGATCCCGGCGATCCCTGCCGTGCTCGGAAACTTCCTGGTTCCAATCATGGTCGGCGCCCGCGATTTGGCGTTCCCGCGGCTGAACCTGCTCAGTTGGTACATGTACATCGCTGGCGGAACATGCGTTCTGCTCGCGATGATCTTCGGCGGGGTGGATACCGGCTGGACCTTCTACACGCCGTATAGCTCAATCTACTCTAGTTCTCAGGTTTCGCTAACGCTTGTTGGTGCGTTTATTGTTGCGTTT
>WBZS01001614.1_pt1 | contig 17106 bp, 22 predicted proteins | sample 5204201 | NCBI WGS metagenome assembly WBZS01 (sample SAMN12344357, study PRJNA552823) | activated sludge metagenome | biome: Activated sludge suspended growth; feature: Nitrification reactor; material: Wastewater; isolation source: activated sludge from nitrification reactor of wastewater...
GTCTTCAGCCGATCGGTAGGGTGCCACGCGGGTGTTGCTCATGACGATCTCCCGAGAGTGGAGACGCCGCGGCCCCGAGGGGACCATGACAGTCCCCGGAGGGTTTGACTAAGGAATGAGCCGCGTTGGACTGACGACTCACATGAGGAAAATGCAATGCTCACTTGCGGCAGGAACTTGCGATTCACACGCGACGAGATCGAGACGCATCGAAGCGTCGGTGTCGCCCTTGATGGTGTGAGAAGCAGGGACCAATACGCCAGGGCCATCGAAATCTGGGCACTCCGTTTGGCGGAAGCGCGTCCAGATATCCTGTTCAAGTTCGAAGACATGCTGAGAACGGCGTTGGCGGAGAAGCAGGCGAACAATCCGCCGCCCAGACAAACGAGGCTCTGAGTTGATCAGTTCAGGAAGAAGCCTTCGATTCACCCAGTCCGAGATCGAACGTCACGCCAAGATCGGGCTGGACGTGAGCAATGTGCGCAGCGTCGATCAGTTCTCGCGCGAGGTCGAGGTCTGGGCTTTGGTGATGGCCGAGGTCCGGCCGGACATCGTTCAGAAGCTCGAACGAATGCTGCGCGACCGACTGGCGTCGGAACAAAGAGCGAAGCTGCGGCTTGTCCCGATGTTCCTGCCGCCACGTTGATCACTTGCTCACAGGTGATTGGATGCTAGAGTAAGCCGTACCGACATCCCGTTGGAGGAAACGCGTGATCCGAAACGCCAATCAGATTCGCCTCAGTCCAAGAGAAAAGGACTTTCTCGAAGGGCTGGTTCAAGGGCCGGTCGACCCGCGTACCGTCGCGGACTACAACGCCTGGATCGACCACGGCATCGCAGACTTTTCTGAGGACGATCCCGAGGAGCGCCTGTACAGGCGCGCTATCGAAGGCATGAAGATCGAAGAGTAAACCATGACCAGACTCATGCCGACCGACGCTGAGCTTGCCCGACTACCTCCGGAAACGGAAATCGAGTTTAGGCAAAAATTCGTCGAGGATCCGCAGTCCCGGCGGATACGTTTCACCGCGAAGGGCTTCGCTGAATACGGCTGCCGCTTCGCTAAAGCGGGGATTGACATCAACAACATCAAGACCCGCGATGCGTTTCGCGCCGCTTGTATCAGCAGCCAGTGGGTAATCTTTGAAGATATCCGGAAGATGGTGAGAGGCCACAAAGAACTTGAGTTGGCGCTCAAGTCCTTGTGGTCATAGTCTCACCCCATCTCTTGAATTGCCTGATCCAGCCGGCGCAGGACTTCATCGAGCAAGTCGTGGTCGCGGGTCAGGCTATAGCGCAGCGACAAGAGCTGCGCGCGTTTCGCCTGCAGTTCGCCAGCGTCTTTGGCGTTGTCGATCGTGCTCGCAACCAAATCCATCAACTCCTGATAGGTGGACTTCATTTGAAGCCCTCCTATCGAGGTGAACGCGACGCCGAACGCGGCGCCGACACTTGGCCCGAACGAGCCGACGGTGCCTTGACCAGCGCGCAGAGGTTGCTCACAGGTCGTGCAGGAGGGCGAAGCAGGGCCGCAACGACGGGGCGCTCGGATGCATGGTTTTGAACGTTGGTCATGGTGCTCTCCTTTCAGGAATGAAAAAGGGGAACACCAGTCCCCCGAGGTCGGAGAACCAGTGTTCCCCGCTCGGGATGGCCTCTTGCCTTTCGGTTCGAGGACGATTGACGGCACGCGGGCTAGGCGTGCGCTGCTGCTACTCCGGTAGTTGCATTCCCTGGCACCGCGCCTAGACTAGGCGGAACAGATAGTCAGGGACGCACTGCGATGAAAGACCTATCGACCGGTAAGACCTACCTCACCAGGCGGACCAGGCAGATTGCCGGGCAGACATTCGCACGGGCCGGGTACAACATTGAGAATTTGCACGGCGAGCGCGAGATCATGATGGCCTGGGCGAATACCCTGACGGACGAGGAAGCGGGTTGCCTCCTCGCCTACCTCAAGGCTGCTACAGCAGACCCGAAGAAAGGATCCGGCCATGATGCAAGATGAAGAACTTCGGCGACTGTTCGTCAAAGAAGTCGCCACCGGCAAGATCCGCTTCACCCGCAATGGTGTCGAGGCCTTCGGCAGAGACTTCGCCGAGGTCAGCTTCGACATCCGCAAGATCACCACTGGGGCGCAGTTCAGGGCCGCATCCGACGCGCGCTTTGCGTTCGAGATGCACCGGGCGGCACGGGAGATACGCGGCAAACAGCCCGCGCTCGAAGCCATCATGCGTACGCTGCCGGAGTGGAGCTAACGTCATGACCGATGCCTACGAGAACGCCGATCTCGACGACCTCGACGAGGACGCCGTAGCGCCGATTGAACAATGCGTTGTCTTCGACGGCGACAGGTTGCACTTCACAAACGTCGGTCTTGCCCGATTCCGCGAGCGCTTTGCACGTGCCGGCATCGACATCCGGAACATCAGGAGCGATCGCCAACTCGTCGAAGCACTGGAGGCCAGCTTCCCGATCGAATGGGAGCGGGCGGTCGCGTGGATTGCGGCGAAGAAGCCAAAGTCCTACCGCGAGGGCGTTGAACGGGCGTATCTGGTGGCCATCGCGCTGGGCGATGAGGCGGAGCAGGCTCGCTTAAGAGCCGTTCTCGACCGCCTCACCGCGCATCCGCTAAGTCTCGTTCGAACGACCGAATAGCTGGCGCTCGACGATCTCGCGATTCAGGTGCTTGAGCAGGAAGCGCGCATCGCGGCGCGCATCGGGTTCGCTGAATCCCTGCATCGCCACCTCTAATACGGTTCGCTTCTCGAGCAGCTCCGGCAACTGTGCCGAATCGAGCCAAGCAAAGAATGACCGCAGAAAATGTCGGTCCAGCATGGATGCTCTCCTTCAAAGAAAGAAGGGGAACACCACGGCCCCTGACGGGGAAGCGATCTTCCCCGTTCGGGCGACAAGCAACGTCGGATGACGTCACCAAAAAAGCAAAAGCCCTGTGACAAAGCCGCAGGGCTCTCGCAACTCAGGAAGCGAAACGCTTCCAGCAGACCAATGCCGGGATCTTGCGACCCAGGCATGATGCTCAGCGACACGAATGCCGCGAACCTCGAACCACCGACACGACGTCTTGCGACGACAAAACTCAGTTGCTTGCGCAACAGGATCAGTTGCCTGATCCAACTCCAGGGCGGGTAACGACCGCAACGCCAAACCGAGAGACTCGATTCGGACTTCATGTTGACTGCATGAGCAGCTGCCATGAAGGCTGGGTAGGTACGAGAACCTACGAGTAAGCGGTTTCAGTATTGCATGGAGATTTGCCGGTTTCAAGAGCAAGTTGCATCTGAAACCGGTGCCCTTACCGAAACCGCCGCGCTTCGCGGAGTGTTTCGTGCCGCCACCCCAAATGCGGCGACTTGAAGGCCGCGTCATTGCGTTTATCGTGGTCCGAGAGATCACGAGCCATGCACGCAACCCTCACCTTCGTTCCAAGTCAGCGCGATCTGTTCGGCGCATCGGCCCAGCGGTCGGTCCTCACCACGCGTGAGGTCGACGCGGCAATCGAGGCGCACGCGCCCTGTTTCATTGGCGTATCGGGCGGGTGCGATTCGCAGGCGCTGGCTTACCGGACGATCGAACATCTCGATGCAGCCGGCCATCGCGGGCCGCGCTACCTGATTCACGCCGATCTCGGGCGGGTCGAATGGCGCGAATCACTCCCGGTGTGCGAGCGTACGGCGGAACGGCTCGGCATCGAACTCATCGTGGTGCGCCGTCGGGCCGGCGGTCTGATGGAGCGATGGCTGTCGCGCTGGCAGGCGAACTGCGAACGCTACCGCAAGCTCGAATGCGTACGCCTGATCATGCCATTCAGCAGTGCGGCACTGCGCTTCTGTACCTCGGAAAACAAACACGCCGTCATCGCCTCAGAAATTCGCCGGCGCTTTCCCTCCGGGGTGGTGTTGTCCGCAATCGGCCTGCGACGCGACGAGAGCCCGGCACGCGCCAAGCGCCCAATCGCCGCCATCGACGAGAAGCTCTCCAGACGTTCCGGGACCGGGTACGCATGGCATCCCATCCTGGACTGGACCAAGGACGAGGTGATGCGCTACATCGCGGCGCGCGGCGACGTGCTCCACGAGGCCTACACCCGCTACGGTTCGACACGCGTGTCCTGCGCGTTCTGCATTCTGGCTTCTGCCGGCGATCTGCGCGCCGCGGCGACGTGCGAGGACAACGCCGCGATCTACCGGGAACTGGTGGAACTCGAGATCCGCTCGACGTTTTCGTTCCAGAGCGGCAAATGGCTGGGCGACGTCGCGCCGGCACTGCTGGATTCGGGAACGCGGGCGAGGCTGGTCGAGGCAAAGGAGCGGGCGCGCCGACGCGAGGCGGCGGAGGCGACGATTCCGCCTCACCTTCTCTATCAGAAGGGCCGGCCGGTGGCGGTACCGACCGCGCAGGAGGCGGCTCTGCTCGCCGGCGCGCGTATTGAGGTGGCCGATGCAGTCGGCCTGGACATCGACTATGCGACGCCGGACCAGATCATCGGCCGCTACGTCGCGCTACTGGCCGAACGCGACTTGAAGGTCGGCGTGCCGGCCGCATGAGGAGATCCCTGTGGAACCATTCTTTGCGTTCGATCCACGTTGGGCGTTTGCCCCCGCAGAACCTGCGGACTCGACTGTTTCCCCGAAAGCCCATTGTCGCGATGTCGTCGAGGAACGCCCGGCAGCGCGCCCATCTTCCTCGCGTCACATCGCGGTGGCCAGACAGGACGGGTCGGTTGTGGTGCCGATCGGTCTTGACGACGCGTTCCGCTTTGCCGAGCAGCGGGGGATCGTGCTCGGCTGGTTCGGCGTACTGCCGCAGGCCTTCGGCGAGATCGGCGAAGCCGGCGCGCTTGGCGGAATCCTGATGGTCGCGCGACCCCGGCGCCAGACGCTCAACGATGGCTTGTCGGGCGAGGTGCGCTTGATCCTGCACGACGACGAGAGTCGGCGGCGGCCTCTGCTGGCGAGGGCGATGGCACTTTGCCGGCAAGCCGGAATGACCCGGCTGGTAGTCGGTTCGAGGGCTGGTTGCGGAATCGATCTGGACTCGATGGGGTTCACGGCATTGGATTCCACGCTACAGGACGTGGAGCCTGAGTTATGTCGGGTACTGCGCTTTGGCGAGCGACTCCGGTAGCGCGAGTCATGTCCGGCACGCCACTTCCCGCGCCACTTGAACGCGGACGACCCCGGGTGATGATGGATTTCATCAATCACCGGGAACCGCACATGACCGATTCTGACCCGCGCGCGCAGGAGTTCGACGACTTCAAGCGGGTGCTCGACTGGGCTACAACTGTCGTCACGAAGATGTTGCACGAACAAGGCCGTGTCGAGCCGCAAGTCTTCTTTGTCAAGATGGCGGAGCGAACCATTGCGCGGGTCGGCGTCGTGACCATGCCGAATGGGGAACCGGAAAAGGATCGCTACCTCGAGATCATGCAGCAGAGTGTGACGTTGAAGAATATCGACGTCTCGGTCTATATCAGAGAGGCAAGCGAGCGCGACACCACGCGGGGAGTCGATGCCTCGATCATTATCTTCCATCTGATGGGGAAGGTGTTCGAGGCAACGATCACGGCCAGACGTTGCAGCGACAAGCCCTGGCTGCAGACCGCGGAACTCGGTCTCTCGCAGATGCATCCGCGCGGTTGTACCACTGTCGAACACTAGCTTGACCCATTTCGCACCAGGCTGACGCTTGAACGCGTGGAGTTATGTTTGACGTAACGCGTACGTCAAGGCACACTGCCGATCCATGATCCTTGGCTACCGGGACAAGCGGACGCGCGACTTCGCCGAAGGAAAGCGGGTCAAGGCTTTCGAAGGAATCCACCGGAAGACCGAATTGAAGCTTGACCAACTGGACGCCGCGACAACGGTCGGGGACTTGGACCTCCCGGGTAACCGGCTCGAAGCACTCAAGGGGGACCGGAAGGGGCAGTACAGCATCCGAATCAACGACCAGTGGCGGATCTGCTTCGAGTGGCCCGCCAGGTCGCCGGGGCCGACCAATGTCGAAATCGTCGACTACCATTGAGAGGAGCAATATGGGACGCAGCGCGATTCACCCCGGCGAGCATCTGGCTGAACAACTCGAGGCGTTGGGAATGAGTGCTGCCGAATTGGGTCGGCAACTTGGCGTTCCGACCAATCGGATTACCGCCATCCTGCATGGTCAGCGGTCCGTTACGGGCGACACTGCACTGCGGCTTGGACACTTCTTCGGAAACAACCCGCAGTTCTGGCTAAGTCTTCAGGCGTTGTTTGACCTGCGAACCGCCGAGAAGCGGATCGGCGGTGAGGTGAAATCGCTGCCGACGCTTAGCCCGGATCGCAGGAAGAGGGTCGGGCGTCAGGCACAGCCTGCTTGACTATCGGCGACCGCGACTTGCCCAGGGGTCACGCGTCAAGCACGCCCTCGGTCAGTGCAATTCTTCCTTGAGATCGAATCTGTCAGAGGTGCGCCGGAATGGGAATATTTCACTATTGGTATGTGCTTGCCCTGGTCCTCGTGCTCTTGGCCATCGCGTACGGATTGGGGCGTGGAATCCCCGATCTCTACATGCGGCAAGGTCGGGCGGCGTTTATTGCCAAGGGAATGGTCGCGCTGTCCGGGGCAATCGGGTCGGCCGCGGTGGTTTCGACTGCGGCCGGCACGACACTCCAATGGGCTGTCGGCATGGTCGCCATTGTCGGATTCGTCAGCAATTCAGCCATGGCACGCAATCTCCTGTGGTCCGCGCAGAAGATCAGGGGATCAAGGAAAGGCTGGCCGTAACGCCCGGACAGGCTCGGGCCGACCATTCCCAAGTTATCCACAAGATCTGTGGATAAGCGATGTGACAAACCCAAAAACGCTTGTCCCTACCGAGGCTTGCGCACATGCTCAAGTTTTACGCAAACGCCGGCCCGTCAAGTCGGAGCGCTCTGGAAAATGTCATAATTGGCTGCGCATATTCGCGCCTTTGCAAGGAGGCCCAACATGGCGAAGAAACCCCCGACTGTCCATAGCCTAGGCGAATTGCGCAGGTCGGCAGGTCTGAATCAGAGCGAGTTTTGGAAGAAGTTCGGCGTCACGCAGAGTGGCGGTAGCCGCTATGAGAGCGGGCGCAGTATGCCGACGCCGCTGAAGATCCTAATGCAGGCCTGGCTCGACAAGCTCATTGACGATGCCGCACTTACGAAATTGCTGAGGAAGGTGATGCCGGGGAAGTAAGGATGTGCTGCGGCGCCGATTGCGAGCCCAGGTATGCCAGGCACAAATATCCAGTTGGTTGGAATTGAGCCGTCGTGCTTGTGCCTTTTCAGACGGTCAACGGCCTGAAGCAGAGAGTATCGTCAGTGGCCGGTCTGCTCGATGACCGTCCACCGAAGCGCATGTTTCAATAATCTCCCCGCGCAACTTGGTTCTTGGTGGCGAACCTTCCTTCGGCTGATCGGGCTCGCCGTCTCGGGGGGCATTTGCCGGGAGCCACCCGGATATCGATGCTGAATTCCCCCTTCATGAAGTCGCCCTGGGTCATGTCGCCAAGATCAGTGCCCAGCCAGCGAGAACGTCCTCGCTGCCGTAGTGATATTGTAAGGCCCGCCGAGATGCGTTCAGCGTTCTTGGGTCGGGCATCGACTTACGCTGAGGATCGAGGAGCATTGAATCCACTGATTTGCGCAGTCTAAGAAGCGGGCGCCAATCATCGTCAAGGAGCGCACTATGACTTCCCTTCCTCTTGCTTCCCTAGTAACCCTTCTGGTGGTCCTGGTGATGGTCATCACGGGAATGAATGTGGGCCGAGCCAGGGGACGTTATGGCGTCAAGGCGCCGGCTGTGACGGGGCCTGAAATGTTCGAGCGCGCCTACCGCATTCAAATGAACACTTTGGAGAGCGCAGTCCCGATGCTGCCGGCCCTCTGGCTCTATGCAGGATTTATTGGCGACCTGGGAGCTGGTGTGATGGGAGTCATCTGGGTTGCCGCCCGCATCTGGTACGGCGTTGCCTATCAAAACGATCCAGCAAAGCGAGGCGGAGGGTTCGGTCTTTCCTTCCTGGCCTTTGCCGGATTGTGGCTTGGGGCATTCTGGGGCGTGGGGAGGGCGATTCTGCACTGATGCCCAGGCTGACAAGTTCGCGCAATGTTTCGGTGACTGGCGGACATACCGGTACGCGGACACGAAGTCAGGTATGCCGGAAAATGCTTCGAAAGCCGACGAAATCGACATCAGCGCCAATCTCAGTCCCGATACCGTCAGCTAACAGTCCATACCATGTCGTCCGCGATCAGGCCCGGGGTGGCGAATTGACGATCAAGCGGCAATGCAGCCGCCAAGCGTAGCCTCACGCGCAACAAAAGCGGGCGAGGGCGCTCCTGCGCATTGCGCCGACACAATTGCCTTCCTGTGCATTTGGCGACGGCAGCAAAGCCCACGGGTTTGCTCGCTCCCTCGCGACCAACTCGTACTGGCGTGACTGAACAACAGGCAGTGGCATACCTGATCGGATGTTACTGGCGCGCACGGGAGTAGGATAGCCGTCGATAGAAAAGCTGGAATTCACGTGAACTGCTTTCGACTCATCATGTTGTTGTGGTCCCTGACGCTGAATGCGCAGACTTGGGCAAAGCACTCGGTCAGTTTCATCCACCTCAACGACATTTACGAGATCCAGCCCGTCGAGGGCGGCAAGTACGGCGGGTTGGCGCGTGTCGCCACTGAGGTTGATCGACTCCGCAAAACCATGGCGCCGGCGATCGTGACATTGGGCGGCGATTACCTATCGCCATCCGCGCTAGGAACGGCCAAGGTCGATGGAAACGCACTCGCCGGCCGGCAAATGGTCGACGTGCTCAATCTCATCGGGATCGACTGGGCGACGTTCGGCAATCACGAGTTCGATGTTTCTGAGGTCGCATTTCGTCACCACCTCGATCTGGTGAAGTATCGCCTCCTGTCGAGCAATGTGGTCGACGCAGAAGGCAAGCCCTTTCCCGGTGTCGCAGCCTCGGCCATCGTAACGGTGAAGGCGGGAAAGCGGACGTTGCGCATCGGCCTGATCGGCGTCACCCTCAACGCGACGGCGGCACGCTGGGTCGGATTCCGTGACGCCATTGCGGCGGCAGGCGAACAGATCGCCGATATGCGCGGCAGGGTCGATGCAATCGTTGCACTTACGCATCTGACGATTGCGCAGGACGGCGAATTCCTGGCTGCGCTGCCCGAGATCGATCTGGTACTAGGCGGCCACGAGCATGAGAATTGGCTGATGCGACGCGGACCGCGACTGGTGCCCATCGTGAAGGCCGACGCCAACGCGCGGTCCCTCGCGGTCGCAACGCTGCGCTTCGACGGACTGGGGAAGCGGCCAAGCGTCGACGTGCGCCTCGTTCCTATCGACGCCGGTATTCGCGAGAAGCCTGCCGTGGCCGCACGGGTCGCCAATTGGACCCAGCTCGGCTTTGCAGGGTTTCGACAGGAAGGCTTTGAGCCAGACAAGGTCGTCGCCAACATCAACGAACCGCTTGATGGCCGCGAGTCGGTGGTACGCAACCGTGCCGGGCGCCTCACCGATCTGATCGTGTCCGCAATGGCGCGCGAAGCTGCACCTGCCGACGTGGCGCTCTTTAGTGGCGGATCGGTGCGAATCGACGACGTCCTTCCTGCTGGGCCGCTCAGCGAGTACGACATCATTCGCGTCTTGCCCTTCGGGGGGCGCATCGTGGCGGCAACACTGGAAGGGGCACTCCTGGGCCGTGTGCTGGAAATGGGAGAGAACAATCAGGGACTCGGCGGTTACCTGCATAGTTGGGGCACGCAGCGACGAAGCGACGGATGGCATATCGGCGACAAGCCCCTCGATCCTGCCGCGCGTTATCGTGTCGCCCTGACGGAGTTCCTGCTAACGGGCGGAGAAGTCAACATGAGCTTCCTGACCCGTAACAACCCGCAGGTGCACGACCTGCACGAACTGCGTGACATTCGCCGCGTACTGATCGACGAACTCAAAGCAAACTATAGATAGGTCGCGCACGCGAGGAATGCTTGGATTGATGTTTTGTGCGTTCCCTTGCCCTGACTTCTGCCGGCTCAATCACGTCGCACCATACTCGGCCAGGCCGATGAGGCAGAGAATCGAGGCGTGTTCGAGGTCGCGATGACAGGGCCGAGTCGGCTAATTGAGATTGAGCGGATCGAGCCGGATTCTTTCCGCGAAAGCAAAATCCGAACTATCGCGGTAGCAGATTTCGAACCATGTGGCCGCCGTGCCATTGTCAGTACAAAGGCATGATAGATGATCTGTCGTACTTGCGTGCTCAGAACCATGGGGTCAGTCCGCGAGCGGGAGCAATTCGCGATCGCAGACTTTAGGTGTGCCGGATTCGGTTTGACGCCGCCCGAGCCCGCTTGACATACTGCCGGCCACCCCCTCCCGACACCTACGTATGGACGCGCCGCGTCACGATCTTGATGGCTGTTCCGCCTGGAATCCGGACGTCGGTACTGCCATTCCAGCCGAGTTCCGCTCGCTAGAGACAATCTTTCGGCCCGAGTGCGTTTTCAGTCGTCTGGATCAGATAGAGGAATTCGCCGATCTTACCGGGCTGCCGCAGGAGGAACTCGCGGTGTTCCGCCCCGAGCGGTTGGCGCTGCACGAGATTATCGTGCGGGTGACTGCGGATATCGCGGTGCCCGAGGGCGAGGTGGAGGAGGAATTTGGGCGCAACTTTCGCCGGATCGCGCGCACGATACTTGAGGGGTACGTCGCGCCCAGGCTCGATGAGATCGGGCGCGCGTATGCCGAGGCGAAGAACGGCGCCGCGGCGCTGGTGCGCGAGATCCTTGCCGCGACACTCGATGCCCCGGACCCGCCGCCGGCCGCGCGCCCCATTCTCTTCGGCCTGCTGCGCCGGGCTGCGACGCGCAACGGTCCGGTGGAATCGCCTGTGGAACGGGAGCACCGCATCGTCGCCGGTTACGAGGCCGCGGGTCTGGCGGCGCAGGACCCGCTGCGGCGTGCGGTGTATCGCGCGCTTCATCGCGTGCTCGGCGCGATCGCCAGCCGTCGCGGACGCATCGGCGCGGATCGCGATCTGCTCGCGGCGCTGGTAGTGGCGCGGGTCTGCAACGGCTGGGGCAGTCGAGTGATCGGGCAGACGATCGCGCCTTTGGTCGACGCGGCGATCCAACGCGAGGGCTTCGCGCGGGTGCCGAACCGCGCCTCGCCGGTGCTGATCAGCCTCAAGGGTGCCTCCGCAGCCGGCAAGAGTTCGCTGCGCCCGATGATCAAGCGGATCATGCGCGAGCAGGGCATCGAGCCGGACGGCTACGCCACGATCAGCCCGGACGTCTGGCGGCGCATGCTGCTGGACTACGCGTCGCTCGGCCTGGCGCGCAAGTACGCCGGCCACCTTACCAGTCGCGAACTGATGGTGATCGACGGCAAGCTCGATCGCTACATCCGCGACAAGGCGACGCGCACGCAGTCGATCCCGCACCTGCTGGTCGACCGCTATCGTTTTGACAGCTTCTCCACCGAGCGGATCGCGCAGGTGCTGCACACGACCTACGCGAAGTACGTGGACACGATGTACATGTACTTCGTGGTCACGCCGCCGGAGGAGACCGTCGAGCGCGGCTGGCAGCGCGCGCTCGAGCGCGGGCGCTACAAGGCGGTCGAGGATTTTCTCGGCCACAGCGTCGAGGCTTACACCGGCATGCCGAAGATCCTGTTCAAGTGGCTCGCCTACGTGCGCCCGGACTATCGCTACTTCTTCCTCGACAACCGGGTGCCGAAGGGGACTCTGCCGCGCACGATTGCCTTCGGCAACCAGGCCGAGATGACGATCCGCGACCCGGTGACACTGGTGGACATCGAGCGCTATCAGAAGATCGACATCAACGCGCACACGCGGCGCGAGGTCTATCCGACGGGGCAGGATTTCTCCGTCGGCGCGAACGCCGGTTTCCTGCGGGAGTGTATCCGGCGGATTCCGCGCGTGAGCTTCGTTGATCCGGCGGGCGGCGGCGTTTATCTGCGGGCGAACCAGGGCGAGTTCGAAGTCGTCGACGCGGCCGCGCTCGCACGAATGATGCAGGACTTGCAGCTTGCCGAAGTGTTGCGGGAGATTGCGCCCGGCCCCGCCGGAGGCCGGGCGCGGTCTCTCGGCTATTGAAACGCCACTTCGGCAAAGCTGCGCAGCTTGCGACTGTGAAGTTGGTCGATGCCCTGTTCGCGCAGCAGTTCCATCGCCCGGATGCCGATGCGCAAGTGCTGATCAACCCGTTCACGATAGAAATGATCGGCCATCCCGGGCAGCTTGATCTCGCCGTGCAAGGGTTTGTCCGTCACGCACAGTAGCGTGCCGTAGGGTACCCGGAAACGAAAGCCGTTACCGGCGATGGTGGCGCTTTCCATGTCCAGCGCGACTGCCCGGCTCTGGCTGAAGCGCTGCTGAGGCCAGTTGTCGGGCAGCAACTCCCAGTTGCGGTTGTCGGTGCTGGCTACGGTGCCGGTGCGCATGATGCGCTTGAGATCGAGGCCAGTGGTCTGGGTGATATCCGACACGGCGGCGGCCAGGGCGACCTGGATTTCAGCCAACGCGGGAATCGGCACCCAAAGGGGCAGGTCCTGATCGAGTACGTGGTCCTCTCGCACATAGCCGTGCGCCAGCACGTAGTCGCCGAGTTGCTGTGTCTGGCGCAGGCCGGCGCAGTGGCCCAACATGACCCAGGCATGAGGGCGCAGCACGGCAATGTGGTCGGTGATGGTCTTGGCATTGGCCGGGCCGACACCGATATTGACCATCGTGATGCCGCTGCGATCGTCGCGCTTTAAGTGGTAGGCCGGCATCTGCGGTTGTCGCAGCAGGGATTTTCCCGATTCGTCGCCTGGCTCGGCATTGGAACCTGTGCGGCGGGTAATGACGTTGCCCGGTTCCACGAACGCCGCGTATTCGCTGTCGAAGTCGTTCATTCGTTCGCGACCGAGGCGAACGAACTCGTCGATGTAGAACTGGTAGTTTGTGAACAGCACGAAGTTCTGGAAGTGTTCGGGCGCGGTCCCCGAATAGTGTCGCAGGCGATGCAGCGAGTAGTCGACGCGCGGCGCGGTAAACAGGGACAGGGGCTGGGCCTCGCCCGCGCGCGGCCGGTAGGTGCCGTTGGCAATGCCATCGTCCATCGCCGCGAGATCCGGCAGATCGAACATGTCGCGCATCTGCTGCCGGCGCTCGGCGCTCATGCTGCCTTCGATGTAGTCGCTTTCCTCGAACGAGAAGTGCACGGGTATCGGCTGTGAACTGGTGCCGATTTCCAGTGCGACGCCATGATTCTTCAGCAACAGGGTGAATTGCTCGAGGTAATACGCGCCAAACAGATCGGGTCGGGTAAGCGTGGTCTCGTAGCGGCCGGGGCAGGCGACGAAGCCATAGCTCAGGCGCGTACTACCGGTCACTTGCAGTCGCGACAAGGTATCGGTCCGAATCCGCACGAATGGATAAAAGGCGCGTACCTGGCCGGGGAGGGTCTCCCCCGCGACGAAGCGCTGCATCGCCCCGCGCAGGTGGGCGAGGCTGCTCTGGCAGATTCTGCGAACCTGCCCCAGCGCGGCCGCCGGGTCGGTATAGCGGGCGGGGGCGATGAAGGCGGGTGAGTATGTCATGGCACGTTGGTCCAGCGGGAATTGTCCGTGTTTGTCACCGGCGACAGAGAGTGTCGAGTCGATTGTGCGATCTATGCTTCTTCAGGTCAGGGCGGAACTGGCGTTGCAAAGGGAAAGAGCACTACGAGTGCCTCGCCTACGCCCTTGAGGCCATGAGTGGAGGCGATCAGGATGACAATACAGCTGGGGCATGTCAGGTCGATGAAAACCGTCGCACACCATGGATCGACGAAATGATAGAGGAACATCGAGACCGTAACGACAAATCCGTGCGTGGCTTACGCCTGCACGGCCGAGGCACGAAGCGCTTCGCGGTCGGCGAATCGCGAATGCGACATCCAGATTCGGGTCACAATCACAATGGCGGACAATGACGGACCTCGACATCGCAGCGGCAGACTCGTCGGCTATCAGTAAGTAGGCGGACCAAATCGCTCGCGCGGTAACGGGAAAATCGGCTGCGCGCAGACGCCAAATGGGTCGGGCGCCCAGCCAAATGCCGAAGTTCGCTAGCGTCTCCGAGCGCTGCACTTCCCATTGCTGCCGTTCGAACATGTCTGGCGAAGAGGGTGTCGGGCGACGAATTCGAGCGGCCGGTTGTCGAAATGGGCTACTCACACTTCCGACCCAAGCGGAGGTAGCGGTTTCCCGATAGCGGCCAGTCAGCCAAACCCAGATTCAGCGAACTGGAATACTCCGAAGCGGCCGTTGCCGACCTCACCGAACCGGCCATGACCAGCCAGTCATGGAGTCGGCATAGCAGTCATTGGGTCGGCCGCTTCACTCTAAAACCGGCCTGACGGCCTACGCGGGCAACTCGGCCAAAGGGGTCATTGGCACCTTGCCGCTCTGGTGGCCGGTACGGGCCAGTTTCCGGGATTGAAGGCGAACGCAGGCCGAATTGCCGCATTCGATTTTGGCGAACGTCTGGGAATGACCGCTATGCTCAGTTCGCAAATAGGCGCAATTGATCGATCACGGATGGTACCGGCCCCTCTGCAGAAGGCGATCAGGACCGGCGAAGAGTGCGCATGGCTACAGCGTCTGCACAAATCGCATCGGCGAAGTCCGGTGCCCTGTGGCGCCGCATCGTGGTATCGGGCGCCTCCAGGCGTCCGAGTACCTTCTCCTTCATGGAGAGGTTGGCTTCGACATAGCGATGCGCGGGTGTCGTGCTCTACTGTCCGAGCCACAAGGTGATCAGGTTGAAGCGCGTGCCTGAATGCAGCAGGTGCCGTTATCTAAACAAAGACAGGCGACGACGATGCACGCAGCCCGTCTACAACACCTGGAGGAAGTCGTTCAGCCGCTGGCTCACGCTGACTCGGCGCGCCGCCAGAAACTTCTTGTATGCATCAGTGCCAAGCAATCCGACATCCGTCGGAATGCACTGCGAGTCAAATGTTGCCGTCCCCGCTTTCTCGATCAAGGCCGGGAAGTACTGGTTCGGGGCCTTGTCGCTGATCTGTCGATTGGTCTTGCCACCAATGAAGGCGAGGTTCGCGATGTCGTCCGCCTCGCGCGCCGTATAGCTGCCCTTGAGAACAGCCTTGGGAAAGATGTGGTGGAACTGCAGACGATGCTGCGCCCCGCGGTGACCGAGGGCAATTGCGAGATTCGACTGCCAGTCCTTTGCGCCTGCCGCACGGAACGCGAGAAACATGGTCTTGAACAGCGCACTGCGCTGGTTGCGGCCCTCCAGTTCCTCTGGGGCGATGTCGAGTCGACCCACTTGCAGCCTCAAGCGATCGAGCAGCGCGTCCGCACCACTGCCCTGCCGCAAGGTCGCAAGATCCTGATCCAACAAGGTCTCGCTCGAGCCGCGGGAGTAGCGGCCCTTGGCGTTCGCGACGAGCACCCAATGCCGAAGTGCCTTCGCTTCGTCGGGCGTGATCTGATAGCCGCGTTTGTGCGCGTAGTACCCGAGGGTGACCACGAGAAACGGCGACGAGAGTAGAGCCGGGCTCTCAATGCCAGCATTGCTGCGCAGGAAGTTCAGGGCGAATTCCATCCCCGCAACGCACTCCTTCCACCCCTGTTTCAGCGCATCGACCGGGAGGCTTCCCACCGTGAGGAAGCGCGACTGGCCCGTGGCGAACGCGACCAGGTTCTTGAGATGAATGCCCAGATCAAGTTCGAAGCCGGTCTTCTCGCAGGCGTCCTGGAATGCCTGAAAGGTTTTCAGCGCACCACGCCACTTGGCCGTGATCTGAGCAAGCGCGAGGTCTGAACTGCGCAGCTTCGCGCCCAGCGAGTTGACCCGCACGAAGATCTCGGTCACCTCGTCGTACGACAGCGACCGCTCCAGGATGTCCATGCGGTAGACGTACTTCCGGATGCCGCGCAGCCGCGCGAGACGCTGGCTGTACTTCTTGTAGCGTGGATCGCTGATCTTCTCGATGCCTGCGCGTGCAAGGAAGGGCGCGTCCTCGTCGGTCTTGAATACCTCCGTCACCTTGACCCACTGCGGAAGCTGCTCCAGCTTCTTCGTGGCGACGACGAATGTCATGCGGTCGAACCGCTTCTGCAGTTCGTCTTCAGACGAATCGGCTTCGTCGTCGATCAGTTCCTCTTCATCGTCCTCCTCGTCGCTGCCGTCTTCGTTTACCTCGGTCACCACCGCCAGTTCCTCGGGGTGATCGAGATTGAACAGAAGCTCGATCGGGCGTTTGCGGCCCCGCACGCTTACCGGATCTCCACGAATCACGGCCGAAAGTGACGTAAGCCGCTGCTGGCCGTCGAGGAGCAGTCGCGTGCTCTGGTACGGATTGCCCTGCTGAGTCACCGCGAAGTCCTGCAGGGGGACCTTCTCGTCGGTCTCCCACAGCAGGATCGCACCCGACGGATACCCGCGGTAGAGCGAATCGAGCAGGTCCCGTACGCGGGTCGAGCGCCAGACATACCTGCGCTGCATCTCTGGCAAGCGCAGTTCTCCGCGCTCGATCATTCCGACAAGTTCTTCTACGGTGGCTTCAGCTTTGGCCATCGTGCAGCCTTTCTTGTTGCGCTGTTCTCAATGCGCGAAGTGCACCGGCAAGGTCGCTCGCGCCGGTTCGCGAAAGGATCTCTGCGACATACCGTGATGTGAGGTCCGTCTCGATGCCCGCCGCGAGCAGGCCGATCAGGTAACTGATCCCGTCCTTGCCCGGCGCCGCTTGTCCGACGCTCCTGATGGCTGCGTCGGCCAGTGACGCAGGGTCCGGAATCGCGATCTTCCCTTCGGGGTTGAAGTCCGTGTAGAGGACATGCTCGAGGCCACAGACCCCGCGAAGGTCGCGAACGACCACCGCGTTTGGTTGCCCACTCTCGCGATTGTCGGCGCCGATCCAAATTTGAGCCACTGTGCCGACCGAATATTGAGCCGGTGACAAATGCCGACCGGGTGAGGGTCGGCTGTGGATAAGTGTAAAGGTTCTTCTGTTCGTTCACCTCCTATGTCG
>WBZS01001615.1_pt1 | contig 17085 bp, 13 predicted proteins | sample 5204201 | NCBI WGS metagenome assembly WBZS01 (sample SAMN12344357, study PRJNA552823) | activated sludge metagenome | biome: Activated sludge suspended growth; feature: Nitrification reactor; material: Wastewater; isolation source: activated sludge from nitrification reactor of wastewater...
GGCACCAGGCCAGCCAAGCTCTCGGTCTCGGCGCGCTCAGCGCCCTTGGATGCGCGCGCCAACTCCACACCTGGACTGGCACGTAGGTCGGCCGGATGGACACGGCCTGTGATCGGCGGGTTGGAACCAAGGCTGTCGGGTTATCTTGGGGTTCGCTCGTCAGGCGCCGAAAGTGGCGCACGGCCCACGTCAAGCACGTGTGCTCGACGTGGGCCTACTCGGGCGGACTGACCTTGCGGGGCCAGGCTCGTCGGGCCTCCTCGTGGAGGAGGGAGTGCTGGTGGATGAGGGCCCACGCGGCACAGAGGTTGTCGCGTCGGGTGCTGTGACTGGCCTCGCCGAGGAGCATCTCGTGTCGGGTGGAATCGTGGTCCCACAGGAGGTATGCGTACGCGCGGCGGGTGCCGCGACGGACTCTGAACGAGACGCGGGCGACGGCGTGGCCGCCTGCTTTAGCCTCGATCCACCGATGGGCCCTGGCCGTCGGCGGGATCTCGCTCGTGGGCTGAGGACCGGGTCGGGGCGTGGGTGATCGCCCGACCTGACTGTCGGGGTGTTCCACGTGCGGGTTCCTGGAGTAGCGCCGCCTTGCGGCTGGGTGGTCAGGTCGAGGCGGTGGCGGGTGGGTCGGCGACGCGGTCGAACAGGTGGGTCCAGGGCTGCTGCCAGGGCCAGTGCTGGGGTAGGTGCAGCGTGATCCGTCGGGCCGATGACGCGACCCTCGCGGGGACGTGGATGAGTTTGCGGCGCACGGTGGCGGTGGTCGCCCTGACCAGCTCCGGGGCTGCGGTCAGGGCGGCAGCGGCGCGGGTGAGGTTGAACGCGATGACCGCCAGCACGAGCCAGGCACTGTTCGCGGTGAACCGCCCGGAGGGCAGGTGCGCCAGCGCGGAGGCTTTGAGGTCGGCGTGGACCTGCTCGATGATCGCGTGCCCGCGGTGAGTCGCGTCGGCGGCGACAGTGTCGAGCACGTCGTGGGGGACGGTGGTGAAGAACGCGTGGAAGCGCCACAGGTCGAACAGGGTGCCCTGCCCAACGGCTTGTTTGCTGTCGGCGTGCACGTCGGGGATCCGGCGCACGACGAGCCGGCCGGTGACCTGATCGGCTTTCTTCCGGCTGGTGAACGCGGTGTAGGGCACCTCGGCGACCTCCGCGTTGGACACCCACGTGCCGGTGGTCTCGTCGAAGATCGCGTTCGGGTACCTGATCGGCGTCCACGCGCCCTGCTCGATGGAGGCGATCGCGGCCTTGACGGCTGGGTCCAGGCGCACGGTGACCGACACTGCCGCGCGGCCGGTGATCGCGGCGTGGACGGCGTCGCGGCCGTAGTAGGCCGAGTCCATCCGCACCAGCACCGGGCGATCATCGCCCAGGAGGCGGTGGGCCTGTTTCACCGCGTCACCGACCAGGCGTTGCGCGCCGCGCGGTGACCCGCAGGCACCCTTGCGCAGCCGTTGCGCCACGACCAGCGGCGCCGCTGCGGGCGTGGTCAGCGTGGCGATCAGCGCGTTCAGGCCGCGGACCCGGGTGTACCCGAACCCGGCACCCTGCTTGGCGTGGCCGTGGACCTCGATGATCGTGTCGTCCACGTCGACGAACGCGAACCCACCGCCCACGCCCGCGGTGTCGTCGGCACCCTGCGTGCAGTCCGGGGCAGGTGGGGCGAACCCGACCAGGCGGGTCAGGGCGAACAGGAACCGGGAGGCGACAGCGTCGAGCTGGCGCACGTGCCCGAAGGTGAACGCCCGCAGGAACGACCCCAACGTCGACGGGGCGTACGCCCGGGCGAAGACCCGGCCCATCCCCCCGTGCCGCAGCAGCGCCATGTCATCGATGGAGTCGGCGCCGGCGACCATCCCCGCCACCAGCGAGGCCACCTTCAACCCCGCGTTCGCGCCCTTGTCCGTCGGCACGCTCAGATGCTCATCAGCAAGGTCGGCCAACCCGGCCCGCTGCGCCAACGCCATGGCCGGGACCAGCCCCGCCGCCGACACCAGATTCGGGTCGTCGAACGCCGCCGATGTCGCAGCCAGAGTGTGAGAGAGTCGCATCCCAGAGGTGCCCTTCCGGGTTGAGGTTTTGGAACCGTCGCAAGTCCCAATCTCCCAGCACGGCAGGGCACTTCGTTGTTACGGCACGCTCACCCGACCGACTTCATCGGTGGATCGAGGTTAAATCGGGATACCGCTCTGCGATGAGCCGTTTCGCATGTGCCACGAACTCGTCGATGCTCTCTTCGGCCAAGAAGAGGTAGTCCACGTTGATGCACACTTGGCCGGCGTTGAGGCATTTGGCCCAGAGAATCCGTTGCACGGCAGTCGCGAGCGGATAGTCGTGCGCGACCACTGCTGGCGCCTTGCCCCCGAGCTCGAGCGTCACGGGGCAGAGGTTCGCCGCCGCCGAGGCCATCACGGCGCGCCCGACGCCGCCCGAGCCGGTGAACATCAGGTGGTCGAACGGAAGCTTGGAGAACTCCGGGCCTCGTCCGAGATCCTCGAAGAACGCGACCTTGTCCGTCGGCAAGTACCGCGGGAAGACCTCGATCAGGAGGCGCGCGAGGTTGCCGGATCGATCCGACATCTTCACCATGGCGTGGTTGCCGGCCGCGAGGATGTCGACGAGCGGACTGAACGAGAGCTGGATCGGGAAGTTCCACGGAACCATGACGCCTATCACCCCGAGGGGCTGGGGCACGACGCGGTTGCTTCCGACAGGGAAGATGAGTCGGTCGATCGACCTGTGTTGTGGACGCATCCACTTCGCGATCTGCCCGGTCACCTCGCGGATGCCTTGGCGCACCGGAAAGAGCTCGATCAGCCGCGTCTCGGTCGCCGGCCGCACGCCGAAGTCGGCCTCGATGGCGTCGATAATCGCCTCCTCGTGCTCCTGGAGGAACCGGCGCAGCGCCGCGAGGTGGCCTTTGCGCTGTTCCAGGTCCGCGTACGGATCGGCTCGGTGGGCTGCGCGCTGGTGTTCCAGGCACTGGGCAAGGTCGAGAGTTGATGACTCCATGGCTCAAACCTCCTCACTGTCAGGCCCTGCTCGGTGCGCGCGTGCGCGATGACCCGCGACTGCGATTTCGGATAGGCCGCCCGCTTGCCGCACGACAGTCGCGCACTCGGCGACCGTCATGTACTTCGGCACCGGGTAGGTCCCGTGTGCCTCCGACAGCGCACCATGCACGATCTCGGGAACATCCCTCTCGGCGATCTGCTCGATTGTTGGTGGAATGCCGATCCTCTCGTTGAGCGCACGGATCTGCAGGACGAGGCTCATCGCGAGGGTGCGGGCGTCGTCGCCTTCTTGTCCGAGTCCGCATGCGCGTGCCAGCTCGGCCATCTGCGTGGTGGCCTCATCCATGTAGAAGTCGAGCACGTACGGCAGCAGGATCGCGTTGAGGTACCCGTGCGCGAGGTGGTAGCGCGGGCCGAGTTGGTGTGCGATGGCGTGGACGTAGCCGACGCTTGCCTTGGTGAAGGCGAGACCAGCCAGGCAGGAGGCGACGGCGAGTCTCTGCCGGGCGTCGATGTCGCGACCATCTTCGTAGGCGCGGGATAGGTCGCGGAAGATCACGCTCGCCGCGGCTACGGACTTGGCTTGAGTCGCTGGTGTGGACAGCGTTGACAGGTGGGACTCGATCGCATGGGTGAGCGCGTCCATCCCCGTGGCCGCAGTCACGAATGGGGGCACGCCAACCATGAGGTTCGGATCAAGTGCGATCGCCACCGGAACGAGCTTGTTGTCGACGATGGCGAACTTTCGACCGAGCCCCGGATCGGAGACGACGGAAGCAACGGTCACCTCCGAGCCGCTGCCCGCCGTAGTCGGAACTGCGAAGAAGGGCAGAACCGGGCCACGGACCTTGAAGTATCCATTGAGGTCCTGAGGGCGTTGCTCGCCCGCGTAGCAGGCGATCATGGCCTTCGCGGCGTCGATCGACGAGCCGCCGCCGACCGCCAGTACCGCTGTCGCCTGCGACCTCTGCAGCTGCTCGATCCCAGACATGATGATGTCGACGCTCGGATCGGGCTCGACCTTCGAGAACACCGTCACCGCGAGGCCAGCCTCTTCCAACGCGTCCAAGATCGGGGCGAGGACCCCAAGTCCCACCAGTACCCCATCGGTCACGACGAGGACGGATCGAGCGCCGCGGTCGGCGATCAAGTGGGCGAGCTGCACCGACGAACCCTGTCCCGTCAGCATGAACGGCGTCCGCGCGGGCGCGACGCGAGCCACGATGCCAAGGGCACGAATGCGGAAACGTGCGACCAAGGGCGTCACGTGAGCCACTCACTCACTCCCATTGGGGCCGGCCATCGGGGCGAATGCGTGGCCCGGTTCGATGTCGATCGTGGCGTGGTGGATGCCGTCGCGGTCGAGGATGGCGAGGTACGGATCGGGGTCGAAGGACTCCGCCGACAGCACGCCCACCCCCTGCCACGCGCCGTCGGCGATGAGCTCCATCGCGACGACGGGGTTGAAGCCGGCCTGGTAGCCCACGGGCTGCAGCCCGAACTCGCGCATCGTGTCCTGGGCATCGCACATCTGGTAGCTGAAGACCTCTCGGGGTTTGCCGTCCTTGAGCCCCGTCACGTGCGTGCCCACGATCGCGCGCCCGGTCATGTGGTCACCGAGCGTCGCAGGGTCCGGGAGCAGCGCTGCCACGACGTTGCGCGGTCGGACCTGCTGGCCGTCCACCGTGATCGGGTCGGTGCGGTCCAGGCTGATGGCGTGGAGCACCTTCAGCGCCCCGATGAACTCCTCACCGAGCGCGAACTTGAAGGTGACGCGCCGAGCGTCCAGCACGCGCGGAATCATCGCGACGTCCTCGTGCTCCACCTGGACACACGCGACAGGACCGATACCCTCCGGGAAGATGAAGCGCTCCGGCTCCGCGAACGGCGGCAGGGTGAAGAAGCCGCGCTCCTTCTCCCACACCAGCGGCGGGTTGAGGCACTCCTCGATCGTGGTCCAGATGGAGAACACGGTGGCGAACGGGTAGCCCTCAATACGCAGGTCACCACCGGCGCGGATGTTGATGTCGTGGACCTCGTCGAACAGGTGCTTGGCCGCGTGCGCCGCGAACACTTGGGCCAGCCCGGGGCTGACTCCCTGCCCCACGAGGGCGAGCCGACCTCGGTCGCGCCACGCGGCATCCATGGCGAACTGTTCGTCGCCCAGCTTGACTCCGGGCTTGGCGTAGGGGTCGGTCGGGTGCGGGGTGGACAGGCTGAGGGCCATGTCCATGTAGTCGACGCCCGCGGCGAGCGCGCCCCGGAACACCGGCATCACGAAGCGTGGGTCGACCGCGTTCATCACGAGGTCGACGTCATGGGCCCGGGCGAGCGCCTCCACGGCACCCGCATCCGACGCGTCGAGCAGCGCGACGGGATGGCTCTGCGCATCGCCGACCGCATCCGCCACCTCACGCAGCCGCTCGAGGCTGTCGCCTGCAAGCACCATCAGCTCCAGCCAAGGCCGGCCGGCGCTCAGGCGAGCGATCGCCTCCCCAACCGTGCCCACTCCGACCAGCAGAACCTTCATGACATCTCCCGATTGGGCAGGCACTGCGTGGCCGGGCACGACGTGGTGGTCCTTCAGCCGTACGGCAGCCTCTTCTTCGCCTCGGCCCCGGTGTTCGAGGCGGCGCTACCCCAGGTCACAGCGGACAGCCGGGGATCGGTGGTGATCATTCGACTCAGGGGCCGGGTGGACCTGGGCACCACGTTCATCGAGGTGCTCGCCCGGTACGCCGCCCAGCTGGACGCCGTCGGGTCCCGCCTGCTCGTCGTGTCCGTCGAAGACCGCGTGCTGAGCCAGCTGACCACCGGAGGCGTCATCGACCTCATCGGCAGCGACGCCGTGTACGGCGGGGACGAGCGGCTCGGCGCCGCCCTGGCGCGCGCCACCACGGACGCGCGTGCGTGGGTCACCAGCAGGCAGGTCGGTGGGTCCGACCCACCGTAGACATGCCCTCCATCGAACCTGTCGCGGCAAACGCCGACCCAAGATCGCCAACGCTCGACTCCGACATGAGCTCGATCTTCTTTGGAGTGTTCCCGCATTCATGGACAGGCCCCACGAGGCAGGAGGTGCCGGATCGGTGCTGGGTTGCGGATGCGGCACGCCGGTGCGTGCCGCTCGCCCATACGAGTGCCGGGTGGGTGGCATCATCTCGCGGTGCCGGGCCGCCGACCCCACTCGCTGGTGAGGTTCACCGCGGCGCGCCAAGACGCCAGCTGCTCTTGCCGGTCCTCGGGTGCCATGGTCGGATGCCACTGCGCCGCCAGATGCCAGTGCGTGCGCAGAAGCGACCGGTCGGCCCAGTACCCGGCACTGAGCCCGGCGGCGTATGCGGCGCCGAGCGCCACGCTCTCAGCCATCATCGGGCGTACCACCGGCACATCCAACAGGTCGGCTATGGTCTGCATCAGCAGGTTGTTGGCCGTCATCCCGCCGTCCACGGCCAGCAGCGACATGGGCACGCCGGCGTCGGCGCGCATCAGCTCGACGAGGTCCCTGGTCTGCCACGCCGTCGCCTCCAGTACTGCTCGAGCCACGTGCCCCTTGGTGATGTGTGAGGTAAGGCCGACGATGATGCCCTGCGCGCCACTGTTCCAGTGCGGCGCGTGCAGGCCGGCGAACGCCGGCACCACATAACACCCGCCGTTGCCGTCGACGGTGCGAGCCAGGGTCTCGATCTCGGCAGGAGCCCGGATCAGTCCGAGATTGGTGCGACACCACTCCACCAGCGCCCCGGCAATCGCGATGGACCCCTCCAGGGCATAGACGGTGCCCTCCCCCTCGATCGAGTGGGCCACGGTCGTGACCAGGCCGAACTGGGAGCGGACCAGCTCGGCGCCGGTGTTCATCAGCAGGAAGCCGCCGGTGCCGAAGGTGCATTTTGCCTCTCCACGCTCAAAGGCGGTCTGCCCGAGCAACGACGCCTGCTGGTCGCCGATCACCGCCGTTATCGGGATGCCGGCGATGGGCGCCTTGGTGCGGCCGAAGTCGCCCATGCTGGGCCGGATTTCAGGGAGCATCACCCGCGGGATTGTCATGCAGGCGAGCAGCTCGTCGTCCCACTCGAGGGTCTCAAGGTTCATCAACATCGTTCGGCTGGCGTTGGTGACATCCGTGACGTGCAGACCACCGGTGAGCTTCCAGACCAGCCAGCTGTCCATCGTCCCGAACAACAGCTCACCCCGCTCCGCTCGGGCACGCAGCTCCGGGTCGCTGTCCAGGACCCAGCGCAGCTTGGGCCCGGAGAAGTAGCTTGCTAACGGCAGGCCCGTCCGGTGGGTCAGCTCGGCGGGATCGAAGCCGCCGATCGATTCCTCCAGGTGCGAGGACGTGCGGGTGTCCTGCCACCCGATGCCGCGGCTCACTGGCACACCAGTGGCGCGGTCCCAGACAACCGTGGTCTCGCGCTGGTTGGTGACGCCGAGCCCGATCAGCTGGTCCGCGGTGGCGTCCGCGTTGGCGAGCGCCTTGGGCACCAGCCGACAGACCACCTCCCATACCTCTTGGGCGTCGACCTCGACCCAGCCAGGCCGCGGGTAGTACTGCCGGTGCAGGTACCGCGCGACTGACACCATCCGGCCGGCATGGTCGAAGAGCAGGCAGCGGATCGACGTGGTGCCCTGGTCGATCGCGGCAACGTAGCTGGCGGTCACTGGTCTTTACCGTGCCCGAACTCACGGGAGATGGACCGCCCCGCCGCCACCACATGGGCGACCAAGTCGGCCCGGGGACGGTGTCGGGCGTCGCAGAGTGATTCGACGGTCCCCTGGATGCCGACCGCGGCCACCACGTGCCCCATGCGGTCGCGCACCGGGGCGGCGATGCCCGCCTCACCCGGCTCATGCTCATCCACCGCGGCCGCCCAGCCCAGGTCGCGCACCTCGGCGAGATCGCGCAGAAGCCGGGAGCGGTTGCGCACCGTCCGGTAGGTGAAGCTTTCCAACTCGCCCGCCGCCAGGGAGCGCACCGCGCGCGGGTCGTGAGCCAGCAGAACCTTGCCCATCGCGGTGGCGTGCAGGGGGGACGTCAGCCCAGACTGCAAGCGCTGCTCGCTGCCGTCTGGCCGGAAGACATGATGCGCGACCAGCACCTGCCCGGCGGCGAACACGCCCACCAGGGTCGCCGCGCCGCTGCGGGCAGCCAGCGCGTCGGCCCAGTTGAAGGCCCCGCTGCGCACCTCGTGCACGCCCAGGCTCGTGCTGCCCAGCTCTAGCAGCCCCGCGCCCAGGCTGTAGCCGCCTGAGCGGGGGTCCTGGTCGACGAAGCCAACCTCCCGAAGCGTGGCGAGCAGTCCGTGAGTGGTGGCCTTGGCCAAGCCCAGCGATGCCGCGACGTGGCCGAGGCTGGTAGACGCGTCCTCCATCGCGAGCAGGTGCAGGATCGCGACTGCGCGCTCCACGGACTGGACATGTGCCGCCATCGGATCACCTCCTGCGTGTTCGACGATACCGAACGCCACCCCGTTCGGCGATACCGAACGGACTCCCTTGTGACGGCGGTCACCCGAACCCTACTGTCGCGGAACCCGTGAGAAAGTCAAAGGAGACACACGATGGAGCTGTCGCACAGACGCACCCTGCTCGGCGAGTTGGTAGCCGAGTTCGCCGGGACGATGATCCTGGTCCTCTTCGGAGTGGGCGTCGTCGCACAGGTCGTGACCAGCGAGGGAGCCCTCGGGGACCACGACTCGATCGCTTGGGCCTGGGGCCTCGGGGTCACCTTCGGCGTGTACACCGCGGCGCGGATCAGCGGCGCGCACCTCAACCCGGCCGTGAGTGTCGCGCTCGCCGTCTTCGCCGGCTTCTCGTGGCGCAAGGTGCTCCCCTACGCGGTGGCACAAACGCTGGGCGCCTTCACCGCCGCCCTCCTGGTGCGAGTGGTCTATTCTGACGCGATCTCGATCGTCGACCCCGACCACACCATCGCCACCCAGGGCATCTTCTCCACGCTGCCGGGCAACGGCTCGATGGACATCAGCACCGGCACCGCGCTGGCCGACCAGGTCCTCGGCACGGCGATCCTGCTGTTCCTGATCCTCGCCGTCACCGACGTGCGCAACAACGCCCCCGTCGCGTGGCTGGCGCCCTTCATTGTGGGCCTGATCGTCGTCGCGATCGGCATGGCCTGGGGGACCAACGCCGGGTACGCGATCAACCCGGCTCGCGACTTCGGCCCCCGTCTGGCGTCGTTCCTGACCGGCTACGACACCGCCTTCCGGGATCAGCGTGACAACCTCTACTTCTGGGTGCCCATTGTGGGACCGCTCGTGGGTGGTCTGATCGGCGCTGGCGCCTACAAGCTGTTATCACGCTTCATGCCAGGCCCCGACGAAGCAGGTGAGGTCGGCGAGATCCCCCTCGACGAACCGCGCACCTCGCACGGCGCATCCACGTGAGGCATCCAACCCACGGGACCCAGTGAACCGACCCGAGCGCACCAAGGAGAACACGCTATGACCAAATTCGTCGGCGCCATCGACCAGGGCACCACCAGCACCCGCTTCATGATCTTCGACCACGGCGGCAACGAGGTCGCGCGCCACCAGCTTGAGCACGAGCAGATCATGCCGCAGGCCGGGTGGGTGGAGCACAGTCCCTTCGAGATCTGGGAGCGCACCAGCTCGGTCATCAGGACCACTCTGGCCAACGCGGGTCTGGTCGGCTCAGACCTCGCCGCGCTCGGTATCACCAACCAGCGCGAGACGACCGTGGTCTGGAACCGCAAGACCGGCCGTCCCTACTACAACGCAATCGTTTGGCAGGACACCCGAACCGACAGCATCGCCAAGACCCTCGACAGCAGCGGCCGCGGCGACATCATTCGCCGTAAGGCGGGGCTACCGCCGGCCACCTACTTCTCCGGCGGCAAAATCCAGTGGATCCTGGAGAACGTCGAGGGGGCGCGTGAGGACGCGCTGGCCGGCGACGCCATCTTCGGCAACACCGATTCCTACCTGTTGTGGAACCTCACCGGCGGGACCCGGGGCGGGGTGCACATCACGGACGTCACCAACGCCAGCCGGACGATGTTGATGAACCTTGAGACCCTCGAGTGGGACGACGAGCTGCTGGAGATGTTCGGCATCCCGCGCCAGATGCTTCCCGAGATCCGTCCCTCCTCGGACCCAAGGCTCTACGGGCACACGCTGGTGGACGGTCCAGTCGGTGCCGAAGTGCCGCTGTCGGCCATCCTCGGAGACCAGCAGGCCGCCATGGTCGGCCAGGTGTGTCTCGCACCGGGGGAGGCGAAGAACACCTATGGCACCGGCAACTTCCTGCTCCTGAACACCGGCACCGAACTGGTCCGCTCCAGTAACGGCCTGCTGAGCACGGTCTGCTACCAGTTCGGCGACCAGCCGCCTGTCTACGCCCTGGAGGGCTCCATCGCGGTGACCGGTTCCGCGGTGCAGTGGCTGCGTGACCAGCTTGGGCTGATTAGCGGCGCCGCGCAGAGTGAGTCGCTGGCTCGCGAGGTCGAGGACAACGGCGGCGTGTACTTCGTACCTGCCTTCTCGGGACTGTTCGCGCCATACTGGCGCTCGGACGCCCGCGGCGTCATCGTGGGGCTCTCGCGCTTCAACACCAATGCGCACCTTGCCCGTGCCACTCTGGAGGCCATCTGCTACCAGAGTCGGGACGTCGCCGATGCGATGGAGAAAGACTCCGGCGTCAAGCTCGAGGTGCTCAAGGTCGATGGCGGCGTCACCGCCAACGAACTGTGCATGCAGATCCAGGCCGACGTGTTGGGCGTGCCGGTCAGCCGCCCAGTGGTCGCCGAGACCACTGCCCTGGGCGCGGCGTATGCGGCGGGCTTGGCCGTCGGATTCTGGAAGGATCCAGAGGAACTGCGCAAGAACTGGAACGAGTTCAAGCGCTGGAGCCCGAAGTGGTCCGAGGACGAGCGACAGGACGGCTACCGCGGCTGGCAGAAGGCCGTCTCGCGGACGCTGGACTGGGTTGACGTCAAGTGAACGTTTCCGAGCGCCCGACGGCCCTCCCGCTGGACCCGGACCGGAACCTGGCCTTGGAGCTGGTGCGGGCCACCGAAGCGGCGGCTATGGCCGCTGCCCGGTACGTCGGGCACGGCGACAAGAACCAGGTCGACCAGGCCGCAGTCGACGCGATGCGACCAGTGCTGGGCTCGATCGCCATGCGCGGGGTCGTCGTCATCGGCGAAGGAGAGAAGGACGAGGCCCCGATGCTTTTCAACGGGGAGCAGGTCGGTGACGGCTCGGACCCGGAGGTGGACATCGCAGTCGACCCGGTCGACGGCACCACCGCCTCGGCGAAGTCGCTGCCCGACGCCGTCGCGGTGGTCGCGCTCGCCGAACGCGGCTCGATGTTCGATCCTGGCCCGTGTGTCTATATGGACAAGCTCGTCGTGCCTGCCGTCGCCGCTGATGCGGTGGACCCGGACGCGCCGACCGCCGACATCCTGACCGCCGTCGCCGCTGCCCTCAGCAAGGACATCGGCAACCTCGTCGTGGCCGTGTTGGACCGTCCCCGTCACGTCGACCTGGTCGCCCGCATCCGGACGGCCGGCGCGGCCGTGAAGTTCCTACTCGACGGTGACGTCGCAGGAGCCATCGCGGTGGGACGGCCCGGCGCGGGTGTGGACATGCTCATGGGCGTCGGCGGAACCCCCGAAGCCGTGCTCGCGGCGGCGGCGCTCCGGTGCGGTGGCGGCGCCATGTTCGGTAGGCTGCACCCCCGCAACGACGAGGAGCGGCGGGCCGCCCTGGCGTTCGGGCACGACCTGGACCGGGTGCTGACCACCATGGACCTCGTGGGGGGAGACAACGTCTTCTTTGCCGCCACCGGCGTCACTGACGGTGCGCTGCTGCGCGGCGTCCGGTTCGAGCCGGATGCCGTGCTGACCGAATCGATCTCCATGCGGTCCCGCTCCGGGGCGGTGCGGGTGATCCAGACCCGACACGACCGGCTGCAGTCGAACCTCATCGCGGCGCGAGGCCGCGAGGGTACGGCCACCTCCGATCCGTCACCTCGAAAGGCTTCCTGACGTGAGGTCGCAACCCCTGAGCCCGCAGTCCCGCGCCGACGCCCTCGCAAGGATGGCGTCTGAAGAGCTCGACGTGCTTGTTATCGGTGGCGGTGTCGTCGGCGCCGGCGCGGCGCTCGACGCAGTCACCCGAGGACTGAGGGTAGGCCTGGTCGAGGCCCGCGACTACGCCTCGGGGACCTCGAGCCGCTCGAGCAAGCTCTTCCACGGCGGCCTGCGCTACCTGGAGCAGTTCAACTTCGCTCTCGTCTTCGAGGCACTGCGTGAGCGGTCCCTGGTGCTCAACACGCTGTGTCCGCACCTAGCCAAGCCGGTCCCCTTCATCTACCCGCTGGAGAAGCGCATCGACCGCGGTTATGCCGGACTGGGCATCGGCGTGTACGACGTAATGGGTGCCGGGCGGGGCGTGCCGGCACACATGAAGCACCTCACTCGCAAGCGGACCCTCGAGGCCTTCCCATCGGGGAAGGGGTCGGCCCTGCGCGGATCGATTCGATTCTACGAGGGACAGGTCGACGACGCCCGGCACACGATGATGCTCGCGCGTACGGCGGCCGACTACGGCGCGCTGTGTGCCAACAGCACCCGGGTGACCGGCTTCCTGCGCGAAAAGGACCGAGTCATCGGCGTGGTCGCTCAGGACCTGGAGTCCGGCGAGGAGATCCTGATCCACGCTCGTGAGGTGATCAACGCGGCGGGTGTCTGGACCGACGAGATCCAAGGGATGGTCGGCGGTCGCGGACAGTTCCAGGTGCGTGCTTCCAAGGGCGTCCACATCGTCGTCCCGCGGAACCGGATCAACTCCGCCACGGGGATCATCACCCGGACCGAGAAGAGCCTGCTGTTCATCATTCCCTGGGAGAGTCACTGGATCATCGGCACGACCGACACCGACTGGAAGCTCGACCTCGCACACCCCGCGGCGAGCCGGGGCGACATCGACTACATCCTCGAACAAGCCAATCGACTGCTTGCCGACCCGCTCACGCACGATGACGTCGTCGGCGTCTACGCCGGGTTGCGTCCGCTGCTGCACGGTGAGTCGGACTCGACGAGCAAACTGTCGAGGGAACACGCGGTGTCCAGCCCGGTCCGCGGACTGACGATGATCGCCGGAGGGAAGTACACCACCTACCGAGTGATGGCCAAGGACGCCGTCGACGCCGCGGTGCACGGTCTGGAGCGTGTCGTGCCTGCGTCGTGCACTGAGCGGATTCCGCTCAGTGGTGCCAATGGCTATCTCGGGGAGTACAACTCACGCCACCTCACCGCCGAGCGCACCGGGTTGCAGATGTCGAAAATCGAGCACCTGCTGGGGCGGTACGGAAGTCTGATCAACGACCTGCTCGCACTCATTGAGGAGCGTCCCGACCTCGGCGAGCCGCTGGCAGGCGCGCCGAAGTACCTCCGCGTGGAGGCCTTCTACGCCGCTAGTCACGAGGGTGCGCTTCATCTGGAGGACCTGCTGACGAGGCGCACGAGGATATCCATCGAGGTACCGGACCGCGGAATCGCGGCAGCCACTGAGGTGGCGGAGCTGATCGCACCCGTCCTCGGGTGGAACGAGGAACAGGTCAAGCGCGAGCTCGAGCACTATCGGGCCCGGGTCGCGGCGGAGCGAGACTCCCAGGAACAGCAGGACGACCACACCGCCGACGCCGCTCGGCTCGGTGCGCCCGACGTGCGCATCTCGAAGCGGTGAGCAGCCCGGGCGCGTCGAGATGACGAGGTCCGCTCGGCATACCGTCCTGCCTGACACCGTTGCAGACCCCTTTGGCTCGTTGCGGCAGCGCCCGACGACCCGGCGGGAACGATTTGAGGTCGGGCGGGCGCTGCGCAAGCAGGTGCCCCGGACGACCCTCGGTCGGTGGGAGGCTACGGATGCTCGACGTGACCCAGTCGAGCTGATCCGGGCGTCGCACGAGGGCCGGCTGGATGAGCTCATCCCGATCCGGGTCGCCCGGATGGCCGCCTCGCCCTACGGCTTCCTGCGCGGCAGCGCCGTCGTGATGGCCCAGGACGTCTCGGCCTTGCCAGCCACCGGGATCACGCCCGTGATCTGCGGCGACGCCCACCTCGGCAACTTTGGCTTCTATGCCTCCCCGGAGGGCGAGCTGGTGCTCGATCTCAATGACTTCGACGAGGCCCATCCGGGCGGCTGGGAGTGGGACCTGCGTCGGCTGGTCGCCAGCATCTGGGTCGCTGGGCGCGAAAACTCGAGCACCGAGGAGCAGTGCGCAAACGCGGTCCTGTCCTGCGTATCCAGCTATCGCGCCGAGGTTGACTTCCTGGCTGGCCAGCCGCTGCTGATGCGCTCCTACAACCGGCTCGACATCAAGCGCCTGCACGAGACGGCTACCGATAAGTCGCTGCGGGCCGAGATCGCGCGGTCCGTGAAGCGCGCCCGGAACCGCACCAGTGACCGGGCCCTGCCCCGGTTCACCCAAGAGCACCACGGGCAACGGCAGATCGTCGAGGAGCCGCCCCTGATCACCCATGTCGCCGAGCGAGACAGCGAACTGATCGCGGCGGCCCTCGATGACTACCTCCAGACCCTAGCGCCGCACTGGCGACGGGTGCTGGGCGGGTACACGATCGTGGACATCGCGCAGCGGGTCGTCGGCGTAGGCAGCGTCGGCCTGTCCGCGTATGTGGCGCTTGTTGAGGGGAGCAGCCCCGATGACGTGCTGTTCTTGCAGCTCAAGCAGGCGCGCCGTTCGGTGCTGGCTAAGTATGTGCACGGCACCTCGGCTTGGCACGCGCACCAGGGCCAGCGTGTGGTGGAGTACCAGCAAGCGTTGCAGACCGTGAGCGACCCGCTGCTGGGGTGGACCACCGTGGGCAATCGCCAGTTCTATGTCAGGCAGTTTCGGAACATGAAGGGCACCATCCCGCTCAACGCCATCGACCACGCCGCGCTGGCGGACTACGCCGGGATCGTCGGCCACCTTCTGGCCAAGGGCCACGCCCGCACCAGTGGCGCCTCGATGATCTCCGGCTACGTCGGCCGGTCGGACAAGGTGGACCACGCCATGTCCCGCTTCGCGAAGGCGTATGCGGACCAGACCGAAGCCGACTACGCCGAGTTGGTCAGGGCCATCCGAACCGGCGCCTTGGAGAGTTCGCCAGAGTCCTAGGAGCGTGGGTCAGTAACACGCCACTGGAGTACTCCGGGGTGCGGGACTGATGCTCCTATGCGCTGTCAAGCGGCGGCCTGGCTCACCGCCGCTTGACAACGCATAGGAGCATCAGTGCCTCAAGAGCCCTTATCCTCGATGCACCGACGTCCTGGGTGGGGTGAGCTGATTTCGCTCTGGGCCGCGGCTCCGGCTTGAGGGCGTGGCTGTTGTCCTGACCTGGCTGTCAGGGTGTTCCACGTCGGTTGTTCGGTCGGGCCGGGGCGGCTGGGTGGTCAGGGATTGACCGGTTCTGGTGGGCCGCAGTTCTGGGTGAACAGGCGGGTCCACGCTTCCTGCCAGGGCCAGGCGGTCGGTAGGTGCAGGGTGACCCGTCGGGCCGAGGACGCCACCCGGGCGGGGACGGTGATCAGCTTGCGGCGGATGGTGGCGGTGGTGGCTCTGGCGAGGTCGGCGCTGGCGATGGTGGCTGCGGTGCGGGTGAGGTTGAACGCGATGACGGCCAGCACGAGCCAGGCGGCGTTGGCGGTGAATTTGCCTGAGGGCAGGTGCGCCAGGGCGGAGTTCTTGAGGTCGGCGTGGACCTGCTCGATGATCGCGTGTCCGCGGTGGGTCTTATCCGCGGCGACGGTGTCCAGGTCGGTGGGGTCGGTGGTGGTGAAGAAGGCGTGGAAGCGCCAGGTGTCGAACAGGGTGCCCTGCCCGGTTGCCTTCTTCTTGTCAGCGTTGACGTCGGGGATGCGGCGCACCACCAGGCGCCCGGGAACCTGATCGGCCGCCTTCTTGGAGGAGAACGCGGTGAAGGGCACCTCGGCGACCTCAGCCCGCGACACCCAGGTGCCGCTGGCCTCGTCGTAGATGGCGTCGGTGTACTCGATCGGGGTCCACGCGTGTTCGCTGATGGTGGTGATCGCGGCCTTGACCTTGGGGTCCAGGCGTACGGTGACCGACACCTGCGCCCCGGCGCGGACCGCGGCACCGACGGTGGGCGCCCCGTAGAACGCCGAGTCCGCCCGCAGCAACGGCTTGCCCTGACCGGGGTGCAACGTGCGCACGGTCTTGAGCGCGTCGGCGACCAACCGTTTGGCTCCGCGCGGGGACCCGCACGACCCTTTCCGCAGCCGCTGCGCCACGACCACCGGTGCCGACCCGGAGGTGGTGACCGTGGCCAGCAACGCGTTCAGCCCGCGGACCCCGGAGTAGCCGAACCCGGCTCCCTGTTTGGCGTGGCCGTGCACCTGAATGATCGTGTCGTCGATATCGACCAACACCCGGCCACCGGTGCCGTCGCCGACGACCTGCGCGGCTCGCTCGCCTTGGGCTGCCAGGCGTGTGAGGAACCTCGAGGCGAGCGCGTCGAGCTGGCGGACGTGACCGAACGTGAACGAGCGCAGGAACGACCCCAACGTCGACGGCGCGTACACCCGGGCGAAGACCCGGCCCATCCCACCGTGCCGCAGCAGCGCCATGTCGTCGATGCTGTCGGCGCCAGCGACCATCCCCGCGACCAGCGAGGCGACCTTCAACCCGGCGTTGGCGCCCTTGTCACCCGGCACGCTCAGATGCTCATCCGCAAGGCGTCGCAGCCCCGCCCGATCAGCCAGGGCCAAGACCGGAACCAACCCGGCGGCCGACACAAGATTCGGGTCGTCGAAGACCGCCGAGGTCGCTGGGAGGGTGTGAGAGAGTTTCACCTACGAGATGCCCCTTGCGTGTGTGACGAACTGAAGCGTGAAGAACTCCAATTCTGTTGCCACACAGGGGCATTCTCATGTCCCGACACGCCTCCTCAGCCCACTACCACCCTGCCCATCGGTGGATTCTCAATGACGTTGTCAAGCGGTTTGGGGCAGCTTCTCCCGAGTTGGCGGGGTGATTTCGAAGGCGCGGTTGTCGCGTAGTAGCG
>WBZS01001618.1_pt1 | contig 17065 bp, 16 predicted proteins | sample 5204201 | NCBI WGS metagenome assembly WBZS01 (sample SAMN12344357, study PRJNA552823) | activated sludge metagenome | biome: Activated sludge suspended growth; feature: Nitrification reactor; material: Wastewater; isolation source: activated sludge from nitrification reactor of wastewater...
GTACTTCTGTTTGCGATATTCCTTGTGGTCAAATACATCGTGCCGGAGATTTTCAAACGGGTAACGGTCCATCGGGGCATGTTTCACAGCCTGCCCGCGATGCTCATCGGCGGACTCTCGATATTCTTGCTCTACCACAACCCCAATCCACACCTTCGCTGTTTTCTTGCCTTGGGATGCATGATCGGATTTATGTCCCATCTCGTACTGGATGAAATCTACGCCGTCGACCTGAATGGCGTGATCCCGAGACTCAACCGCATGGCGGGCAGCGCGTTGAAATTGGTTTCTCCGTCTTGGCCCGCGACGCTCTTCACCTACGCGATCTTGTTTGGCCTGGGCAGCATGGCTTATTTCGAGCTGGGATGCAACGAAACCTACTGTCCTACCGAACACCTTCACGACACCTGGAACACATGGACGAAAAGCCTGCAACATAAAATGTAGGAATAGGTGTCTAAATATTTCTCCCTTGCCGGAAGCCGAGCCTTTCTTTGTCGCGTTGATTCTGCATGCTGGTGCAGATCGATGTTTGGTGAATGCCGTTTCGAAATGGGTACGTTCTTTGCACGCATTTTGAATGAACCAATGTGGTTTTTTCAAACTCAGTAAGGAGACGTGCCATGATACCCGCAACCGTTCGACGTGTGGTGGATAATACTCCGGACCAAGTCAATGATGCAATTCGCCAACAAACTGAGAAGAACATTGCCCAGTACGGCAGTGGGGGGCCCGAGGCGATCGATCGGCGTCTTCACGAACTGGATCAGGAATGGGATATCGAACGGACCTTGGAAATGAACGCCGCCGCCTTGGCTGCATTTGGGGGTGGGTTAGCGTTGTTGGTGGATCGCCGCTTCGCGCTGGTTCCCCTGGTAGTTGGCAGCTTTTTGCTTCAGCACGCCCTTCAAGGCTGGTGTCCACCGTTACCCGTGTTTCGCCGAATGGGGGTCCGCACGCAAACGGAAATCGAACAAGAGCGCTACGCGCTCAAAGCGTTGCGAGGCGATTTTCGTAAGGTCGAGAATGGCGCTGGCACCAGGCAAACCAACGTGCTCGATGCGGTTACCGCCTAGAACTCTGTCACGGCTTAGATTTTGGGTCATGTGTTGCCGAGCCTGAGCACACGCGAGGAATCCTGCGATGAAATCCCTGCTGACGCTCAGGCTCGGTCCATGTGCAATTCGTCGGTTAGTCGCACTATTTGAGCATCCAAATTTGAACCTGCCCGGCCATGTCGGCGGCGGCAAGCCATTTTTGGTCGGCTGAAAGAGATGTGGCATGGATCCAATCTTTGAATTGACCACCGCGCGGGGTGCCTAACTCCTTAACCATCTTTCCGGACTTTAAATTCCATATTTTCACCACCGTATCCCGGCCGCTCGAAAAGAGATGTTCGCCGTCAGGATGAAACAGCAAATCGGTGACACCGTAGGCGTGGCCCGGCGTAAGGTCCTTGAGCTTCTTCCCGTCCCGGGAATAGACCGTGAGCTTTCCGCCTCCTCCCACATCGGCTTCGCCTCCCCGGCCTAGAACCACGAATTTTCCGTCCGGTGAAAAAGCGGCTGCGCCGATGATCTGCTTGTCCATGGCTTTGGACCAGTCGTCTTTCACCTCGCCTTTTCGCGGATCCCACGTCTTAACGCCGGCGTGGCGTCCCGAATCGAAAACCAAGGGGATCCGTTCACTCACGACCAGCAGGTCCGCCTCGGGTGCGAGCGACATCGCCCAGACCCAGCCCTTCACCTTCCAGCGGCGTAGCTCTTTCTCGGCTTCGCGATCCCAAACAACGATCTCGCCCTTATCATCTCCAGAGATCAGGATTTTGCCATCCTTACTTTGGGTTAGTCCAAGGACCCAATCGTGGTGCCCATCAAGCACCTTTGCCGACGTGATACACTCGACCTCGGCTTCCACCGGTACGGGCGGTTTCTTTTTTCGAGATTCCGCATCGTAGATGAGGCGAGCGTTGAGAACGACTTTCTCCTTCTTGTTTCCCGTGGCTTTTAAATCCCATTTGCGGATCGTGTGATCGTTGCTGGCGGAATATAGCCATTTTCCGTCCGGAGAAACAAGTAAACGATTGATCTCGTTCGTATGGCCGACCAATTGCTTGATCGGCTTAGGGGCGGGTGCTTTGAGGTCGGTGGGTAGGTCCCAAATGAGAATTTGGCCTAGTTTGTTGCCCGCGGCAATGCGGTTCGGGCCCACGTACGCGACGGCTTGGACCCAGTCGACATCCCACTTGAGCGTCCATGCGAGCTTCGCTTTTTCAAAACCGGCTTCACCGGCTTGAAGCGGAGGAAGGAAGGCAAGGATCATGAAAAGGGAGAAGAGGTATTTCATCGGGTGGATTGCTCAAGGGGGTGGGATTCTACCCCGCCGCCTTTTGGCGGCGGGCTTTGCGAGCATTTATCCCAGGAGCGTGCGCAGGGGACGGGAGCCTTCGGGGGTTGCCCAGATGGGGCGCGTGCCGACGTAGTGCCGAACGCGGGGATTGACACCCAGAGCAGTGTAGATGGTCGAGAACAAATCGCCTTCGCTGACGGGATTGTCTCGCACATCGCGGCCATCGATGTCGGTGGAGCCATAGATTTGGCCGCCACGCACACCGCCGCCGGCAAGGACGATGGTCCAGGCACGAATGTAATGGTCGCGACCCGCGCGGTTATTGATGTAAGGCGTGCGGCCAACTTCACCCATCCATACCACCAGCGTGTCTTGCAGCATGCCTCGGTCGGCCAAATCTTGAATCAGGCTCGACCATGCGGGATCGAGAATGCCCAAGTTGGCCTTGTGACAGACAAAGTTGTCGGCGTGGCTGTCGTAGTTATCTTGCCCGACCTCGATGAATGGGATGCCGGCTTCCACCAGCTTCAAGGCCATGAAACATCCCCGCGCGAATTCCGTGTCGCCATAGCGATCGCGTGCTCGCTGCCAATCTCGGCTCACATCGAAAACCGAACGTGCTCGCATCAAACGCCAGGCACGTTCCTCGGAAAGTCGATGCGCTTCGAACGGCTCGGCTCGGTGTTGGGCGGCGAAGTTGTTTTCGACAAACGAAAGTAAATCACCACGCCGTTGTTGCGCTGGTCCCGTGAGATAGGGCTCGGTGAAGTACGGCAGCCGACCATTGCGATCGATCGAAAACGGTTCGTACCGCGGTCCCAAATATCCTGCGCCGGCGTTTCCCGTCGGGCCCATACGCACGAAGCTGGGCAGATCCGAATCTGGATCGCCCGCGTACTTCGCGATCATGGCACCTATTTCCGGGTGAGGCACGCGCTCCTGCATGCGGTAGCACGTGTGCATGTGGTAGATGCCGTCAGGATGGTCCGGCGATTGCGTCCGCATGCTGCGAATCACCGCGAGCTTGTCGCAGATGCGCGCCATCTTCGGAAGATACTCACAAATCTGTAAACCATTCACGTTCGTCTGAATGGGCCGAAACGGTCCCCCGGTGGGTCGGCCTGGTTTCAAATCGAACGTGTCGATTTGACTTGCCCCGCCATTCGCCCAGAGCAGGATGCAGTGTTTTTTTCGGCGCGTCGTTTCCTGGGCGATCGTTTGCGAATGAAACGCGCTTCCCCAGTTCGCAAGGGCCGCCCCACCCGCGACCAACGTCCCTTTCAAGAAGGAACGCCGATCAAGATGTTCTTTGGGTATGCAGTAGGTTCTCATATCTCTCCCTTAGCGAATGGATTCTACGTATTGTAGGGTGGGTGACGCGTACTCGCGCAACTCACCGATGCCTCGCCATCGAACCAGCCACACGCGACGTTACCGACTCGGTGGGTTTCGTGAGTACACTCCACGCACCTTGCGGAATGCTCATGAGGGTCAATGATTGAAGCGAAACTCCGCGCAACTGATCAGCACCCACACTGCTTCTTCCATCAGTGTCGCGGCCATCTTCGCATCGCCCGATTGTAGGTGTTTCACGAAACGGTTGCGTTCAACCTGGCTTGGCCGGCGATTGAGGACCGTCAAAAACAGCGTTTCGACCTTTTCTTCGACTGGAACCTTCGATTGCAGCAACGACTCCGTCAAGTTGCCTTTTCGGCTTTGGGCGAAACCTCGGATTTGCGGCGAGTTGTTGAGAAACAAATGCTCGGCCAACCCACCCTGGAACGTTCCTTGACCATCCGTAGGCTCGCCGAAATAACGCAGGAAATATTCCGTAGGTTCTCCCGAGCCTTTGAAGCCATCGGCGGGAAACTTGGTCGCGGTTCGAAAGCTAGCCATCAATTCTTCGGCCGAGAGCGGGCGAACACGTGCTCGTTCGAACCACGAGGGCAATGCCTCGGTATTTTCTCCGGTCGAAGCGAGTTGGTAGGTTTCCGAAAGCACCAGGGTCCGGATCAATTTCTTGAGATCGAATTTTTCGGCCTTTAGAAACTCCGTCATGGCGTCGAGGAGCGCGGGATGGCTCGGCGTGTTTCGTTCGCTCAAATCATCCACGGGCTGAACCAAACCGCGTCCCATGAACTGCGCCCAGACCCGGTTGGTGACCGCACGCGCGAAGTAAGGATTGTTCGGGGCGGTGATCCAATCGACGATTTTTTCCTTACGTGAAAAAGTAGGCTTGATCAACGGCTTGCCCGACTTGAATTCGGGTTCCTTAAAACCTTTCGCCATGACCGGCTCGGCAAGTTCGTCACCGCCCAGAAATCTCGGTTTGACGGGCTCGCCCTTTTGTCCTGGCTTTTGGTCCTTCACGGACCCGACGAAATGCACCTCACCCGTGCTTTTCTCACCGATGCGAAACTTCTTGTTCTGCCCCTGCGCGCCAGCGTCCACCACCACCAGGCGAACGAAAAACCCTGCCATGCCAAAGAAATCCCGCTGCGTCCATTTTTCGAAGGGGTGATCGTGGCACTGAGCGCACTGGAGTTGGGTGCCCAGAAAGACCTTGGAAATGCCGACGGTCGCCTCTTCCGGCTGGTTGCGATACTGGACGTAAAACATTTCCGAGCCTTCTTGCTCGGCCCGAAGGATTTCCTTGGCCCATTGGTTGTAAGGGACATTTTTTGCAAATTGTTGCGTAAGCCAGTCTACGAAGAAAAGGCGCTTCCGTGTGCCGTCGATATTTCCCGGATGCCTGCCGAAAAAGACGAGATCCCAAACCTCCGCCTGATGTTTGGCGAAGCGTGGATCGGCGAGCAGTTGGTCAACCAATTTTTCCCGTTTGTCGGCCGCCTTCTCATCAAGGAACTTTTTGGTTTCCTCGAGCGTTGGTACGACACCCACGAGGTCGAGAAAGACTCGCCGCAAAAAGGTGGTGTCGTCGCACTTCGGAGCTGGCTTTACCTTTTCGCGTTTCCAAACAGCCTGGATCTCGGCATCAATGGTTTTGCGAAGCGTGCTTTCTTGAGCGAAAGCCGTGTCCAAGGTGAACAGGACACCAAGAGCTGCAACGAAAAGGCGGGAGGAAACCATGACGGAATTCCTGGTGGGTGGGAGGAACCCTTGTACGGTAGCAGATTTGCGATGTCCGGTGCAAATAAAATTTTCAGACGGGCGGTACGCTGTCTATTTCGCAGGAGAAGACTTGAAATCCGATCGATCTGGACAGGTTTTCACTTGAGAATGGTTGGATCGGTGAGCAAACCCTTGAACGCCTCGGGGAAACTTCGCCACGACGCTTGATAGGAAGCTTGGAGCGGTGCGTGAACATAATCATCGTCGGCGAGGAAAATGGGTAACGATGCCAAGGGATCGCCCACCGCGATTGGTTCCACGTAGGCAGATCGCACAGGTTGAGCCTGGTACGAAACAACCGTCAAAGGTTTGTCTGGAGGAAGATGGTCATCGGGAGGGCCTACTTTATCCCAGATCGCTTGGTGGATTCCGCGAGGATCCCGAGTGGAGGGGGGAAAAGGTCCACGATCAGAACGTGCACGCCTTGCTCGATCAAACTGACGGATTGGGTAACGAATTCACGAAACCGGATTTCACGATCCTTATTCCCCGGGGACACGATCTCGAGGACGGCAATGACCCGCCCATTGCGATGCCGAATCGAGATGCGATTGGCTTTTCGTGCGTAACTTTCTTGTTCACTCTTAACGACATATTTCGCCCGAAGCGGTGATTCTGCGATGGCGACCCAACTGGCGTGCGGTTCTGGATAGGGGTGTTTCTCGGGAAGTTGCAGCGCGATCACATCGGGGATTCGTCCGCCAGCGTGTTATTCGACGAGCGCGACGTATCCTTTGGGAAGGATGCCTCCGTTCAGCATCCGACGGATTTCGATCGTCCAATCTTGATGGAAGTCATGGAACAATCCCGCATCGACGCGTGTCCAGTCGTGGATCGGCATCATTCCCCTCCTCTAAGGCATTTTAGGTCGTTCCGAAAAGCGATCCAAGGGTTTGATGACTTGCCGTCGGCGTGTCTTGGATCTTTCGAATTCACGGAGCCTCCAACCAGCGAGCTTTCCATTCCGCGCATGAAAAACCCCGCCTTGAAATTGGCGGGGCGATGGTCCGCGTGGGACAGGGTGGCGGGAGAGGCGTATCCACGTCACAAGCTTCACTGCGTATGGCTGCTCCTTCCGGCCTGACCAGGTTGACAGCTACACCTTGAGTGGGGCCCCTCCCGCCTCCGTGTCCCGGAGCGGAATAGGGTTATGCTTTCGGCGATTCCGTGACCGTGGCTTTCAGAATCGAGACTTTCTCGGCGGGACGATCGCTGCTGCCCGTTTTAACTTTGCCAATCGTTTTCACGGTGCTCATCGATTCTTCGTCCGCCACTTGGCCAAACGCGGTGTATTGCCCGTCCAAATGGCCATGCTTTTCCAGACAGATGAAAAACTGAGTCCCTGCCGAATTGGGGTTTTGCGAGCGTGCCATCGACAGCACACCCGGATTATGGGGCTTCTTGTTGAACTCGGCCGGGATCTTGTAACCGGCGTCGCCCGTACCGTCGCCCCGGGGACAGCCGCCTTGAATCATGAAGCCGTCAATCACGCGGTGGAAGGTCAAATTGTCGTAAAAGCCAATCTTCGCCAAGGACACGAAGTTCTTGACATGATTGGGAGCGACATCCGCGTAGAAATCGAGACGGATGGGTCCCTTGCTCGTGGTCAGTTCCACGCGGTAGTTATTTTTCGTGAGGTCCAGCGCGGCACCGGCGTCGAGAACCTGTTGCTTCACGTCTGCGGCTGCCAGGGGACACCTACTTTCCTAGGGAGTTCACTCGTCGAGACCACGAATTTCCACCCGACGGATCACCACGGGGTCTCGAGGCCGATCAAACGGTTCTTCTTCCACAATCGGCCGTTTGTTCATTGTATGAGCGACATCCAAGCCGGACACGATTTTCCCAAAAATCGTGTATTTCCCGTCCATCCACGGGGCAGGGTTCAAGACGCAATAGAACTTGGAAGACGCACCGTTGGGATCGCCACTGTGGTAGGCGCCGACGGTTCCAACTTCATGTTTCAGCGATTCCGAGATCTCTGCCTTCAACCAGTAACCTAAACTTCCTAGGCCGATTTCACCGGTCCCTTTTGGGCAGCCCGCTTCGAGATAGCTCACGGTTTTTTCTTTCGATTCCTCTCGAATGCTGCGATGGAACGGCAAGCCATCGAAGTAGCCGACTTTCGCCAAGGCGACGAAATTGCGAACGTGGTTCGGCGCCTGATCCGGATATAGTTCAATCTGGAGGTCGCCAAGGTCGGTTTTGACGATCGCCTGGGGTCGCGATTTTTCACCGACGAATCGAATCTGATCCCAAACACCCCCCGTTTGGTTGGTGCCCGCGATCTGTTCGAAAAGTTTAACCACATCTTTTCCCGTGATTGTTTTGTCGGGCGGCCGTTGTTCGCCGTCTGGCGCTTGATCCCAAACGCACGCTTCCGAAAAGGATTGGTGCAGGCGATCCCGGCGGAGCGAAACCGTCTGCGCGGGGACGGATTTGATGGTCGGTGTCGAGGTAGGTACGTCCGGGGGAACGGGGGGTTTGGGAGCATCGGGTTTGGCTTCGGCGCTCGCCTGGGGTTTGCCACGGTCGCTTTGACCGCAGCCACCGATGAGAACGAGCGTCAGGATTAGGCTCGCGGTTTGAAACGATAGGCGAGATCGGTATCGCGTGAACATCCGTGTTCCCTCACAACCAAAGCATGCGAAACAGCCTGGCAATCGTAAGAGATTTCGGTTGCACACGTCAATCGCGGTTGAAATCTAGGAGAGCGAGCCCAAGAATCGGCGAGCGGCCGGTGTAAACCGGCCGGTTCCCACCGGCCGCTCGCCGAAGCACCACGGAACTCGCCGAAGCGTGCGTTCGCTTGGGCTTCGCCGTTGACCTCGTGTAGCCTCACGGTACAATGGCTTTTCATTGGCAGGATGAATTCCAGCGCTGAAGTGTCTTGGAAAGGTTGGCGTTCGCTTGTTCATCTCCTCAACCCTCGCCACCGTCCTTTTCATCCTTCCACTCACGCTTTACTTCCTTTGGTTGGGCATGGTCAATCGACGTGAAAAACCGTTGGTCGTGCCCGGGCTTTGGGATGCATTCGCTCTCGTGCTCGGTTTGCTGGGCATGCTGTTTGGCACCGGCCCCATCTTGCTGCAAACGTGGTTCGCTCGCTTGGCCAGCACACCAATCGATGGCAACTTGGCGACGGATTTCGATTCCGTTTATTACGGGTTTTGGCTGATCGATGTTGGCTATTACGGATTTGTTCTCACGGGAATCGCTTGGCTGCTGCTCTCCCGTCGCCATCACACCGTCATCTACAACGTCGATCCGGATGGTTTCCTCTACGGACTTCACCGCACCATGTTGGAATTTGGCTGGGCGTCGCCGACCGTGGATGATGTCAAATTGGAAGCCAGTGTCGTGGAATCGGCGCTCGGCAATGAAAAAAATCACCTGCCGAAAGCACCGGAGGCGGAAGCGACCCCGCGCCTGCGCTGGGATCGCTTCGGTGCCTTCTGCAACGTCACGTTGCGTTGGCTGAAGTATCAACCCGAAGAAAAAGCACGCTTCGAACGGTTGCTGCAAAAGGTTTTGTCGGAAGAATCCAAGCCGGCGGAGAATCCGGCCTCGACATGGTTTCTCGGGGTCGGGGGGCTGTTGTTTGGCTTTCTCTGTTTTCTTGCGGTGTTCACCGTACTCATTTTGACGGTCCCACGTCGCTTTTGAACGACGTCCTTTCACCTCACACGTTATCTTCGCGAAGGAACTAGGCAGTCGCTGCCCAAGGTCCAAGCCAAAATTTTGTGAAAAACTCTCGATTTGGTCCGACGGATTTTCGGAAGTTGTCGTCTTAATAGGTGAGCGGTAGAAGGTCGTATCGTGGGGTTGCGATGGCAAGCCCGAAGATAAACCTTTTCTTCCCTTGAGATTGAGACAAGGGAAGGAGTCGCCCAGCCTACCGATCCTTGCTATCGAACTCTTCGAACTACGAACGCGTCGCGTTTGTCGTGGTTAGCTTGGCACGCTGATTGCGTTGCTTTTGGCTGGGCCTACTCTCCGAATCTCACCATCGCCCACCCGCCCACCTGGTCTCGGAGGAATCCCCATGCGACGGTTTTCTGGGTACTTTTTCGGTCCAGCGCTTTGCGCCGCCGCCCACATGATGGGCTGGCTTCCCAGTCCTCCGTGCTTCCAGCCAGCCGTGCAAGCAACGAGATCGGTTCCCGACCCCGAACACGCTGCCGTTCTCCAGGCGCGACTTGACTTCAACAAATTCCGCAACCGTATTTACGAACAGTTCCGCGATCACGAGATCACCTTGGAGCAAGGCGTGGATCGGTTGTTGGCCTACTGCCTTCGGCGGTATCCCAGGTACCTTGTCGATCTGCAAAACTCCGAGAATCGGGCGCAAGATCTTCGAACCTTGGTCGCGTTGAATCTGCTTTTATTCCCCGATTGCCTCGCGAATATTTGGGATAGCTCCGAAGTGCTTCGGGAAGTGTGCGAACGCATGGATCGCGAATTCAAGGAGCAATTCACCGCGGACATCGACGACCCGGTCGTGTTTCACAATCGGCCTAGTTGGGCGGATTCTTATCGAGAAGGCCGAGTATCCGGCGGAGTGCGGTAAGGCCGATCTCGGCGACTTGCTGGGGCTTCATGCGCCAAATCATCGGATTCATGAGCTCCAGCGAGACCCAACCGGAATACTTGATTTGGCGGAGATATTCCACCCAGGGTGCGAGTTGAAAATCGCCATCACCCGGCAAAATGCGGTCGGCGTCGGTCGCTAGCTCGCGAGGCACTCCCGACAGGTCGCTGAATTGCAGATGCATCAATCGATTGGGGGGAAGCTGTGCCAGGTCTTCCCACTTGCTTGATCCCGTGTAGTAATGAAAGATGTCGAGGTTGATACCTACGTTTGGTTCCGGGCAACTTTCCACGAGGCTGATCGCCGTTTCCAGGCTGGAACAGAACGCATCTCGGCCGCGGAATTCCAAGGCCAAATTCACGTCGTAGCCCGCCGCCCATTGGCCGGCTTGCGTGAGCGAAACCACAGCCCGTTCGAGTGTCTCCCGTTCGGTCACCTTTTCGACGAAGTCCGCGACGATTAGCAAAGTTTTGACGCCTAGATGCTGGCAAAGCTCGAGCCGACGTTTGTAGTGATCGAAGTGCGCTTTACGCGCTTCCCCCTGGGAAAGCAGCAAACCACCTTGATACGCCGCAGCGGGGACCTGGAGGTTGCGATCCTCAAGAAGTTTTCGCGTTTCGGAAATCGAGTGCGTTTCGAGATGGGTTTCGAGCTTGGTCAGCCAAACCTCCATCCCTTCCGCGCCGGCGTCCGCGATGGCGGCGACATCCTCGGCGAAGGTGCTCGGTAAAATCGTCGCTTCGCTGATGCAAGCTTTCATGACGTTGAAATCTTCAAGAAAAGAAAAGCCCGCCACCGAAAGGTGGCGGGGTAAAAATGAGAGGCGATTCCAGCATGGAAGTCTTGGCCGTTGGCCTTGACCCCGGCACCTTTCGGTGCCAGGCTTTCGCGGACGCGTTAATCTTCGATCGCGAGTGATTGGCCGAACGCGCTGGGGCGCTTTTCAAGGTTGGTTCGCACCGTTTTGCAGATCCCGGCCACATCGAGGCCGAGGTCCGCCAACAACTCAGCTCGCTCGCCATGCTCGACGAAATGGTCGGGCAATCCAAGCCGAACGATGCCTCGCGTATCGAGCCCAGCTTGGTTGGAGGCTTCGAGCAATGCCGAGCCAAACCCACCTTCGAGCACGCCTTCCTCCACCGTGATGACCAACGGGCATTCTTCGACGGCTCGCAAGAGCGTGTTCTTGTCGAGCGGTTTGCAGAAACGGGCGTTGATCACGCCGATATCCAAACCTTCTTGCCGTAACTTTTCCGCCGCCTTCACGCAGACGGGGAAAAGGGTGCCGAAGGCGACGAGCATCGCATCCGAACCCCATTCGTGGACCTCCGCTTGGCCCAGTTCGATCGGGCTCACCGCGCGTTCCACGCGTTCGAGGTTCGCCTTCGGATAACGAATGCCCACGGGGCCTTGATGGTCGACCGCGAAACGAAGCATCGGCACAATGTCGTGCTCGTCACCCGGCGCCATCACCACCATGTGCGGGAACATCCGCATGTAGGGAATGTCGTAACTGCCATGGTGCGTGGGACCGTCGGGGCCGGTTAGGCCGGCGCGGTCCATGGTGAAAATCACTGGCAGGTTTTGTAACGAAACTTCCTGGAAAATCTGATCGAACGATCGTTGCAAGAACGTCGAGTAAATATCGACGACGGGTTTCGCGCCTGCCTTGGCCATGCCGGCGGCGAACGCGACGCCATGCGATTCACAGATGCCCACATCGAAAAATCGATCCGGAAAATCACTGCGGATGCGTTCGAGCTTGTTCCCCTGGCACATGGCTGCGGTAATGACGCTTACGCGTTTGTCTTCCGTCATGATTTCGTACAGTGCCGTGCTGACGGCATCGGTGTACGCCTTCGAACCGCCACGCTTGAGCGAAATGATGTTTCGCTCGGGGCCAATTTTTTCGAAAACCGGCGGCGTGTGGTAGGTGACGGGATCTTCGCTCGCCTGAGGCACGCCTTGGCCTTTCACCGTCAACACGTGCAAAAGAACGGGGCCGGGCACATCCTTGACCTGTTGCAGCCAATGCCGAAGGGTGGGCAGGTCGTGGCCGTCGATGGGGCCCACGTAATGGAAGCCAAGTTCTTCGAAGAGCATGCCGCCGGTGAGCAACGCTTTCAAACCATCGCGAACGTGGTCGACCGCCTGGTTGGCGAAATCACCCACGAATGGAACTTTCGAAAGGATGCTGCGAAGTTGTTTTTTGCCTCCCACGTAAAGCGGGTTGAGGCGAGCGCGGTCCAGACAGGTCGCCATGGCTCCGACGCGTGGACAAATGGACATCTGATTGTCGTTCAAAACCATCAGGAATTTGCGACCCAGATGGCCCGCGTTGTTCATCGCCTCGAAGACGATTCCCGATGGTAAAGCACCATCCCCCACCACGGCAATGCTGTAGCGTTCCGGATGGCCCGTGAGTTCGTCGCCCAGCTTCAAGCCCAAGGCGGTGGAAGCGGCGCATCCGGCATGGCCGGTCATGAATAGGTCATATTCGCTTTCCGCGGGATTGGGATACCCCATCAACCCGCCTTTGGTGCGGATGGAATCGAAGTTCTTGAATCGCCCGGTGATCAGCTTGTGGGGATAGATTTGATGGCCCGTATCCCAGATGAGCCGATCCTTACGGAAATCGAACGTGAGATGCAGAGCCACGCAAAGTTCGACCACGCCCAAGTTGCTGGCGAAATGGGCAGGACGCATGCTGAGCACGCGTACGAGTTCGTCACGCATTTCTTGCGTGAGCTTCGTGAGCTGAGCGTCATTGAGTTTATGAAGATCTTGGGGAGAATTTATCGTGGAGAGGATTTCGCTCATGGTGCATCCCTCGTGGTGATTGCCAAACTCCATTGCATCCCGGGTTCCACCCAGGCGTCTCCAACCCAGCGGGGTCCATCACTGGGCGCCATCCATCCTTGGGCCAATCTAAAGGTTCGGACCGAAGCAGTCAAAACTCGCTGCCGGAATGCCTCTTCCGGTGCTTCGCACAACGAGTCCTGGCCCCATATATCAGAACCACTTATAGTTCCGACGCCCCGGTCAGGGGGCGGTGGGAGACGTTTGTTCTATTTAATGTATCCTTCTTGGCGGATCGCACCAGATTTCTTCTACATTTTCTGATGGCCGTCTCGTGGCGACCGATCCCTATTTGAGGATCCGTGAGATTTCACCGGGCATAACCCGAATCTCGGATTATCGATCGCGGGCTTCCACGTAGCGCATGAGCGCTCGGAACGGTTCGGCACGATCGCCAAAGACTTCGACGGCTGCATACGCTTCCTCGCTCAGGCGGCGAGCGTGTCGCCTGCTTTCGTCGACTCCCAACAAGCTGGGGTACGTAAGTTTACCACGAGCGGCGTCTTTTTGAACCTTCTTTCCCGTGTCGGCGGCGTTTCCTTCGACATCGATCAGGTCGTCCGTGATTTGAAAAACAAGCCCAAAGCAGCGACCGAACGTTTCGAGCCGATCGAGGATTGCCGGGTCCGGCCCCTGGGAACGTTCCCCTTGCGCGGTCCAGACACCCATGCGCAAGCTGGCGCGAAAAAGCGCACCCGTTTTATGGTGATGGATACTTTCCAGGGCGGGTAAGGTGCGGGGGGGATCGGTGTGGGGAAACGCTGGATCCTTCGGATTCGCGTGCGAAGATCGTTCCCACGCCAAGTCGTCGACTTGCCCTCCGACCATTCCAGCCACTCCCGAACCTTTGGCCAACTCCCGCACGCACCCCGCCGCCGTGCGTGCAGGATAATGGTCCGCGAGCACTTGAAACGCCAAAGTGAGCAGGCCATCGCCGGCGAGAATCGCCATCGCCTCGCCAAACCGTTTATGGCACGTGGGCAAGCCACGGCGAAGGTCGTCGTCGTCCATGGCCGGAAGGTCATCGTGGATGAGCGAGTAGGTGTGGATCATTTCAGCCGCACATGCGGCATCGAGCGCGTTTTCTTCGTTCCCTCCCGCAGCGTGACCGGCCATCAACACCAGCATCGGTCGAAGGCGTTTTCCAGGCGCCATCAAGCTGTAGCGCATCGCGTCGAGGAGCAGGGGCGGAGCCGACTCGCGATCGAGATGTTTCGCGAGCCGACCATCAACGAGGGGAACCCGCGATTTGAGGAAGTCGGCAAGATGGAACACTCGGATGTTTCCTCGTACAGACAGCGTTTGCGTTTTGTGCCGCGTACAAACCATGGTTACGTTTCGCGCTCACTGGATGCCGGGCGCCGATACAAGGGTTAAGCGATCGCAAAAGATGCGGCGAGCGCGAAAGGTAAACGTTGACTGCACACGTCATGGCGATTCTTTCGCACGCCGCGGCTTCTTTTCTGCCTTTACTTCCACGGAAGCTGCGTGCTCAAACGGGCGGAGGGTCGGTTTTCCGGTTTCGTCCAAGCCCGTCAGCTCGGAAATTCGCATTTCCACTTTACGGAGTTGGCCGAAACAATGTTTCAAAAGGTGAACACCTTTTTCGTATTGGGCAATCGCTTCTTCGAGACCGGTTTCGCCCGCTTCAAGGGTTCGCACAACGCGGTCAAGATCGACCAACGCTTCCTCGAATGTCGGCCCCGAAGTTTTCGCCGAGGAAAGTGAAGGCTCGGCATCGGTGGCGGCGAACAGGGAGGTTTCAGGATTCATGAGCCGAGCTTCCTTCCACGCGCACCCGCAACCGACCGTCAGCCACGATCACTTCCAGAGGAGCGCCGATCACGACGTCGCCGACAGAGCGGACCACGCGTTTCTCCGGCGTTCGTGTCAAGCTATAGCCGCGAGCCAACACGTTCAAGGGGTTGAGCGATTCGAGCTGCGCCGCCTTGGCTTGGATCTGGTGCTCCGCGGAACGAACGCGCGTCTGCATCGCGCGGAGCATGCGGGCATCGAACTCGTCGAGTTGGCGTTCGAGCTGCTGGATGCGTTCCAGGGGAAATCGAAACACGCGGCGGGTCGCCAAATCTTCCAGCCTCTGCCGAGCGATCACCACCCGTTGCTGCAAAAGCGATGCGATGCGTTGCCCGGTTTGTGCGAACGCCTGGGTCAATTCGTCGTGGTGAGGCGTGGCCAACTCCACCGCTTCGCTCGGCGTGAGGGCTCGGCGATCGGCAACCAGGTCCGCGATCGTGACGTCGATTTCGTGTCCGACGGCTGAAATAAGCGGATGCTTCAGCCGAAAAATTGCATGAGCGATGCGTTCGTCGTTGAACACGAAAAGGTCTTCGGTGCTGCCCCCGCCTCGGCCCAGGATGACGACGTCGATCCCGTCGCATTGGTTGAGGCGTTCGAGTGCCGCCGAGATCTCCGTCCCGGCCAATTCCCCTTGCACCCGCACCGGCGAAATCCAAACTTCCGCCGTCGGCCAACGCCGTACGAGGATTTCCAGCATATCGCGTACAGCCGCTCCCGTTGGGCTTGTGACCAGGACGATCCGTTTGGGGAAACGCGGGATCGGCTTTTTTCGGCGAGCGTCGAAATAACCAAGCGAGGCAAGTTTTTCTTTGAGTTGGCGGAGTGCGAGATCCTGCGCTCCGATTCCTTTGGGGTGCACTTCTTCCAGGACGATCTGATAATCGCCCCGTGGTGGATACACGCTCAGTCGGCCTCGGGCGATGACTTCGAGTCCGTCTTGCAGCTGGAAGCGTAACCGTTGCGCCACGCCGCGCCAGATTACACCTCGCAGAATCGCTTGGCTGTCTTTCAGGTTGAAATAGAGATGCCCCGAACCAGGCCGCGCCAACGAGGAAATTTCGCCCGTGATCCAGACCGACGCGAAATCGGTTTCGAGTCGAGCTTTCACCAGCGCGGTGAATTCGCTGATCGAAAGCACCGGCACATTCTCAGGAGCGACCGCCATGAAATACCTTGCCTCATCGAAATTTTTTAGTGCGTGGACTTAACGCACCTGCGTGAACGAAACGCACCGGCGAAGACATGGCACCCGCCTCGTTCACGTTTCGCGCTCGGAGGATGCCATGCGATCGTCCGTGGGGGCCTCCCCTGATCGCCTTTTGCGAGCGCGAAACGGTAAACGAGGAATGAATGAAGTCCACGCGAGCGCGAAACGTTTCCCTCGGGTGAAACGCTTACTTCACGCGATCTGTCCATTCGGGGCGGTCGGCAGCGGGGCGGTTCATCACGTCGCGGAGCTTCGTGTCCGTGTTGACCGTTTCGCCACCCGTCGTGAGGAAAAACCACGGGCCTTTGAGTCCCGCGTTGATGTTCAGCACCGGGTTGGAATCGGCGGTGAATCGTGCTTTCTCCAACGGCGCCCAGCCACCTTTCGCGTCCTGGACCCAGCCGTTGCCAAACCGAGCGACGCGTTGCTTGGTGGCCGAGATTTTATTTCGGCGAAAGTCCTCGATGAACGAGTAATACCCACGCAACGCGTGCTTCTCCGCCAAGGTCGAAAACGTGACGAGGTGTTTCCAGGCTGATTTCTCGGGAAGGTGGAAGTACGCAGCGTATTCCGTCCGATCGCCATCCACCTTCGCCTTCACCATGAATCGGTACGTTTCACCAATCTTCCAATCGTAATCGAAGAAAGATTGGCCCCCCGTTCCTTCGTTGCCGAATCGGCCCACTCGTACGTCGGGGTCTTTGTGCAGCAGCTTGACCTTCTTTTCCTCGGGCACTTTTTTGGGATCGTCCTGGCTGCCCGGATCCCAAACTGAGAAGATGACCAGCTTCTTTTTATTCCCCAACTCCTGGATGCCAAAATATCCCTTACTGAATCCGCATACGCAAAAATAGGTCCCTTCGGCGGATTGATCCGGGATCACTTCGTTGTAAAAGGCGACGCTTTCCGGTGCGGGATAACCCAGGTGCACCGATCTGCAAGCGATGCCTTTGAGACGCTCATCCGCCCGAGCGGACGTCGAACCCACGACCGCCAACACCAATAGGACGGCACCGCCACGCCAGAAAAGATCCTGGCGGGCTGGGTTTCGAACGGCGGCGGCGATGTTGCACCTAGGGAAATTCATTCGTAGTCCTCGTCTTCGTCGC
>WBZS01001619.1_pt1 | contig 17065 bp, 9 predicted proteins | sample 5204201 | NCBI WGS metagenome assembly WBZS01 (sample SAMN12344357, study PRJNA552823) | activated sludge metagenome | biome: Activated sludge suspended growth; feature: Nitrification reactor; material: Wastewater; isolation source: activated sludge from nitrification reactor of wastewater treatment...
CAAAACCATCTCGCCGGCCGAGGCGAAGGAACATCGCTTTCGCAACGTCCTTTGGAAATATCTTGGAAGCAAGGAAATTGGCGACGGTCCAGACGTCAAAATCCTCACCATTCAACCAGGCGATAAAATCCTCCTTTGCAGCGATGGCTTATCGGGTCCGGTCCCCGAAGATCGCATGCTCCAGTTCATGCAAGAACACAGCGACCCACAACAATGCGCCGACGGACTGGGCCAACTTGCCCTGGACATGGGTTCACGCGACAACGTTTCCGCCATCGTGATCGACGTGGTGGATGCGTAGCCTTCGCGAAACGATTGGCACTAAATTCTAGCAACAAGTCGGTTCAGAAAACCGACGAATAAGTCAGTAAATAGGCAGACGTTCTCATAAAGAAACTGCCTGATAACAGGGAAATTTGGTCCCAATCGATAGCAGCGTTTCTCTGCAAGAGATGAAAGGTAAAAGTGAGACCGCAGGTCACGACGTTTGCCCGCTTTTCTCCTCCGGCGCCGGCTCTTCATGGACGAACGACACCCGTTCATACACGTCTGCCAGCTTCAGCGCGCATTGGATCGAGGGGATGATGACCGCTTCGTCCAGGCCTTCGTACGACGACATCAGCCATTTTCCTGAGCGGTATAGACTTCGATCCATGGCTGGTCCTGAGCCATTAACATGTAATCCCTTAGCGTCGGATTCCACTTGAGGAAGCGGCGAAACTTTTCGCCACGGTCAAAATTCTCCGTCGAAACCGAAAGCACTTCAATCACAACCGTAGGCTTCAAGATCACATCCCGCACGGAATCATGATGCTCGACTTCGCCACAAATCACGAGCAAGTCGGGATAGGAGAACATTCCCTTATTTGACGTCGCTCGCATCGGCGTGGGCCCAGAGCGAACTTTCGTGGCTTTGGTACGCACACGACAAGAATTCCCGCGCAGATGGTTCCCAAGCAAGCCGACCAAATTCACGGAGATGTCGCCGTGGGCATCCGATTCGCCTGGCATCGCGATGATCCGGCCATCGAGATAGATCGACCGTTCCTCGGCCGCCCGTTCGCGTTCGAGGTACTCGTCGATCGTGTAAACGCGTTCCGGTACTGAATCCAGTTTTTGAGCGGAAAAATCCATAGCATTTTCTCCGCAGGCGGATTTAAGGACTCATAAGCCTAGATGTCCATTTCAGAAGTCCTTGGCCAGCTTCTTCGACGTAAGTCGATGTCAAATGAGGGCCGAACCTGCCCATTGGGAACGCCGTTCAAACGAAGTACCGGATTCTGGCCACGGCAATGGTCGGCTTTGTATGTAGACTCCACGTTCCCTACGGCAAGTTACTTTACCATACAAGATTTGGCGTGGACCGTTCGCAGGAGAAGCTGAAATCTTCAGCACGTATTACACGAAGATACGGCACTTCGATTTCTTAACGTACGACCTGAAGTAAACTCAGTGCGAGGCTCGAAAACAGGTTACAACACACGGTAGGGATGAGACGTCCGCTGAAAAATTTGTATAAAAAATTGCCTAGATACATTCCGATCGCATAAAGCACTCATTGCAGCACAGATTGCGACAAACTGAACGAACCCAATTAACGCAAACAGGGCGATCCGAATGGTCGCGTCAACATTAACGATGGGCCCCCTATTTGGGTTGTCAGGCGAAAGAGCTATCCCTAGAGACAATATCCCGGCTGTAGAAATCAGGCCAAATGCCAGTTGATTTCCAAAAATGATGCCGAGAATTACCATATGGTAGTTGCGGAGTCTTCCGAGCGCCCTTCCACCGAGGAATACGAAAAAAGTGAAGATAAGCGTAACGACGTAGGCTGCAACAACCACAATCATGCCAACCTTGGCCTCGTTAATTTGAAGATTTCGACCTGGCTGGATCGCATTTTCATTCGGTTTTTGTGCGGTAAAAAGCCAAAATACTTCCGCACTCAGTGCGAGCAGTACCAGAAAAAAACAAACTTGCATCCCCATTGCAGCGGTAGCAACGACTTTCTTTGCGGCCTCATATTCTTCAGCCGATGCGGCCAAATCCCTCTCATGGTCGTACGTGGATTCGTCTCGCGCTGAACTTGGCAGAGCATCAGATGGCCGAATCGGAATTGCCATTTTAATTGCGGACTGAATGGCGACCTGATCGTCGGAAACTGTGCCGGACACAAGCAAACTGAAACCGCATGTGGGACACGGAATCGCCGCTCCCGAGGGATACAAGGCTGTTTCGATCGATTGCTGGCATTGCGGACATAGAACGATCATGTGAGTGACACTCCGCGAATGTATTTTAATCCGTAGGCCAATTCATTTGTACCCTTGCATTTATTCGAGGTGAAGTATAAACAACCAAATATTCAGCGTCAACCGTCTCGAAACCGACCAGGCCTACCCCGGTTCGTATCCCAGGTTTGGCGAAAGCCAGCGTTCTACCTCGCTGACCGGCATCTTCTTTCGGTGGGCGTAATCTTCAACTTGATCGCGCGTGATCATGTCGACGGCGAAATATTTCGCTTCCGGATGGCCGAAATATAAGCCGCTGACGCTGGCGGCGGGCCACATCGCGAAGCTCTCCGTCAACGTCATGCCGATTTGCGATTCCACCTCCAACAGCTTCCACAGCGTCTTCTTTTCCGTGTGGTCTGGGCACGAAGGGTAGCCAGCGGCGGGCCGAATGCCTCGGTATTTCTCAAGAATCAAGTCATCCTTCGATAATTTTTCTTCCTTTCCGAATCCCCAATCTCGGCGTGCTTGCTCATGCAGGTATTCCGCAAACGCTTCTGCAAATCGATCGGCGAGCGATTCGATCATGATGGCGCCGTAGTCGTCATGTTCGCGTTTGAACTCCAACGCCCATTCCTGCGCGCCGAATCCCGCGGAGACTGCAAACGCTCCTAGATAATCGGGGATGCCAGATTCCACGGGAGCGATGTAATCGGCCAAGCTGCGAAAGGTGGTTTGCCCCTCACGCTGCCACTGCTGCCTTAACATGGGAAATCGACAGCACTCCGTACGTCGCGTTTCGTCGGTGAAAAGAATGACGTCATCGCCCTCACTGTTGGCGGGAAAGAAGCCATAAACTCCTTTGGCGTGGATTCGTTTTTCCCGAAGAATCCGTTGCAGCATTGTTTGGGCGCGATCGAAAAGGTCTTTGGCCTCTTTGCCATAAACCGGATCGTTGAAGATCTCGGGATACTTTCCTTTCAATTCCCATGACATGAAAAAAGGCGACCAATCGACATAGGGTACGAGGTCGCCCAGTGGGAGGTCTTTGATGGTGCGAGTACCCACGAAACTTGGCTTCGCGATCGACGTGTGCGTCCAATCGATACCGAAGCGATGAGCCTTGGCGTCGGCGTAAGAAACCAATTTGCGGTCACGCCGTTTATAAAAGTTTTCCCGATCGCGCTGCTGCGAGCCACGGTTTTCTTTATCGAGTGTTTTCTTCGATTCAGGCCGAATGAGCTGATCGATGACGCCCACGCATTTGGACGCGTCTTTCACGTGCAAAACGATTTCGTGGTAACACGGGGCGATCTTGACGGCCGTGTGTTTCGCACTGGTGGTCGCGCCGCCGATGAGTAATGGAATCTGAAAACCTTCCCGTTCCATCTCCTTGGCCACATGGACCATTTCATCGAGCGAAGGCGTGATCAAGCCGGAAAGTCCGATCATGTCCACCTGGTGTTTTCGAGCTTCCTCCAAGATCTTTTCGCAGGAAACCATGACGCCAAGGTCGATGATTTCGTAATCATTACAGCTCAGCACCACGCCGACGATGTTTTTGCCGATGTCATGCACGTCGCCTCTCACGGTGGCGAGGAGGATTTTTCCACGAGCCCTATGAACGGCACCGGACTTCTTACGCTCCGCCTCCATGAACGGAAGTAGATACGCCACCGCCTTTTTCATGACGCGAGCGCTTTTGACGACCTGAGGCAAAAACATTTTGCCGGCGCCGAAGAGTTCACCGACGACGTTCATGCCGTCCATGAGAGGCCCTTCGATGATCTGCAAAGGCCGTTCGAACTTTTGGCGACATTCCTCCACGTCCTGATCGATGAAATCGACGATGCCATTCACGAGCGCGTGGCTCAACCTCGCCTCGACTGGAGCATCTCTCCATGCCTCGGCTTTCACTTCCGTTTTACCCGCCTTTTTCACGGTTTCCGAAAAGGCGATCAAGCGTTCCGTCGCGTCAGCGCGGCGGTTCAGGACTACGTCTTCGACCAATTCACGAAGGTCCTTCGGGATCTCTTCATACACTTGAAGCTGGGTCGGGTTTACGATCCCCATATCCAAGCCCGCTTGAATCGCGTGGTAAAGAAACACGGCATTGACCGCTTCGCGCACCGTTTCGTTGCCACGGAAACTGAACGACACGTTGCTAACCCCGCCTGACGTCTTCGCCTGCGGAAAACGCCGCTTCAACTCACGCACGGCGTTGAAAAATTCGACGGCGTAGTTATTGTGCTCCTCGAGGCCCGTGCCAATGGTCAAAATGTTCGTGTCAAAAATAATGTCGCTAGGCAGGAAGCCAACTTCTTCGGTCAAAAGTTTGTAAGCGCGAGCACTGATCGCCACCTTCGAGTCCGCCGTCACCGCCTGACCTTCTTCGTCGAACGCCATCACGACCACGCCTGCCCCGTAGCGGTGGATGATGCGCGCCTGCTCAAGGAATTTATCTACCCCTTCTTTCAGACTGATCGAATTGACGATGGCCTTTCCTTGGACGCACTTCAGGCCCGCTTCGATGATTTCGAACTTCGAGCTGTCGATCATGAGCGGCACTTTGCTGATGGCTGGGTCCGCGGAGATCAGGTTGAGAAAGTGCGTCATCGACTCTTTGCCGTCGAGTAAGTCGGCGTCCATGTTGATATCGAGGACGTTCGCTCCACCCTCGACCTGATCGCGTGCCACCTTCAAGGCTTCTTCGAAAAGGCCATCTTTGATGAGGCGGGCAAAACGTTTTGAGCCGGTGACGTTGCAGCGTTCGCCGACCATGACGAAATTCGTTTCGGGGCGAATCACGAGTGGATCGGTGCCACTGAACCACGACCAATCGGGCAACTCGGGAATGGTACGGGGCTTCACGCCTTCGACCGCTTTGCCGATGGCGCGAATCCAATCGGGCGTGGTGCCACAGCAACCGCCGACGATATTCACCCATCCATTGCGCGCGAAATCGCCGATGGCGGACGACATTTCGCCGATTGATCCGGTGAACCCTCCGAATCCATCAGGCAAGCCCGCGTTCGGATAACAGATGATCGGGTGCCTAGAGATTTTCGCCAAGGCTTCGACATGCCCGCGCATGATGTCGACGCCTACGGCACAGTTGAAGCCGACGGCAGCCATGTCGAAGTGGGAAACCGACGTGTAAAACGCTTCGTCGGTCTGCCCCGACAGCGTTCGCCCGGCTTCACGAAAGATCGTGCCCGAGACCATGACGGGAATGCGAACTTGGTGATCGCGAAAATACTTGTCGATGGCGAATAAGCAGGCCTTCATCACCAGCGTGTCGAATGAAGTTTCCGGTAACAAAATGTCGACACCACCTGCCATCAATCCCGCGACTTGATGGTAATAGTTGTCAACCATCTGATCGAACGTCACATCGCGCTTGGCTGCATCCTCGACGTCGATACCCATGGAAAGTTGTTTTTTCGTGGGTCCGATCGATCCCGCGACGAACCGAGGCTTCTTCGGGTTTTTCCGCGTGTACTCCTCGCAAACCCGTCTTGCGATCTCCACGCTCTTTTTGTTGATCTCGTGGACGTATTCTTGGAGCGAAAACTCTTCCAGCGAGAAATCATTCGCGTTGAACGTGCACGTCTCGATGATGTCCGAGCCAGCGTCGAGATACGCCCGATGGATGTCTTCGATCATCTTGGGCTGCGTGAGCACGAGAATTTCCGTGCAGTTCTTGATCGAAACCGGGTGTGAACGAAACCGATCGCCTCGGTAGGTTTCTTCGGTGGGACTTTGCGAATAAATGAGTGCCCCCATGGAACCATCCAAGAGCAGGATGCGGTCGGCCATCAACTCTTGCAAGAGCGCCGCGGAAGACGAGCGAGACGGACTGAACATAGCGAAAACCCAGGGTGGCGGGGTGAAATTCCAAGGACACGTTTAGATTAGGGTTTGACCGGAAATGACGCCAGACCGAATCAAAGCGGCACGCGAACTGTTACCTAGGCCGGGTGCCGTGCACTCACGAAACCCACCGTCGCAAAGAACCGGATGCCGAGCCTTCTATGCACAACATCCCTGTTGAAATATCACCGACACCGCGGCGGTGGGTTGCGCGAGTACGCTTCACCCACCCTACGTAACACTTCTTGCGTGCTTTCGTCTAACTTCGCGAATGCTGTCCCGCCTACGGCCTCATCAGTCGGCCCATGAGAAGGATGCGGTCGGTTCGCTGGTCGCGGATCAGAAACACGAACGGGCAATCGGCGCGATAGACTGGGTTGATTCGCGCACTTGTTACCATCATACCGACCGCCGTCGCGGCGGCAGCTTCGGTACCTGCTTCGTTCATATCGACGATTCCTTCTTGGCGCGCCAGATGGATATATGGCCGATTCGGCGTCTTGGCGGCATCGGGAAAGATTCTGGAAAAATCGGCGGCTAGCTTTTGGTAAAGATCCAAGGCAAATTGGCGATACCCTGCCGACAACGGCGTGAAGTTGGTTTGTCGGTCACCACCGAAATGGGATCTTCGCGTTCGGCTCCGATTGGAGCGCATCCTGCGAACGCTACGACGAGAAGCCCAGCATAACGTGTTCGCAGGACCTTGTTCTCCGTAGGGAAAGGTGCATTCGCCTTTTCCATTCTACGGGCTCAACGTCGGCCCTTCATGGATCGCCACCTGCCGAAAAAAAACGAGGCCGATCTGAACGCAATCCTTCGCGTCAGATCGGCCCATTTGGATCGCTTCCCTGCGACCACCCCGCCAGGCGTCCGAGCCGGGCTTGGGGATTTGTGCGAACCCATCCGTGGGTAAAAGGCCTTCGAGGGCCTTACGGCTTCGTGCCGATTTTTCTTCGTGATTCGCCGGGTATTCCCTCAGGAGGCATTCCTTACCCGCGTCCTCCACATGACGGCTGATTCGGCCTTCCCTGGCCTCGGGCGGAATACCACGCGAATCACGAAAAAACAAAATAAGAGCTTACCCCGATCCAACCCTGGACGGAGCTACCATGAAAAACGGCGATGATGAAAACTCAAGAGCGAATGAAAAGATCAAAAGGCGACAAGTTGGGAACCGTGCCACGTTCCCCAAACGAAAGGAAGATCCGGATCGGAGGGATTCGAGAAGTAGAAGTCAACGGGTTCACGATTCTTCGCAACGTAGCGTTGCGCCCTCGACCTTAGAAATCCGAATACACGATGTTGCTCGGTGAACATTTCGCATTCGTGCAACGAAGGAAAAGGATAATCTTTTCAGCTGGACTGTAAATAGGAATTCAGGACATCCTATCTCAAAAAATATTCATCATTCCTAAATCCTGCTACCACTTGATGCAAGGACTGAAAAAATTTCGCGACCTTGACGTTTCCAATTGAAAACCTCCGCGATCAATGTGCCAAACTCGCCTACACCTGGTTCTCGCAAACCTTTTCTGAATCTAATGTTAAATCAAAATTTCCAAGAACCACGAGACAGCGATTCCGAATCCTCATCGATTCTTACATTTTCGAAAGAATGGAGCATTCTTTAACAACCGAGGTGGAATGGGCAAGAAACGTAGAACCAACTTGATGCTGTTTGGCGTTTCGAAGCTCGAGCCGTGAAAAGATTTTCAGTGTAGCGATTCGCCTTCCAATAGGAGCATGGGCGTCCACCTTAAACCTACCAACCATTTCGAGGAGAGTTAGACGTATTGCGTTGCCCGTGAACGAACGTACCTCGGTTCGCCTGATGCCACGCGCAATGGCGATTCAAATGTCGTGGCGTGAAAGAACGACGCACCTGGTAAGGCTTGAACGGACTGCCGTACCTGGGTGGGTACGTGCCTCGCCTAAAAGATAAGAGATAGCCTTAACCGAATGAGGTGAACGCCGGGACTGGCTTCCCGGGTTTGGGCTGATAACTGGTTACGTCCGCGCTAAAAAGAGCTGAATAAGCGCATAAAAAAACCTCCACCTGTGCCGTGTATTGACGCTTTTGAGAACCCGCATTTAAGAGAGGGTGCCTTAGCCCTGGGTTTTGGATCCCACTACTTGTGGTGGGCTTGCAAGCGCCAGAGCAATCATTATCGGCTCCCAGCGGAGTCTCATTAGGTTCGCCAAAATAACGTCATATCACGAACACTGCAGAGGCCTCCTCATTATATAAATGGGGGAGGCCTCATTCTCAATAGCAGTCTTGGATTTCCGACGAAAAATTCAAGCATGCTTGGTGGCCTTGCGGGTCAACACGCTTTCGAGAGCCGTGGGTTCAATTGGTTTGACGAGGTGATAATCGAAGCCAGCCTCACGCGATTTTCGGCGATCATCGTCCTGCCCCCAGCCCGTGATGGCAACCAGGACGATGTGCTGTCCCCAGTCTTGTTCGCGAATGCGTCGCGCGGTGTCGTAGCCATTCAGTTTGGGCATGCCGATGTCCAAAAGGACGACATCGGGCCGAAAGGATGAAGCGATTTCGATTCCTTCGAGCCCGTCGAAAGCCGTCTTGGTTTCGTTCCCCATCATTTTCAGCATCATGGCCAAGGTGATGGCGGAATCTTGGTTATCGTCGACGACGAGGATTCGGCGTCGGTCCATGTCCGGCGACCCGGGACTTTTTGCTACCTGGTCGCTTGTTTCCGATTCTGCTGGAATCACGGGCAAGTTGATCGTGAATTCACAACCCATGCCATCTCCTTCACTTTTTGCATTGACGGTGCCACCATGCAGTTCCACGAGCCTCTGCACCAGCGAGAGGCCAATACCAAGACCACCCTGAGAACGTTCCAGCGTTCGGTCCACCTGCGTGAACATCTCAAAGACGCGTGGAATCATGGACGGCGGAATTCCAAGCCCGTTGTCTTTTACGGTCACCACGGCTTCATTGCGTTGGCGTTCGAGCGTCAAATGGATTTTGCCTTTGGGCAGCGTGTACTTGGCGGCATTATTAAGGAGATTTGCCAATACCTGCGACAGTCGCGTCATGTCACCATCCACGTAAATCGAAGCTTGCGGGATGGCGAGCGTGAGTTCGTGCTCCATTTGATCGATGATAGGCCGACTCGTCTCCACGGCGTTTCGCACGACCGCCGCCATTTCCACACGTTCCTTTTTAAGATCGATCTTCCCGCGGCTAATTCGGCTTACATCTAAAAGGTCGTCGACCAATCGGACGAGTTGACCCAGTTGCCGCTCCATCAACTCGCGTGCTTTTTCGATCGTACCGGCGTGGTTTTTCGCGAGTTTCATCACCTGCAATCCATTCCGAATCGGTGCCAACGGATTGCGCAGTTCATGCGCCAGCGTGGCGAGAAATTCATCTTTGCGCCGGTCCGCATCCTTCAGGGCTTCCTCGGCTTTTCGGCGTTTCGTCACATCTTCGTGCGATACGACCACGCGCATGGGTCCGGGCGATTTGAAACGCGTCACGCGCATCACGAACCATCGCTCCTCCGTCGGAGAATGGCACGGATACTCGATTTCGAAGCGACTTTGCCTTCTTTCGAGAACATCGAGCAGCCCCTTCGCGACGATTTTCCCTTCCCAGCATCCTCCGAAACCTGGCACACTATCTTCTACGTAGTTGGAACCTACTCCGTAATTATGCCCATGGTACTGGTTTTCGTCAGCAAAACGCCGCCAGGCATCGTTGACCGCGAGGATCACGCCGTTCTCGTCAAGGACCGCGATATGGCTGGAAAGGGCGTCAATCGACGAATGGAGAAATTCATGGGCTTCAGAAAGCTTTTGCTCGGTTTCCTTTCGATCGGTGATGTCGATTCCGATGGCTTGGTATTCATAAAATCGGCCATCGTCGTCTACGACGGGAGAGGTCGTCCATCGAAGCCAACGCACCTTATCCCCGTCAACCACCACGCGGTGTTCGTCGACCGAAGGTTCCATCGCGGGATGGAGCTTCTCCAAAACTCGTTCCCCGTTGGTGCCATCGGATTTCGGTAAAACGAGTGCGAAAGGACCATTCATCGCTTGATCACGCGTCTTTGCGAAAGTTCGGCAGTAGGTATCGTTCACGAAGGTCAGCGTGCCGTCCGAACGAAAGCGACAGATCAACGCGGGATTGCCTTCAACGATTAAGCGATACTGGGTTTCGCTTCTGCGAAGATCGTCTACCCAACGGCGGCGCTGCGTGGTATTCCGAAAATACACCGTGATACCGTCCGTCGAAGGGTACGCATGAACTTCGTACCACCGGTCGTGAGGCGGATAGAAAATTTCGAACGTCGCGGAAAGCTGCTGACTCATGACGCGATGATAGGCGGGATAAAACTCCAACTGCATCGCCAAGGGAAACTCGGCCCAGATATTTTTTCCTAACAGTTCCTTGCGGTCCCTGCCCAACAAAATCTCCGCCTGGTGGTTCACATAGGTGAATCGCCAATCATGATCGATGGAGTAAAAGGCATCGGTGATCGATTCGAGGATCAAACGCGTATGACCTTCGCCCAATCGAATTTTTTCCTCGGCGCTCTTTCGATCGGTAATATCCATCATGACGCCGGTGAGGCGAACGGAGCCGTTCTCAGCCTCACGCACGGCATGGCCTCGATCTTCCAGCCAAATCAGTTGCCGATCGCTTGGGCGTATCACTCGAAATTGGCTCTGATAAGCTCCTCCCTCACTTAGGGTTTTGAGTACAAGCCGATGATGGTTGGCCAAATCATCCGGGTGGAGAAGCGCGAACACATCTTCGCCTCGCTTATAAGGCGTGCCGGGTGCGAAACCAAGCACGTCGGAAGCGTTTTCGGAAAAGATCATTCGATCGATCGCGGGATCAAATTCCCACGCAACCATGCGGGCGGCAGCCAAAGCCATGCGCAAGCGTTCTTCGCTTTGGCGCAGGGATTCGTCCGCTTCTCGTCGAAGCCTCGCCATTTGTAAATGCGCTGCCACCCGCGCGATCAATTCGCGAGCGCTGAACGGTTTCACGAGGTAATCGTCCGCGCCGGCTTCTAGGCCTTCGACTCGGCTTTCCTCGCCGGCGCGTGCGGATACCATGATGATCGGCACGTTTCGCGTCGCGGGGTCCGAGCGCAACGCCTGAGTCAGGCCAAATCCATCCAAGCGAGGCATCATCACGTCGGACAAAACCAGGTCCGGCAGGCGCTGCTGAATCTTCGCGAGTGCGGCTTCGCCATCGGGGGCCGTGACGACTCGAAAGTGCTCCGCTAACAAACGCGCTACATACTGCCTCATGTCCGCATTGTCATCCGCCACCAGCACGCACGGACGATCATCGTTGCCAGAGCACTCGAATTCCTCCAAGGACTCCGTGTTTGTTTCTTGAAAGACGGAAGAATAACTTCGCTCATCCAGCGATGACGCATCATCGGGAAGCCAACGCAAGGCTTCTTCGACGAACGGATTGCTTCCTTTGGATCTTGAAGTCGTGGTTCTGCTCAGGGTGATTTGGTCGGCCGGCAAATGCGAGGATCCAAAGGGAATCGTCACCGTAAACGTCGTCCCCTTTCCTACGGCACTCTCCACGCCGATATTCCCACCGTGAAGTTTGACAAGCTCTTGCACCAATGCCAATCCGATACCGCTTCCTTCGTGCGTTCTTCCCAACGCGTTCTCGATTCGATGAAAACGTTCGAAGAGGCGAGGAATCTCATCGGCAGGTATCCCTGTACCCGTGTCTTCGATTTGGAGTTCCGCTCCTGAAGAACTTTGCCGTAAACGAACTGAAATTTCCCCGACAAACGTGAACTTGAGAGCGTTCGAAAGCAAATTGAGCACCACCTTTTCCCACATCTCCCGATCGATGAACACGGGCTCTCCCAAAGGTTGGCATTCGACGTTCAGCCGAAGCCCTGCCCGTTCGATGGCTGCTCGGAAAACACTTGCGAGGTCGGTGGTGAGAGCGGAGAGGTCGGTCCGCTGAAATAACGCGCGGACTCGGCCTGCCTCGATGCGGGAGAAATCTAGCAACGAGTTGACCAGTCGAAGTAAACGTAATCCGTTTCGATTGACCACTTCGAGGTGTTGAGCGGCAGCGGGCGAAAGGTTGCCATGACTTCGAGCCAATAAATCTTCGACGGGCCCCAACATCAAGGTGAGAGGGGTGCGAAATTCATGGCTGACGTTGGAGAAGAACGCGGTTTTCGCGCGATCGAGTTCCGCCAAGGCCTCGGCGCGCTTTCGTTCATCTTCATAGGCTTGAGCGCTGGCAATTGCATTTGCGATTTGCCCTGATAGCAGGTCGAAAAAGCCACGGTACCGATCGTCGAAATTCAGACGTGGACTGATCCCGGCGATCAAAAAGCCGCCGAGCCGAGTCTGCCCCGGTTTCGCCAACGGAAGAACCACGGCTTGACGCGTAGGTTCCGCCCAAGCGCCACAGTTTAGAGCACCGAAACGATCCTCGAGATTCGCGACGATCTCCGGCCGTCCCGTTTCCAGAACGGAGCTGAAAGGCCACATCGATGGATCGGTGCTTGCCTGAATGATTTCCACGAGGCTCGGAGCCGCGGGGGAACCTTCACTCAGTCCGGTCATCCCCGTTAAGCGCAAACGAGGCGAATGATTGACGAAGAGGTAGGTAAGTGCGAACGGAATGTCGTAGGGGTTTTCCGCAAGCGTTCGAGCCGCGGTTTGGCATGCTTCGTCAACGGATTTGCTTTCGTCGGAGGTGCGTGCCGCCAATTCCCGTAGCGTTCGCAGTCGGCGCTCGCCGATCGTTCGTTCCGTGTCTTCCGTGACCACGCAAAGCATGCCGCCGATCTCACCTTGATCGTTAGAGATCGGGCTGTACGAAAAGGTGTGGTAGGTTTCTTCACGAAAGTTTTGGCGTTGCAGGAAAAGGAGCAAGCCCTCGTCCCAGGTTGCTTGGCCAGTCTGAACCACCGATTCCGCACGAGGACCAATATCATTCCAGATTTCGGACCAAACCTCCCGCGCCGACCGACCCAGCGCCCAGGGATGTTTGGGGCCCAAAGTCATAGCCGCGTAGGCATCGTTATAAAAGAAGGTAAAATCCGGCCCCCAACCCAGCCACATCGCGTAACGGGAGTCGAGCATGATCCGCACAGCGATTTTCAGGCCGTGAGGCCAATCCGCAACTGCACCGACCGGCGTTTTCGACCAGTCAAAATTCCGCGTTCGCTCCGCCATTTCGCCACCTCGGGCGAACATCGCGAGCGGATCTTTATTGAAGGCTTTCAGTCCTTCATCGTGCATGCAAGAAACCCCAGTTCTGGTACACCTTTTTTGTCGATCCGTGTTCAAGCGATTCGCCCGCTCGGGGACGAACTTTTAGGTCGAGACAGAATTGCTCCTTGGATTGAATTCTGATTTTGTGAATCGAGATTTTCCCTTTGCCAGTCGATTTCCAACGAGACAAGAAAAGCCTTCGCATCGGTCTGGTGCCGGTGCGAAGGATTCTTCTCATCGTCGCGCGAAACGCTTCCGCACCCATACAACACAGCCATTGGACCTGCCACTTTTTTTGGGAGTTGTGGCGTCGCAACTTTGCGTTCTCCATTTTCGCTCACCAAGAGTCGCGAGATCTTTGAACGACCGAACCCCAAGCATCTTTGAGCCTTCGGACAAAAATGCTCTCTGTTGCAAACATCCGCAGTTTAGAAGAAGGTATTTCATCGGTAGCAATACCGATGCCGTTGACCGATAACTTTCGTTGCCCTTCAGGGGCATCCGTTTTCGACGCGATTTGGCGCTCTGTCGTGAACGTGCCTGGATCGAAACGAATCAAATCTGCTCGCAAAGTCATCGCGGACGAGATTTCGGGAAGTCGGTTCCCGTTGTACGGCGTGCATTGCCTGGGCAGCGATTGAATTGAGCTAAATCTTCAATTTCAGAGCGGCGGCGGTACTCGAATCGACCCTTTCTTTCGAACGTTTTTTTCTCCGCTCGAATTTTCACCGGTGCGAATCAGTTCACACCTGAAAAATAGGTTCCGGTTCGCTGTTGGGCGGACAGTCCATCGATTTCACCCAGATTGAAGATTGGACAGGGATCTTATCATGACGTAGTCTTTACTTTGATATTGACTTGTGTCCACGCACGGATTCCCCACGGCTTGTGACTCATGGCAACGGAAAAACGACGACACGCGGAACCCCTTCCCGGTTATCGCCTGCTCGAAAAACTCGGAGCAGGCGGGTTCGGCGAAGTCTGGAAATGCGAAGCGCCCGGTGGTTTGTTCAAGGCTATTAAGTTCGTATACGGAAATGTCAAAGGCGTCGATGCGAACAGCCAGCGTGCTCAGGAAGAACTTCAAGCTATTCAGCACGTGAAGTCCATTCGCCACCCCTTCCTCCTTTCGATCGATCGACTCGAAGTCGCTCAGGACGAAGTCGTAATCGTCACCGAATTAGCCGACAAAAACCTCTATGATGTTTGGCGGCAATACAACCTCGAAGGCAACGCAGGGATTCCACGTCAGGAGTTGCTCTCCTTTTTAACCGAAGTCGCGGAAGTCCTTGATTTACTTAACCTGCAATACGATCTACAACACCTAGACATCAAACCACGCAATCTGTTCGTGGTGGCCAATCACGTCAAAGTGGCCGACTTCGGACTGGTGAGCAGCCTGGGCGGTTCGGCGGCACCGTCACTCCGCGTTGAATCCGGTGCGATCACGCCGATCTACGCCGCGCCGGAGTTGTTTCTCAACCGCTTCAGCCGATTCTCTGACCAATACAGCTTGGCGATCGTTTATCAGGAACTTTTAACGGGCACCCTTCCGTTTAGCGGCAAAAATTATCGGCAACTTTACGTACAGCATACGGAAGAACAACCCGATTTACGTGCTTTGCCGGAGGAAGATCAACCGATCATCGCCAAGGCGTTGTCCAAATACCCCGAACAGCGATTTCCCTCGTGTCGCGAATTGGTTCGCGCCCTGAAAGCCAGCAAGCCAAGCCCGGACAGGCCGAATCCATCGGCACCGATCGACACGCCTCCACCAGGCGAGACGCAATGGTCTACAGGCCGAAAAACGCAAAAACTACGTAGTCATTCACCCCCGCTTTTACCTTCGAGCGTGATGACGGGCGTGAAATGGGTTGAGTTCGTACACCAAACCCCCGTGATGGATGTTTGGCGCGTCCTGATGCCCGACCACCGCGAACGGATTGCGAAAATCTTATTCGGCATGGGTGGTAATACGCAGAAGCTCGACGAAGCGGTGCGGCGACTGCAAAGCATTCAGCATCCGGGCTTATTGCCGCTGGAGATCGCCCATGCCGGCAACGGCATGCTGATTCTTCTTTCCGATCCCGTGAAGAAAAACGTACGCGAGCAATACAACTTCCATCTACAAAACCGTAAGGCGGGAATACCTCGCGAGGAAATGCTTGGTTACCTCCTCGCGCTCGCGGAGATGTTGGATTATCTCTATACCCAGCACAATCTGTTGCACCTGACGCTTTCACCGCGAAAAATGGTGCTTGATCAAGGTTGGATGCAGTTGGACGAGTTTGGATTCGCCCAGGTATTTTGGCAGCCAAGTCATCCGGAACTGAGCCAACTGAATCCGCGTTATTCCGCTCCGGAGTTGTCAGGACGCAGGCCACACCGAAATAGCGATCAATACAGCTTGGCGTTGTTTTTCGCCGAATTGACCACCGGCGAGCATCCTTTCGGTGGGCAATCGGCGAAACAAACTTCTGGCGCCTTCTCAGCACCCAAGCTTGAAAATCTATCGGAACTCGATCGAGCGATCATCACGAAAGCCCTCGATCCGGAACCTCGAAAACGCTGGGCATCCTGCACCGAGATGGTCCACGCGCTCGAAGGGAAGATTGAAGGTCCCGAAGGCATCCCCGAGGATGGCGATCGATTCGCGACCTACATTGCGCGAACGCGAGAAGATCGCAGACCTTCCGTCTACACTGGTATTTCGCCAACGGACGCCGCCTCCATCATTTCCAAACTCGTCGAGCAAGCCGGCGGCAAGCCCGCCATCGCGAACGTGGTACCTCCCGAACTTGCCCCTGACGGCGAAACGTTGTTCAATCGCTTTCCGGTGGGATCACCCTTGGGCTCCGTCAAGGATCGCCTTCTGGATTTCGCCGACCAAGTCTATGCGCAGGTGAGTTCCGAGGACGAAACCTCGTGCACGATGCGATTTGATTTTCCGAGGAATTTTTGGCACCGCTGGTGGAAGCAAAATCCCTCCTTGCAGTTCCGTGTACAGCTAGCGCGCACCAATCCCTCATCCGCGACACCCGTCGAAGTGTCGGCCGAGTTGCAGGCCTACGATTGCTCGCGGTCGCGTAAAAAGGAATTGCTGGGCAATATCGGACGTGAACTATTCGAACGCCTTCAACAGCATCTGTTGATCAATGCGGAAAAACGGGGCACGGAACGATTACTTTGGCCTCACCCAGTCACGGTTTATCCGTTTTACAGCAATGGACAAAAAGACGACGCCATCGAATGTCGCGGCAAGGATATTTCGCTCAACGGCATGGGCTTTTACCTGCCACATGATTTGTCGACCACCGACCTCCTCGTCGAACTTCCAGGCACCGAAGCCGGCTCCGTGATCTTGATGCCGGCGATGCTCGTACGTGCTAAACCCGTCGCGGACGGTTGGTACGAAGTTGGCACCTTGTTCCGCATGCCTTCGATGCTCAAGGAACTCGCTGAACTCCACGTCGTGACCTAATTGCCAAGATCGCTTTCCAAGCGCGGGAATCCAAGCGGCCAACGATCATCTACCAGAAACGCCGCCAGGGCGCTGTCACGGCCCAGATTTTGGGTCTTGCGTTGCCGAGCCTGAGCGCCAAGCGAGTGGACGCTTGAGCCCTCGCTTGGCGCCCTGGCTCGGACGACCCCAAAATCTTTTGGTGACAAAGCACTAGTGCTCTGTCCAAACTAAATTTTGGAGTAGCAAGGAT
>WBZS01001620.1_pt1 | contig 17059 bp, 11 predicted proteins | sample 5204201 | NCBI WGS metagenome assembly WBZS01 (sample SAMN12344357, study PRJNA552823) | activated sludge metagenome | biome: Activated sludge suspended growth; feature: Nitrification reactor; material: Wastewater; isolation source: activated sludge from nitrification reactor of wastewater...
TGACGCCATTGTTATCGGCCACGATGTCTCGGGCGCGCACAGTCCCCGTATCGTTCGGATGCCCCAAGATCTTGAAGTCGATATTGGACAGATTCAAAAAGCGATTCTCTGCCTGAATGAAGTTGGAAATTCCCCCTTCTTCAAATATTGGGTCGAAGCCACCAATCCAAGGATCACCATCCGGCCCAACACAAATTGCCTCACTCCAATCGCCCTGAACCCCAGTATTACCAAGTCGATGGTATTGGAAGTTGATCAAGGAATTGGGTGGAGGAGTGTCCAAAGGATTTTGGCTCTTCGCAATTCCGCCACCCGCCAGAATTAATCCAAAAACAACCGCAGCTATCGTTCGCATTTGCCACATCCTCATTTACTAACCGAAAGAAACACCTTTTGAGTAGAAGAACGTCGCTTGTCCGCGAATCTGTTGCACAGTCGATGATTTCGCTTGGCGTCCATTAAAGAATCTTTGCGAGACCCTTCTCTAAAGGTAGGAGCCAAAAATCAGGTGTCGGTCCGCCAGTCTTATGCGCGACAACGGGATAATTAGGCCAATTTCCTTCAACTCAGACGCTTTATCTAAAAAGGAAAGCGAAAGGGGGGAAAACGCAAAAGCCCCGAGATCAAGCCCAAGTTGTCCAGAACGACTTCCATGGATGGAAGTCCAAGGACTGATCTGGACGGTTTTTTGCCAAGAGCAGCTAAGCCTGCCGTTCAGGATGGGTGAAATTCCCCGTTCCCTTGCCTTCTGGGCCTGTTTTTGTTATTCTTCGCGTTTGGTCCGGGATGGTAGAACGCTTCTTTTGGCCGAGAAAAAGCGACGATTTTCGAACTTGAGAAACTCGATCGCAACACGGAAATAGCGGATAGGGCTGATGACGGGGCTGTCTTCTGTCGCTGTCTTTTAAGGGATGGGCAGAAATCAAAGGTGAGTGCGCTGTCTAAAGAAGCAGGTTGTTGTGGGTTTTGCCTTTCCGAGAGCGGGATCGAAGACACTTTTGCAAGCTCCGTACTGCTGGCTCCGTTACGCCGGCTCTGTGAAGCTGGCTCTGTGACGCCGGCTCTTTGAGTTCGCTCGGTGACGTTTGGTCGGTGACGTTGGCTCGGTGACGTTGGCTCGGTGGCGTTCGCTCGGTGGCTTTGTCAGCCATGCAAATAGATTTTTTGTATTTTTCAAATGGGAGTTTTGGAATGTCGCAGGCGAGTTTTGAATTACGAGACATTGTTTTGTCCAACAATTCTTTTGGCCCGAACGAGATCGCAATCATTTCGCGAAAGATCAGCGATGATTACCAGCAGTTTCCTGTGCTCCGCGATTTGACTGCGGAATTAGAGGCCCAGACATCACGTTCGCCGGCTTCGTCAGTTCGACTGGGAGTCTACCAATACTTGCTCGGGCGTTATCGCGCCTCAATTGGCACGCTGGAGAATGCCGACGGCGGAGCCTTGGCTTACTTTTACCAAGGCCGCTCGCATTTCTCACTGGAAAATTATTCTCGATCCATTGAATGTTATGAGATGGCAAAGAAAGCTGGCCTTGATGCCAATGTTTGCCAAGTCGCGATTGCGGAAGCCAAACGGATGATGGGCGACCTTGAGGGATCAATGGCGATTCTGGATAACTTGTTCGGCCCGATCGAGCAAACCGCTGAGTACCTGTACCAACGAGCGGCAACGATTTCACAACTAAAATCGAATCCTGAAGAAGTTATTCGCCTCTACGAGCGAGCGGTCGAAATTGACGGTCGCCACGCCGGGGCTTTGTTCGGTCTTGGTCTGGAAAATGATCGACATGGAAACGACGAAAAGGCATTGGAGCTGTATCAGCGAGCTTCGTCGGTATTCCCATCGCATGTAGGGGCCTTGCTGAACCTTGGAATTTTGAATGAAGATTATGGCCAATTCGGCCGCGCGACTCGCTGTTACGATCGTATTCTGGACTCCTACCCCGCTCACGAACGAGCCCGTTTGTTCCGTCGTGACGCCGCCGAATCGTTGGGCGGAGGCGAGCAGTGGGACGAAGACAAAGATCGCGTGAATCGCCGGTTGCAAACGATCATGCAAGTTCCGATCGCCCAATTCGAGTTGTCGGTTCGCAGCCGCAATTGTTTGCAAAAAATGGGAATCATCACGCTGGGTGACCTGACGAAGGTGTCTGAAGTCGAACTTTTGGCCAGCAAAAATTTCGGTGAAACTTCATTGGTTGAAATTCGCGAAATGATGGCGAACAAAGGCTTGGCGATTGGTCAACATTCGGCTTCGCCTGGTCCGAGCACCGAGTACTTCGATCCGGGCAATCTTTCGCCAGACGAGCAAGCGTTGCTCGACCGACCGATCTCCGAGCTCAATTTGTCGGTACGGGCTCGCAAGTGCATGTCACGTTTGGGCCTGGCCACCATTGGCGAACTAGTTCGCAAGTCAGGCGACGACATGCTGGAATGCAAAAACTTTGGCGTGACAAGCCTCAACGAAGTTCGCGAGAAGTTGCAACAAATGGGCCTCAAATTGCGCGGCGAGTAATTGCGCGGCGAATATTCATCAAGTACGAAATCAAATTCCGTACGGCTTCGGCCAGTTTAACGAACTCCGCGCGTTGCACGACGCGCGGTTTTTTTATTTTAATATTGAGCGAGTTTTCAGACATGAAGATGCATTCCGAAAGTCATTTGGTTGATCGCATTGGCTGGTTGCGTGCAACCGTCCTCGGAGCCAACGATGGAATCGTTTCCACGGCAAGCTTGATCGTGGGAGTGGCGGCGGCGGAGTCCTCGACACGCAGTGTGTTGTTGACTGGCATAGCCGGCTTGGTGGCGGGTGCGATGTCGATGGCAGCGGGAGAATACGTCTCGGTGAGTTCGCAAGCGGATACTGAAAAGGCCGACAGCTCGCGAGAGCGACAGGAGTTAGCGACCGAGCCGGAAAAAGAGCTTGAAGAATTGACGCTGATTTATCAAAGTCGAGGGTTGGAGCGGGAATTGGCTGAGAAAGTGGCGGTGCAGATGACGGCACACGACGCAATGGGCGCGCATTTGCGCGACGAATTGGGAATGACAGAGCATATGACGGCGCGCCCGATTCAAGCAGCAATGGCATCCGCAGCGGCGTTTGCAGTGGGAGCTGCGTTACCTTTGGCGATGGTGCCCCTATTCGCTGGACCCTATTTGACTTGGGCCGTCTCGGGGATCGCTTTGATTTTACTCGCTGTTTTGGGGGCGGTTGGCGCCAAAGCCGGCGGTGCTCCGATCACAAAAGCAGTCATTCGAGTCAGTTTTTGGGGCGCGATTGCCATGGCCGCAACGGCAGGCATCGGTGCCTTGTTCGGCGCGAATGTCGCCTGAAACAATTTTGGTTACACGTGGAGACTTCACGCCACCACCTATGCAAACTGCTGGATTTCAATTTGAGTTGCTGCACGTCGATCGGAATTCGGGGGCGCGACTTGCGCGTTTGACAACCCCTCGCGGCGTCATCGATCTGCCGACGTTCATGCCCGTCGGAACTTGCGGGACGGTGAAAGGTCTAACGTACGATCAAGTCGAAAAGATAGGGGCTCAGATCACGCTGGGCAACACCTACCATTTGGCCCTTCGTCCGGGTGCGGACGTTGTCGAGGCGATGGGTGGCTTGCACAAGTTCATTGGTTGGAGCAAGCCGATTCTCACCGACAGCGGCGGCTTTCAACTTTTTAGTTTGGCCAAGATTTCCAAAATTCGCGAGAGTGGTGCCACCTTCCAATCTCACATCGACGGACGGAAACTGGAATTGACGCCCGAAAAATCGGTCGAGATTCAGGAGCAACTTGGCTCCGATATCGCCATGGTGCTCGATCATGTCATCGGTCTGCCCGCCGATCGCAACGCGATTTTGGACGCTTGCGAACGCAGCATACGTTGGGCGGGGCGTTGCCAAAACGCTCATCGTCGCAGCGATCAAATCCAGTTCGCCATTGTCCAGGGAGGACTCGATGCCGACCTCCGGAAATGGTGTGCAGGAGAACTGACCGCAATGGAGTTTCCGGGATACGCCATTGGAGGGTTGAGTGTTGGCGAGGAACCTGCCGAAATGTACCGCATCATTAGCGCCACAACGCCTTGCTTACCGGTTGATAAGCCGCGTTATTTGATGGGAGTGGGTAGGCCGCAGGATTTGCTGGAGGGGATCGCCCGCGGCATCGACATGTTTGACTGTGTGATGCCGACCCGCAACGGACGAAACGCCTCGGCTTTCACGGACCAGGGCGAATTGAATTTGAGAAACAAATGTCATCAATTGGACCCGCAACCCGTTCAGGCTGATGTCTTGACTGATTGGAGCCATTTGAGCCGGGCTTACTTGCGGCATTTGTTCAAGGCCGGCGAGATGTTGGGCCCGATTCTGTTGAGTCTTCATAATTTGGCCTATTACATGGGATTGATGCGGCAGGCTCGGGAGGCCATTGCTCACGACTCATTTCTCGAATTCTACCAGGAGCGGATGGCTGGATGGGGCGAACCTGCGCCGTTTAATCGCCCTTGTTGATTGAGGTTGCAGGTTTTAAGATGTTGGTTCAAATCTTGCTGGCATTCGGGCAATCTTGGGTCGTTTGACGACCTTGGGGGTTCGGAAATCCCGTTGAACCATGTGACGGCAGGATAATTTTGTTTTGGAAATGACTGATGTTTGACTTGTACTATTTGTTTGTAATTCTTGCAGTCCAGGTGACCGAACAGCCCAATTCGGCTGGCACGGCAACGGGTGCGGAGGCAGCGGCCGGCGGCTCCAGCATCTGGATGTACCTGCCCATGTTTTTGGCGCTGATGTTTTTGCTGATGATGTTGACTTCTAAACCTCAACAGAAGGAACAACAACGGCAGAAGCTGTTACTGGACACGCTCAAGAAAAACGACAAGGTGGTTACGGCTGGTGGCATTGTGGGGACCGTTGTCAATTTCAACAGCGATTCCGAATTGGTAACGCTGCGGATCGACGAGTCCAACAACACCAAAATTCAAGTGCTCAAGCAATCAGTGGTTCGAATTCTGAAAGATGCAAACGCTTCTTCAGAAGAAGCAAAAAAGTCGTAGTTGATCAAAACGATTGCTGTTCTGCGTTGAATTTTCTTTCACGCAACATGACTTAGGAAAGTAGCGGTATGTTGGACTATTGTTTGTCGAGTGATTCGAATTTGTTGGCTCAGACTACATCCCAATTCTGGCAACAGGGTTGGTTTATTTTGTTGGCCGTGTTAGGTGCGATCGCCTTGTCACTTTGGCTTGGACATGCCATTTCGAAGTCGTTTCGCGTTCCCGAACAAAGCACACGGTTGACGTTGACGATCGGATCGATCTTGTTGTCGCTTCTGATTGTGACGTACGGCAAATTGAAATACGGCGTTGACCTCCGTGGGGGGGTGACCTTTATCGGCCAGGTTGACTTGCCCAAAGATTCAACCTTTCAAATTGAAGAAATTATTCCCAAATTGATGCAACGCGTTGACCCGTCGGGCACTCGCGAAATCATGATTCGAAATCTGAGCCGCGACAAGATCGAGGTGACGATCCCCGACGTTGACATGGCGGAGGCCGATAACATCTGGAATCGGCTGGTGCGAACGGGCCATTTGCAATTTCGTATCGTGGCGTCGGCCGATAGCCACGGTCCCGATATCAAACGAGCGGAAGAAAAGCTAAAAGCAGGTGACGTTGGTCAAAACGTTTCGGTGATGGATGAATCTGGCAACGAAAAGGTCGTCGCGCGATGGTACAACGTAGCGCGCGTCGAACCGGAACCGGGCCAAAAATTCGATCCTCACTCCCCGTTCAAATTTGTTCCTTCTCCGACTCATCTCGTGCGGGACAAGGAGACGGGAACCCTGATCAACATGTCGGAGGTTCCGTTTTCACGTGTTGAAGATCGTTACGGGGAAGAGTTTGCAGTTTATTGTAAGGAACGCGGATTTCGCTATGTTCAAGTCTTGTTGATCGAGCCGACCACCGAAGAGTTGGATGTTCAGGGGAAGCACCTGAGCGATGCCTCTCCGAGTACCGATGAAATGGGACGACGCTGCGTCAGCTTCCGCTTGAACTCGGTCGGCTCGTCCCGCATGGGCGCTCTGACGACCAAGAACCGGCCAGATGGCGACAGGTTTAAACAGTTGGCGATCATTTTGGACGATCAATTGCATTCGGCTCCACGAATTGAAAGCCCGATTCATCGCAATGGTCAAATCACCGGCAGCTTCACCGAGCGCGAAATCACCGACCTGTGCGTGAACTTGAACAGCGGCAAAATCGAAGTCGCCCTGAACAAGTCGCCTATAAGCAAAGACTACGTCAAGTCGACATTGGGAGAAGAACTCAAGAACCAGGGGATTTGGGCAGCCGGGATCTCAGTAGTCATCATAATGGTATTCATGCTCATTTATTACAAGAGCTTTGCCGGAACCGTTTCCTGCTTCGCCCTTTTGATGAATATGCTCTTGACCATCGCGTTTGTAATCGCGATCAAACAACCGCTCACCTTGACAGGAATCGCCGGCTTGGTGTTGACCGTCGGTATGGCAGTCGATGCCAACGTTTTGATTTTCGAACGTATTCGCGAGGAATTATCCAAAGGCAGTTCATTGCGGATGGCGATCAACAATGGTTTTGACAAGGCCACGGTGACAATTGTTGACTCGAACTTGACGACGATCATTACGGCTCTGGTTTTGTATGTCATCGGTACTGAGCAGTTGAAGGGGTTCGCCGTTACATTGACGATGGGTATTTTGTTTAGCATGTTTACTGCGGTTTATGTATCGCGAGGCATTTTTGAAATCGCCGAACGGTGTAAATGGATCAAGACCGTCAATATGCTAAAACTGTTCCCCGATTTGCATGTTGATTTCTTAGGCAAAGCCGGTCTGGCGATCACGGGATCGGTGATCCTTATTCTTGTGGGTATGGTCAATGTGTGGATGTTGGGTTCGCGAATTTTGGACATTGACCTGAAGGGCGGATCGACGGCGCGCCTGGTGTTCAATGATCCAACCACGAAGAATGAAATTCAATCACAGCTCGACGCAAAAGACCTGGTCGTCAATCAAGAAAAGATCGTTTTCATCGTGTCTGAAATGGACGACGTTGAATTCAAAAATCGTCTGTTCAAGGTCGACAGCAATCTCCCAGCACCTGATGCGTCCCGCCAGGAGAACTGGGAACCTTTGGATAGGGTGTTGGAGAAAACATTTCCAAACAAACTGCGGCTAAACAAAGTCGATTTCGACCCCGCATCGGTGAAAACAGAAATGCTCGATACGAAGACTGGATCTTGGTCTCCGACGGACAACTGGATGCGACCTCCGTTCGATATTAGTGTTGCTTCCGCGTTGCCTTCCGGCCTTTTGACGAACCTGCTGGTCTCCTACGAAACCCGCCAGGAACAGACGGCCGATGCCAACAAGCAGCAGGAAGCTGCGAAACAGCCACCCACAGACGCTGGCGCGAAGGCCATTGAAAATACGAAATCGGCCGATCAAAAAAGCGAGGCTCCTGCTGCCAACCCGGCGGCCCCACAGGACACAAAATCCCAAGACTTCCAAGTGCCTGGCGCGGATTCCGGAGCGACTCTGATCAACACGAAAAAATATCGCAGTCAGGCAAAGTTGGACTTTGTTAACCCGATTACTCCAAAATCTTTGAAGTCGTTCTTGACGGAATACGCACAACAAATTGACATTCCCATCGAGGAAGATCAAATCCGAATTACCAATAGTGACAAGGAAGAGGTTGAATCGCCTGGTAAATCGTGGAATGTGACCTTTGAAACTCGAGGTGAAACTGACGCACAAAAGATTCTGGCGAAATTCAAAACGGTATACGATCAACAGGTCTACTTTCCGGCATCGAGCGGTGTCGGTGGTCAGATTGCTGGGTACGCCCAACTTCAAGCCTTCGTGGCAATTGTTGTCAGCTTCTTGGGAATTGTCCTGTACGTCTGGTTTCGATTCCAAAGTTTGGCGTTCGGTTTCGCGGCGGTCTTGGCATTGGTTCACGACGTGCTGGTCACTGTGGGTGCAATTGCCATCAGCAACTATGTGTCGCAGTACTTTGGATTTCTATTGATCGATGACTTCAAAATTAGTCTGACCGTGCTTGCCGCGATTTTGACCGTGATTGGTTATTCGCTGAACGATACGATCGTGATTTTTGACCGAGTACGCGAATATCGTGGCAAACGACGTGAGTTGACCGCCGAAATGATCAACACCAGTCTTTTGCAGACGATGAGCCGAACGATTCTTACTTCCTTAACGGTGTTCATTGTGGTTCTTGTTTTATACATCGCTGGGGGCGAATCGATTCATGCCTTTGCATTTGCCATGGTGGTCGGAGTTATCGCTGGCACCTATTCCACGATCTTCATCGCGTCGCCAGCTCTGCTCTGGTTCCGACATTTACTGGGAGATGATGCGACTCTGGGAGGAAACCACTGATCGTCTTGAAAATCGTTTTTAGCGCCCGTCGAATGCCGGGAACAACTTCGCAATTTGCGTAGACTTCCCAGATTTTCGCGATAATTTGGAAAGTTTTATTTATTAGGAAAACTTTAACGATTTGATAATTCATTACGAATCCAGTGGCCGAAATTAGACGCAGCTTTATGCTGCGTTTTTTTGTTTGACTCTCAGGATTTGAGCCATGTTTATTCGATGGATGCTTCTGGTTGCGACGGTAATTGCCTGGTCGACCACTGCCAAAATTTATGCACAGGTAGCGAGCGGCAACCAAAGCGATCAAGCGCTTTCGGAGTCGCAATGGAATCCGTCAGTCTGCTGTGACCAGGTTGTTCCTGGAAATCTGTATGCCGGCTATTCCTTCATGTTTACCAAGTTGCATTACAAAGAGTCGTTCGAGGGCATGATCTCGGATTTGAATACAGGCACCCAAACTCTGGTGCCTTTCGAGCACAACTATGAGTTAACTCCGCGCGTCTGGTTGGGATTGCGAACCGGTGATGGGTTGGGAGCCAGGGCATCGTATTGGAACTACAACCACGCGAGCGACGGACTTGAATTGACGAGCAATGGCCAACAGATACCCTCAGCGATTGCGACCTCGGTAATTTTCCCGGCATCTGTCGTTGCGACATTTCCTGGCGATCAGCTTTCCATCACGAGTAGGTTCAAGTCGACACTCGTTGACCTTGAGGGCACCTACGATGCCCGTCTGGCCCGATTGGATATGACATTGGGTGGCGGCATTCGTTACGCCCATACGGATCAAAGATCTGACGCTCTCGTCACTCCAGGGCCTGTTCCCGGTGCCGCTGCTGCCGCGCTGAATTGGATGCGGGAATTTGAGGGTTTCGGTCCGCTCATCACCGCAAATGGACGTTTGCCGTTTGGCTCCCGGGGGCTCTACGCAACTGGCGGGGTGAATGTGTCTTTCTTGTTTGGTGAAAAAACGCTGCGTCGGTCGGTACTTAACGACGCCACGCCGCTACCGAATCGCGGCCTTCCTTTTCTTGCATTTGATAACGCCGATGAAATTACCGGTGTCTACGGATCGCGTCTAGGCTTGGGTTGGCAACGCGATACGCGAATGGGAAATTTGTCCGTGGAAGGAGCTTACGAAGGCCAACTGTGGACCGAAGGTGGTTCGCCGACAATTACCTTTGCCGGTTTTAATAGCCTGAGCTTGACGGTCGGCTTGTCGTATTAAGAACCGTAATCGCGTCCAGCCATCGAGACGTGATCGATGTTACTATTTCGAGTACTATTTTCCTCCGATTGCAAGTAACAATTTGCAACCGGCGATCATCAACACAACGGCTAGAATTCGTTTGATCGTTTGGTGGTCGAATCTTGTACTTCCAAGATAGGAGCCCGCTGTGCCGCCAATTGCTGCCGCAACTGCCAATCCGATGGCATAACTGGGGAATTGCTGCGTATTGCTCCAATTGCCCAGCAAGCCGGCTGCGGAACAAATCAAGATAAACAGGGCCGATGTCGCTGCCGCTGTCTTGGTCGTGGCCCACCCCATCCACAGCAACAACGGGGTCAAAAAAATCCCACCCCCCGTCCCGGTCAATCCCGCCAGCAGCGCAATGACCGCGCCAATCACAATGGAGAGAATCGCTGGCGGCGAGGTAACATCCGTTTCGTGTTTCCACGGTAACAGGAATCGGCAAGCCGAAAAAATGAGAATTGCACCCAACACGACCTTCAGAATTGTCACCGGAAACTGCAAATAACCGCCCAAAAAAGCCAGCGGGGCGGCGAGGATTAAGAACGGCCACGTTAACTTCCACGAAAAATGGCCGCGTCGAAAAAATTGCCAAGTCGCGATGGAAGCGACAACTAAATTCAATGTCAAGGCAATCGGTCGAAACACCGTGGCTTCCAGCCCGGCCAACGACATGATCGCAATGTACCCGGATGCTCCGGCGTGCCCGACCGACGAATACAAAAACGCAATCAAGGCGATCGCCAGACTTAAACCGATTATTTGTTCAATTGGCATCAATTGGCCATCTTATCTAGAACTTGGCCGCTCCCTGCGACCCCGATTAAACACGTCCCAAGTCACTCGGCTAAAATACGGATCCTATTTTCGCGTATCCGGTTTTCAGGTATCCGGACTGCGATACTACTTTAATCAATTCAAGGGCTTCCATGAAGAACACGGACATCACCGTCAAAAGGGTTGCCTTTACGACCGAAGACTTTTCCTATCGAACGCCAATCAAATTTGGCGGTTTCGTTCTGGATCGAGTAACGCTCTTGAACACGGAAATGGACGTGGAATCGCGACAAGGAAAGCGGGCAACGGGCCGAGCGTCGATGCCGCTGGGTAATATCTGGGCCTTTCCGTCAAAGTCGTTACCGTACGAGCAAACGCTTGCGGCAATGAAACGGGTCGCAGATAGAGTCGCCAACATTTACGGCCAATCAAAGGTGACGGGGCATCCGATCGATATGACTTGGCAACTCGAGTCTTCTTTTTTTGATGCCGCAGCCGAGGAATCGACGCTTTTGGCTTTGGGCGAATCGATCCCGCGTTTGGCGACGTTGGTGGCAGCCAGTCCTTTTGATGCAGCGTTGCATGATGCATTCGGGAAGGTCCATGGCGTCAACGCCTATCACACGTATGGCTGCGAATTTCTCGACAATGATCTCGGGCGATTCTTCGGCGCAGAGTATCGTGGAGTGACCATTGACCAGCACCTCACGTCAGAGCCAGTTGCTTCCTTGCCGCTGTATCATCTGATCGGCGCGCTCGATCCGTTAACACCAGAGGATGTGGTCAAGCCGATTGGAGACGGTTTGCCGGAAACCCTCGGCGAATGGATTGAATTCAACGGTTTGACCCATCTCAAAATCAAACTCAATGGCGATGACTTGCAGTGGGATGTTCAGCGGGTGTTAGCGGTGGAGGCGGTCGCGGCTTTGGCCCAATCGAATCGTAGAGTTCAAGCGTGGCACTACTCACTCGACTTCAATGAGAAGTGTCAGAACGTCGCCTATCTGCTCGAGTTCATCGAACGAGTCCGGAGCGGTTCCGAGGCCGCCTTTGGGAGAATCGCTTACATCGAACAGCCGACAGCCCGTGATCTAAATGCCAATCTGCAAAACGTAATGCATGAAGCCAGTGCCATGATCCCCGTCGTGATCGATGAATCGCTACTCGATCTGGACAGCCTGTTGCAATCTCGAGAAATGGGTTACACCGGTGCAGCCTTGAAGGCCTGCAAGGGCCAAACGCAGTCGATCCTCTTGGCTTGCGCGGCACGCCAACTAAAGATGTTTCTGTGTGTCCAGGACTTAACCTGCCCGGGCGCCTCGTTGATTCACTCGGCCGGTCTGGCGGCGCATGTCAAAGGCGTCACCGCGATCGAAGCCAACTCGCGGCAATACTGCCCGAACGCCAATGCAGCATGGGCCCCGCAGTTCCCCGGTGTTTTTGACATCAAACACGGACAAATGCAAACGGGCTCGTTAACCGGCCTCGGACTCGGTGCCTTCCCCGGAAACTGACGATTCTTCGCTCGCTCCAGAAGATTCCACCAGCAGCTATTTCGGCAACGGTTGATTGCGTGTTTCTGGCGCGAGCCAGATCACCGCCAATCCTGCGACGTAAATCGAACCCATGATCGAGCAGGCTTGAGGATAGCCCCCTTCAAACCCGCTCATGATCGCTCCCGTTTGCAGGGCTCCAATCGCCGCGAGAATGCGGCCGAAATTGAAACTGAACCCTTGCCCGGTCGCACGAATCTTGGTCGGAAACAATTCAGGCAAATACAGCGGCAACCAGCCATAAAAGGACGCCGTACACGCGCCCATGAAAAACACCGATGTCAAAAACCAGGGGCCAAAGCGAACATTCGTCAAATAGAATAGCCACACCGAACCGAGTGAAAGGACACACAAGAAAACATACGCGGGTCTCCGCCCCCATTGCATTCCCAAAATTGCTCCAATAAATCCACCCACGACAGAACCGCTGGCCGAGCACAATTGGGTGAGGCCTTTCGCTGATGGGAGCTTGTCCGAGATTTGATCGGCCCAAGTGGGAGCCCATTGAACGGCTGCCCACGTCCCCAGCAGCGGCACACCACTCAACAATGCACCCACCAACATCCGCTTGAGAATTTGCGCCGAATGATTGTCCGTCGTATTCGACCGCAAAAGAAAACGGAACGCCGGATAAAGGTAGCCGAGGCCCGCAATCGCCAACCCAAGCAGTGTTCCTCCAGCTCTAGCGATGACGGGAACAGGCTGGCTCCATAAGAAAATGACTCCCCAACAGGCCAACACCCCGAGCAAAACTCCCATCAGGTCCTTCGTTTCCCAGGCCGATGTTGCCCCCCGCTCGCGTTCCTTCTCCCAGGTCTGTGACTCCGGGACAAATTGGCGAATGAACAATGTCAAGAACGCCGGCAAGACACCGCAAAGCATGAGCAACCGCCACTCAACCCACGATGCCGACAAGCCCCATTCTCCAATCGTGGCGCGGATACTACCCAGTCCCAGGCTTACCAATGCGACTAGCGCATAGCCCGCGTTCGCGGCAGCACCAATCAAACCGGCCAGCAATCCCCGCGACCTTCCGCGCCAAACTTCCATGACCAAGGCCACACCGAGAGACCATTCGCCACCCATCCCGAGCGCGGCGACAAAGCGGACAAGGATGATCTGCCACGCCGAATCCGCAAATGCGCCGAGCCCGCTGAATAGTGCGTAGGTCAAAATGCTGAACGACATCGCTCGAACTCGACCAACGCGGTCACCCAGCCAGCCGAACAAAACTCCTCCGGCAGCGGCACCAATCAGGAAGGCCGCAATCGCAATACCGTTCCAGAATCCAACCAGCCCCTCCAACTCCTTTCCTGCAAGCTGTCCGCTCTGAGACAGGAGTTCCGTGAGTGCCGGTCGCGAGATTACCGGGAATAGACCCATCTCGAATCCATCGAACAACCAACCCAGCAGCGCCGCAATTAAGGCCAAGATCTTCCCGCGCTGGGATCCCTTCGTCTCTCCATATTGGTCAACCGACATTTGAGCCTGTACTTTCTATTTCGGGATTGGCTCAGGCCAATTGAGATGACGGTGCAGAAATTTGTAGGTTGCCTTGCCATTGATCGAATGCGGACCATCGAAAAACTCGATTTCGGTTCGCTCGGGAAGCTTGAGCCGCGCAGCATAAAGGTTGAGGACTTTCGCATACTCATACGCAACTGTCCAATCATCAGCCACGCCGTCAAAATGACCGCGTTCGACCATGAACGGACGCGGCGCAATCAAAGCCGCCATTTCCGCGTAGTTGAAAGTACTCCCCAAATCGAACTCAAATATTTCGTATTCGCCCATGTTGGCATAAGTCCGTGGGTTCCGTGTTGATGCATTCTTGTCGACCCACTCGTTGAAATCGGCAGAACAAATGGACAGACAATAGTCGGGTACCAAAGCCGGCACGCGCATCGCCGTCTTCCCACCATATGACAATCCATAAAAACCAATTCGGTTTGGATCAACAAAGTCGAGCGTTTGCAACCAATCAACAATCTGCTGATGTTGCGGGGTGATGACAGAATACAAAGTCTTCTTCAGCGGGTTGGCCTTCCTCTGCAGACTGCGGAAGCGGTCGTTGAAAATATATAAATTCTGCGGCGCGAAGGTCACGAAGCCTCGCTCAGCCAGCCGGGCAGAAAACGCAGAATAGTATTGAAAGCCTGGCTCGCCAATGGTGTCTTGCGGCCGGCCCTCTAACCCATGTTGGCACACCACCACCGGACGCCGCTCACCTGTTTTCAAATTCTTGGGTACCAGCAACAGGCCATAAGCGATCACATCGGGGTAAACGTCCAGGACAACTTCGTACATCGTCCAATCAGCAGTTTCCTGAACAACTCGTGTGCGCGGTTTAGCCGGCAGGATTTCATTTTCAAAACGCCCAATCACTTCCTCGTAGAAAAACTTTCGCATCGGTTCCGCAGATTTTTCATAAGCCGCCACCGAATTGAAATCAAGTTTGCCCATCGTGTTTTTTTGGCGTACATAATGGCTCTCACGCAACAGAAATTGTGTGTGGCGATTCAGTTGATGTACCAGATCCTGGTGTCGAGGAGCCGGATCGAATTGGCCGAGGAGGTTTTCTGGCGCATTCGCGATATCGTTGAACGGTTGCGAACTTCCCAGTGCCTTCAAAAAAGCCATCAACGCCTCGCTGCTTCCCGGTTGCCCGCGGCCTTCGCCACTTTCCACAAGGGTGATCGTTGCCACCGGGGATAATCCGGCAGTCAGCTCGCGGGCGCGATTGACTTCGGCGCGGACTCGCTCGACAGCCGGAGTCTCAACTTTCGCAGGAGCGCCTCTGCCGCCGGGAATTTCTACGACAGCCGCCGCACAAGCCTCCACCACCAATGGTCGCGGGGCAATCAAACTCGCCAGCTCTGCATCGCCAAATTGTTCCAACAAACCAAAAACGTTTCGGTCAATCGGCTCGTTCCAGATGTTCTGGCGCGAATCGAAATAGCCGCTGACTCCGGTGGCATCGATGCGTACATCCAATGCCCCTGCATACAGACTGATCAATCCGCCTTCTCCCCAACCAAACACTCCAATCTTTGCGTTCTCGCCCGCGTCCTGCGCCATCCAGTCTACTGCGGCGAGTACCTCTTGAATTTCATAGGCCACCAACCCGCGTCCCAATTCGAAAGCCGAGCGATACAACCATTCGCGATTGGAAAGTTGCGGGAGTTTTTCTTGTCGATTGACGAGCAAGGGAACAAGGACGCGACAGCCATTCTCTGCGAGCCTCCGGGCGTACTGGGCCTCCGGTTGAACTCCCGGCATCAGGCCGACTAATTGTTCAGGCAACACACCACAATCTGGGACCGCAATGACCTGTGCGACAATCGGCACTCCCTTGGGTTCAAGTAACAAACCACGGGCGTCGACATCACCAAAGGTTGCCCAACTAACCGCGTGAACTTCGTAGTGATCACCGCGGCCGACTATTGATGGCTTTTTCACCGTCGAGAGCAATCGCGGTTCCGTGTCGTTGACGCGTACGTCGCGAACCCCTAGTTGATGCGCAAAATACTGGCGATTCTTGGCAACCGACTGAAGGTACGCCGCATGCGAAGAAAAATCGCGTTGCCAATGTTTGGTTCGTTGCGCGATGGACGACTCCAACTCGCGCAACAGGAATCGGTCGACGCCGTCCACCAACTGCGAGGCGATATCGCCCTCCAGTGTCAACAGTTCCGTACCCAGTAACGGTTGCCTCTTCTGCTCTTGAGCGATTGCGAGAGCACACAGGTGGGAGGTGACTAGTAGGGCTACGATCGCAGCGCTGATTCTGAACATAATTATCTTTCGTTTGATAGACCAAGGCAGTCTTCATTAACTCCCGAAATACTCTCGTTCAACGGCAATTGCAGTCGCTAACACTTGAATTGCGTATTGGTTTTTGTAGGTTCTTAATTTGGTGGTGTCGTGCTGGTTAGGAATGCAAACAAATCTCTGAGTTGGGTGTCGGTAAGGCCGTCGAGCAGACCGGTTGGCATCAAAGAGGTCTTGTTGCGATGCTGCTCCTCGATCGATGCTTTGTTGATCGCTTGGCTTTGTCCATCAACCGTGCGTAGGACGAGACTGTTGGCGTCTTCGTCGATCTTGAAACCGGTGATGACCTGTCCATCGTCGGTCATGATGGTGAGGGTTTCGAAGCCTTCGCGAATTTCCGCGTTCGGGTTGATGATCCCCAAGAGCATGGTCCGCAGGTTGCTTCGATTGTAGGAAGTCAGATCGGGTCCCACCGCCCCGCCCCGTCCAAACATCTGATGACACTTGCCACAAGTTCCGGCCTCGTGGAAAAGTTTCTGTCCCTCCAAGGGATTTCCGTTCCCGGCCAGCGCGATTTTTTCGACCAATTCCATGCGCTGATCGAGCAGTCTGGCGTCGTCCTCTGTTGGCGTGAAGTGTTTGGCGACTGTCGCCTGCAGGTTCGGGTCGCGGTGCCAGGCCAATCGCGCGATGGTGTCTTGGTTGATCAGTTTGGTGTGGATCTGGCCGGCGTCGATTGCGTCGAGCAATTGTTGCGACCAGACCTTGCGGCTGGCCAAAACCGATTGCGCTGTCTCTTGAACCGTAGGAGGCATGTTTGGAAAAAGTCGGACGATGGCGTTGCCAATGTCCGGCAGATCGTAACCTTGGAGGGCGACCAAACAGACAGTCCAAATTTTTTCGTTGGATTTTGCCTGTAGGAGTTCAAGGAAAATCGGAACGGCCACATTCGCTTGAGCCTGAACTTCGCCCAAGGCGCGAATCAACTGGATACGCTCTTCTTCCGTTGCGGATTCGTCCTGAATCTTCGCCAAGGCAGCAGTGGTCGCCACGTCGTCGCCGCGACGAATACCGAGCAGGGTTGCGAACCGGCCTTCGACGCGAGAAAGTTGCGCGACTAATTCAGTGGGGAGTTGGGGAATCGAGCGACCTTCAAACGCCTTCGTAAACCCGTCGATCAACCGATTCGTTAGTTGAGCATCAGGCGAGCGTTGCAGAAGTTCCGCACACATCAGCAAATCGTCGCGTGTG
>WBZS01001621.1_pt1 | contig 17056 bp, 14 predicted proteins | sample 5204201 | NCBI WGS metagenome assembly WBZS01 (sample SAMN12344357, study PRJNA552823) | activated sludge metagenome | biome: Activated sludge suspended growth; feature: Nitrification reactor; material: Wastewater; isolation source: activated sludge from nitrification reactor of wastewater...
ATCATGACCGAGTGCAGGAAAGCGGTGGCCGTCAGCCACGGGATCAACGACGCGTTCTCCACCGGGTCCCAGCCCCAGTAGCCGCCCCAGCCGAGCACGTCGTAGGCCCAGCGCCCGCCCAGGATCAGACCGAGCGAAAGGAACAGCCAGCCGACGAGCGTCCAGCGCCGCGTGGTCTGGATCCAGGACGAATCGGTGCGCCGGTTCCACAGCGCCGCCATCGCAAACGCATACGGGATGACGAAGCTGACGAAGCCCAGGTACAACATGGGCGGATGGATGATCATGCCCGGGTGGCGCAACAGCGGGTTGAGACCGCGGCCGTCCTGGGCCGTGAAGGCCAGCGTGCCGGCCGGCTGCCACATGGCCTGGACGATGTCGCCGGTCGTGGTCTGCCACATGAACGCGAACGGGTTCTCGACGAAGATCACGAGCGAAATGAAGAAGCCGAGCGTGACCATGGTGGCCACGATCACGGCCGGCATCAATTCACGGTCGACGTCCCACTTACGGAGCATGGCGACGCCGGTGAAGGCCGACATCAGCCAGGCCCAGAAGAGCAGGCTGCCGGCCTGGCCGCCCCACAGCGCCGTCACGCGCAGGTACGTGGGCATGGCGCGGCTGGTGACCTCGGCGACGTAGCCGACCTCGAAGTGCTCGGTGACCAAGAGCGCGATCAGCGACAGCGCCGCGAGCGACAGCAACGGGAGCGTCAGAAACGACGCACGCCGCGCGCTCTCCAGCATCGCCGCGTCAGGCGTCCGGATCGTCAGGATCGCGCTGGCCGTGGCGTAGATGGCGCAGGCAAGCGCCAGGATCAGGCTGAGGTATCCCAGAAGCGCCAGCATCGCTTACTTGCCCCCTTCAACCTGGGCGGGCACGGCCTGGTCGTACCGCGTCGGGCACTTCAGCAACAATTCTTCGGCGTAGAAGACGCCGTCCTCGCCCAGCGTGCCCGTGACGATGGCCTGGGCCTCGTTCTTCAATAGGTCGGGCTTCGGCTGGTTGTGCACCACGACCAGCAGACGGTTGGCGTTGGGGTCGAGCACGGCATTGTGCAGCACCGCCGCCAGACCGCCGTTTGCGTTGATGAGGTTATCGTCGACCGGCACATGCGCCATCTCGAAGGAGATGGTCAGCGTCTTCGGGTCATACGTGATCGTCTCACCGATCACGGCGCCGGAGGCGCGCAGGTTCTTGCCGGCGAGTGCCACGCCCTTGGCCGTGATCTCGTCGACCGAGTAGAAGTACTGGGCCGTGCTGGTGAGCGTGGTGGCGATCAAAAGCACGATCGCGCCGACGATCAGAAGGCCGCCGATCACGAACTTCAGCCGGGCAGGGGCGCGGGAGGCCACCAGGGGGCGTGTAGCAGCCGCGGATTGAGTCATCTTACATTCCCTTTCTTCTTCATGTCGCCTGGATGTTTCGATCAGGCCTGTACCGGCGCCCCGCAACTGCGACAGAAACGATCGTCGCCGGAGACGGGCTGGCCGCACTGTGTGCAGAACTTGCGCGGAGCCGCCGCGACCGCCGCCGTCGACGGCGATGCGGTCTGGGCGCGAGCCGGTCGACGCGAACGTCGGACCGTGCTCCTGGCCGGCTGTGCCGAGCGTCGGCCGCGGATCAGCAAATACCCGGCGACGATGGCCAGCGCGGCCGCCGCAACCGCGGCCGCGAGGGCCAAGGAGTTGTTGTCAACGACCGGGGCCGCCGTCGGGCTCGTCGCCAGGGTCGCCACCGGCGCCGAAGCCGGGGCCGTGTCGACCTGATCGATCGTCAAGGATGTGCCGGTCTTGTTGTAGCTCAGCGTCGCCGCCAGCGGCGCGTTGGGCGCCAACGCGCCGAGGCTCAATTGATAATAGCTTAATCCGTACTCGCCGACCGCCGAAGCGCCAAAGTCGGGAGTGAGGGTCAAATCCGTGGCGCCGGCCGGTTGCTGCACGCGCAACGAGGCCGACCCGATCGCCACAGGCGCCTGCCAGGCATACGCGTACGTGCGCGCAGCGCCCGTCACCGTCAAGCTCGGATCGTAATACTCGACGCGAAAGCTGGGCTGCTGCAACGACAGCTTCACGGTGTAACCCTGAGCGGCCGCCGTGGTCACAAACTGTGCGTTCATCAACGAGCCGTCTGGGGCCAGCTCAGCCACGGCTGAGGGCTCGACCGGCAGCTGTAACGTGAGCTCCGCCGGCAACGACGTATCGGGATCCAGGACCCCGTCCATCAACACCAGCACACCGGCGCGGTCGAACTCGGGCCAGAGCGCGATCTGGAGCGACTCGAGTTGAACCGGGGCCTGGGCACGGGCCGGAGACAGGCCTCCCAAGAAGCAACCGAGCAAAGCGATCAGGCTGAAGGTGCGGATTCGTGCGTGCATAGGGCTTTGAGTGAGTGCGTTGATCATCCTAGCTGAGGCCTATCGGTCAGGTTAGTGCCGATCGTCCCAGTGGAATTTGACTATTGTCATCCAAAAAGGGCCATCAATCGAAAAATGGCCCAAAAGCGGCTCAGAATTACGAAAACCGGATCCCGGGTGGGTGCGCATCGCTGTGCCGCTTGAGCCCTTGATCCAGGCGCCTGACAACAAAACAGGCCGCCGCCATCGACTCGAGAGCCGACAGCGGCGGCCTGTCTGAGGTCACTGAAGCGGCGCGCCGTCAGCGATCCACTGCCGCACGACGGCCAGGACGTCGGCGTTCAAGATCGCGAAGTGATCGCCGGATTGGACCTGGATCAGGTGGCTGCCCTCAGGGTCACCGGGCACGATGACCTTGCCGCCCTCGCCGCCGGTGTTGATCCCGTCGTACGTGGTCAACACCAGGTTCGACGACGGGTCGGTGCTGCTGTGGCACAGACCGCATTCCGCTTCGAACACGGGCTGGAGCGATTCATACGTCGGCGCCAGCACGCCGAAGCTCACCTCGGGCTCGGGCGGCGGCAGCTGCGCCAGCACCAGATCGCGCAGACCGGGTGCGTCGAAGCCCGCATACTCCCAGGCCGAGCCGTGGCAGGCCGAGTTCGAACAGAACGACGTGTTGCTCGTGCCGCCCGGGTCGGTCACGGTGTGGCACTTCTGGCACGTGCGATCGAAGTAGTCGCGGTGACCCGCGATCCAGTTGGAGTTCTGGTGCGTCTCCGGGATGGCGCCGCGGCTGATCTCGATGTCGGTGACGAAGTCCTCACGGCCGGCGACGACCGGCACCGAGTGGCACAGGTTGCATTCCAGCGGGATGGCTTCCTGGTCTTCGCTCAAATGCTTGCCGTCGTGACAGCGGAAACAACCCGGGAAATCTTGATGGCCCAGATTGTCGGCGTGCGCGTCCCAGTCCACCTTCTGCTCGGGATAGACCGACTGCGAGTAGATGTCTTGCAGGGTCTTGACCGCGGCAAGGACGGTTTCCGTGTTGGCGGCGTAGTAGTCGGGGTGCGCGACCTTGTAGTAGCTCTCGAGCCCCGCGATCCCGTTCATCGCCAGCTCCGACGTCGCATAAGGCGCGCGCAGCGCCTCAACGCCCTTCAGCCGGATCTCGGGCATCGTTGCGTCCAGGATGCCGCGCTGCAGCGCGGTCTCGACCGAGGTCTCAGGCGAGTTGATCAGATGCGAGATCCGGTTGTGGCAGGTGATGCAGTCCATCTGCTCGAGGTCGGCGTCCGCGATCGTCGCCGGATCGATATCGGCCTCGATATCCTTGTACTCCGTCACGGTGCCGTCGTCGGCCGTGACCCGCACGTAGGGGATCTCCTGGCCATGTTCATCGGAGGCGTAATACTGAACGTCGTTCTGAACATGCCAGTGGATGCCGCGCCCGAGGCCCGCGCTCTTGGAGCCGCCGCCGGTCTTGAGCACCAGGTAAACGTCGTAGGGCGTGTTGGCGGCGTCGGTGTCGTAGTGGCGGATCGTGCGCAGGCTATCGTCCGCGAATTTCTCGGGCGAGTGGCAGCGTTCGCAGATCTCGCGCGCCGGCCGCATCTCGTGCACGGTGATGGGGTAAGTGTAGGTCGTGAAGGCCTGGGCGATCAGGTGCTTCATGTCGCCGGCCTTGCGCAGGAATTGATTGCCGAAGAACTCGCGGCCGATGTGGCACTCGGTGCACGAGATGCGCGCGTGCGGCGAGACCAGATAAGCGTTGAACTCCGGCGGCATCGTATGGCATTGCGTGCCACAGAATTGCGGCGAGTTGGTGTAATCCCACGCATAGGCGCCGCCGACGAAGATCCCGAAGAAGATCAGGGTCAACGTCAGATAACCCATAACCATGGCCGACCGGCGCGCGCCGGGGGGTGGAAAAAAGAAGTTCCGCAACGCCGTACCGATCCGCTTCAGCATGATGCCTTCCTCTCGATCGACCGCGTGGGTTATTTCTCAGGCGCGCCGTTCTCGATCCACAGCCTGATGCGTACCAATTCTTCGTCCGACAGGATGCCCGGATGGTCTCCGGTGGTTTGAACGGCGATCATCGGGCTGGCGTCGGGCGCCGCGGCGTTGATGATGGAGCCATGGGCTCCGCCGTTCTGCATCTCGGCGTAAGTCGTCAACGACAACCCGCCTGCCTCGCCGTGACATCCCGTGCACTTCGCCGCCACCAGCGTGCTGATGTAGGCGTTCCACGTCAGGCTGCTGACCGGCGGCGGCGTCGGTGAAGGCGGCAGCGGCGTCGGGGTCTGCGGCAGGAAAACTTCGACCGTCGGTTGGATCGGGACGGTCGCGACCGCGGTCTCCTCGAACGTCACGAACCAGGCAACCGCCGCCATCAACACGACGGACACGATGCTGGCGATCGGCAGGAACTTGCGCTGGCGTTCCTTCTGCGCGACGGGATCCGTCGGGCGCTCCGCGGTGCCGGCCTTGATCTCGGCCAGTTCGAGCGGGTGCTCGTGGTGCATCTCCTCTTCGGAGAGCTTGCCCGTCCACATGCTCTTGTTGAAGCGGCGGAAGTGCACGCCGTAGAAGTGCCAGATCAGGATCGAGAGCACGGCCAGCAAGGCTTCACCGCCGTGCGCGGCCTTGGCGGCCGGGATCGCCTGACCCGGCAGAAAGCGCGAGGACGCGATCGGGTTCCAGAGGATGAAGCCCGTGACGGCCATCACGATCGTGCCCCAGACAAAGGCCCAGTACTCGACCTTCTCTTCGAAGGTGAAGCGACCCATCTTCGGCCAGACCTTGCTCAGCCCGATGTTGTGCGCGAACACCTGCCAGGCGTCCAGGGCGTCCTTGATACCCGGCAACATCGTCAGACGCGTGCGCTTGACGTACATCTTGTAGGCCAGCAGCAGCAGGTGGTAGACCGTGGCCAGGAGCAACACCGTGGCCGAGACCCGGTGGACGATGCGCACGACTTCGATGCCGCCCAACCCCGCAATCATGGCTTCCGCCCACGGCTCGGTCGCGAACTTTTGCGGCAGACCGGTGAGCGCAAGGACCGTAAAGGACAACAACTGCGTGAAATGCTCGATCCGCTGCGCCAACGTGAAGCGGACGATGCCCGGTTGCTTGCTCATGCGTGGGCACCCCCCTTCACGCGTTGGTAGATCCGGCGACCCGCGTCTGCGAGCACAAACACCACCATGCCCCCCACGACGATGGGGATAAAGAAGCGATAGAAGACGTCCACGTAATACACCACCGGATTGTGCTCGGCGTCGGGGACGTAGTGGCTCAGCCACGAGTCTGGGAATGCCGCCGTAGCGTCGGGGTGACACTTCTGACAGGTGCCGAGCAAGTTCTGCTTGACCTGCAAGCCCTTTTCAGGATCTTTCACCGAGCTGATGTTATGAACGCCGTGACAGTCCGAGCACACCGGCTTGTTGGTTTCTTGATCCGGATTCTCGCGCTCGAACAACGTGACCGTGGTGCCGTGGAAGTCGGCGACATAGGTGGTCAATACAGCCGTCGACAACTTGTATGGCGCCATCCGCACGGCGTCGGTGTGGCATTTGGCGCAGGTTTGCGGCGAGTTCAACCGGAACTGTGCGGTCGTCGGGTCCGGGACGTTGTGCACGCCGTGGCAGTCGATGCAGGTCGGCACATCGGGGTTTCCGCCAGGCAGTTCGTTTGAACCGAGAAGCGCCTCGCCATGGACCGATTGTTTGTACTGGTCGTAGATGGCGCTGTGACAGCGCGCGCAGGTTTGCGGCACAGCGAGACGCGCATTCGGCCACAGCTCGCCGGAGGTCGGATTGGTCAGCGGCTTTTGATAGTGCGGATTATGGCAGTCGCTGCACACCGCCGCATCGCGGTTGCCGTCGTCGAGGGCCGCCTGATGGACGCTGTCGTGCGTGAGGTCGAAATTACTTCCGTGGCACTCGCGGCACGTCTCGTAATTCTGCAACGTGACGTCGCGCAGGTCTTGTGCGGTCGACTCCGGATGCGGGAACGTGCGGATCTTGGTGTGGCACTGGACGCAAGCGTAGCCCTCGCTGCCGTGCACCGAAGCGTTGTATCCCGCGGCATCGATCGTCAGATACTGCTGTTCGCCGCTCGGCAGTTCGCGCGTCTGATTCGCCTTGCCGTGGCAACTCAGACAGTATTCGTTGCTGACGCCGGGCTCCGTGACGGCGTTGGCGACTGCAACGACCGAGGCACGAACCGGCGGCTCGGCCTGGGCGCTGCGCGTCGTCGAGCCGCTCAACCAGGCGGCGACGCCCAGTGCTACGGCGCTCATGACGGCCAGCAACAACCAGCCCCGGCGGCGACCCCTGATCGGCACGTGATTCATGCTGGTGGCTCTCTTCGCCGGGGTCACGGCGCGTCGTGATAGCCGGTCGCCAGTTCGGTCAGCAGGGCATCGTCAAGTGCGACCCCCGTGCCGGGCGTATGGCAGCTGCGGCAGGAATAGTCCAACGCGATCTGCGGCTTGATCGAGCCATCGGCGTTGAACTGCCCGATCTGAGTCGAGTCGATGCCCACCACGTGCGTGCGCATGTCGCCGGTGAGCAGCGCCTCACTGCCGGTCGCCACCTGGATCAGGCGCGGCATATGGCAGCTCTGGCAGGCCAGGCCGAACACGGCGTGCCGGTCGACCTTGGCGTTCTTGGCTTCCTGGAAATGGCAATCCGAGCATTCGGTTTGCACGGTCGGCAGGTTGGCCTTGCGCAACTGGACGACGCCGGTGTGCGGGTCATGGCAATCCACGCAATCGAGCGTCAGGTGTTTGCTCTGGTAGAGATCGCCGTTGTGGGTCTGATGCTGGATGAAGCCGTCGCGCGTGTCGAGCTCGACGTCGCCGCCGCGCTCATGGCACTCGGTGCAGGCCTGGGCGTCGCGCTCGATCTTGAGCGCCGAGCCATACGGGCTCTTGGCGTGCAGGCTGCCCGGGCCGTGGCACGATTCGCATTGCACCCCGGCCTCAGCCCAGGTGCCGGTGACGCCGGCCTGGTCATTTTGGTGCCCCGTCGGGCGATAGCCGGTCGTGTGACATTTGGCGCAATCGAACGGCAACTCCGCCGTCCCCGATTGATACGACACCCAGCCCGCGCTGATGCGCAGCTTGGCGTTGGCCAGGTTGTACTGGTTCGCGTAGGTTGGGTCGCTCTCGGTCGCGCCCGGCTTGTCGGTGATGATGTAGCCGTTCTGATCGACGAAGCGCGCCATCCAGTTGTAGCCGCCAATGACGTAGGCGATGTCGGCCCAGGCGTAGCCCTCCGGCGGATTGACAACCCCCGAGAACGGGTAGGCCGGGGCCTTACCGTCGACGATCGTCGAGAGGCTGTAGGCGTGCCCGGTGGACGCGTAGGTCTTGGCGATCCCGGAGTGACAGCCCGCGCACTTTGCCGCGCCGACATACTCGGCAGCGCTTGGGCCTACCGGCCCGGGCTCGCCGACCGGGCCAAACGGGCCTTGCGGGCCGGTCGGGCCGACGGGTCCGGCTGGGCCGGCCGGGCCAGTCACGGTCGGACTGGCACTTGTGCACGCGGATAGGATCATGAGGCTGCCCATGACACCCATCGCCAGCAAAACCCACGTGAACCGTTTCTTCATGAGCATGTTCCCCCGCAAGACGTCAGCCAACCCGCTTCGGATAAGCGAAAAAAACGCCAGGAACGGCGGTTGGGGTATTCTAGAGCGGATTGTCCGATACAGCAGTGGTCTTCATCGCCAAGTCTTGTGATATTTGTCCCCTCAGACCACCTGCGCGGACTAATCCGAGTGCCTTAGTTACGATTGTCACAATCAATCGCTGATGGTCCCCACTGGGATAAATACGCCCAAACCGGCAGAATAACACGATGTGTATTGGTGCAAGAGGAGCGATTTTCCAGTGAAATTATTGGTGGCCGACGATCACACCCTGTTTCGCGACGGGTTGGTGAACCTGCTTGAGGCGGCGGGCTTTGCCGCGATCAGCCAGGTCGGCCACGGCGCGGCAGCGGTGACCGAGGCCCTGGCGCTCCGCCCCGACGTGGTCCTGGTCGATATGGACATGGCCGACATGTCCGGGCTGGAAGTCCTGCGGCGGATCCGGGCGCAATGGCCCGAGGCCCAGGTTGTGCTCCTCACCGACGCCGAAGACGACGCCGAGTTGCTCGAGGTCATCGATGCGGGTGCACGGGGCTATCTATCGAAGAGCCTCAACGCCGAGGAGTTTATCCGCATGCTGCACGGCCTCGGCCGGGGCGAGGCCGCTCTGACCCGTCACACGACTGGGCGGCTGCTGAATGCGCTCTCGCATACCAATCGCCGGACCTCCCACGACCTGACCGAACGCGAAGTCGAGCTGCTGCGCCTGATCGTCGAGGGTTGCAGCAACCGCCACATCGCCCAAGCCCTGCAGGTGAGCGAGAACACGGTCAAGTACCATATCAAGAACATCCTGCAGAAGCTGGCCGTGCACAATCGCACGGAAGCCGCCACCCACGCCCTGCGTGTCGGGTTGGTGCGCAGCACGACTCACGTGGCGCCGAACTGATCCGGCAAACCGGACCCGCAATCCCCTACCCGACCGGGTAGGCACTTGACTACCCGAGCAAGCCACCCGAATCCCTCCCGATGAGGGTTTCGCGGATTCTCAGCATACTCTAAGGTTGACCGGGGGAAGTCTCTCGGAGAGACGGATATGCCGCGGGTAGCTGTGTTGTCGAGCCAGTCGATTTTCGCCGAAGGCGTCGTTGCGAACCTGAGGCAGCACTTGGGTGAACAATCGCTGTTCATCGTCGATGCCCGACAGGCAGACCCGCTGCAGAGCTTGCTCGAGATGCGTCCGAGCGGGGTGATCCTGGATGCCACCGATGAACTCATCGCCGAGCACTGCCCTCTGGAAAGACTGCTTGATGCGCTCCCAACTTTGACCGTGATCCGCCTCAATCCGCAACAGGATCGGATCCAGGTCGTGATGAGCGAGCAGCATTGCGGCGGCCAATTGAGCGATTTGATCGACGTGATCCGGCGGATCGCATGATCCGGCGGATCACGAGCCGGGAAGGAGGGGCGTGATCGGAACACCATCACAAAGTTTCAGAGTGCAATGGTCTCGCGTCGGTTCATCCGACGCAGAATAGGGGTGAATGATGCTATCGAGAAGAAGAATCGTTTTGGGTGGGATGCTGAGCGCAATCGGCCTGCTGGTGCTGGCCTCGTGCGCGCAGCCGACTCCGCCGGCGCCTGTCGAAGTGACCCGCGAGGTCACCGTGCAGGTGCAAGTCACCGCCATCGTTGAAGTGACACCCGTCGGCGGCGTGCCGAATGCCGACGAATGGGCCGCGTCGCCGCACAATGACGTGGCCTCCGAGCCGTTCCGCCATTGGGACGGCGACGACCCGGCTGAAGTCCCGGCTGCCTGCGCGAAGTGCCACAGCAGCGCCGGCTACAAGGACTTCCTGGGCGCCGACGGCAGCGAAGCGGGCAAGGTCGACGCCAATGTGCCGGCTGCGGATGCGCAGGGCATTCAGTGCACGGCCTGCCACAACGCCGCAGCGTCGAGCCTGACCAGCGTCGCTTTCCCCGGCAAGACCGAGGACGGCGAGCCGATCGTGGTCGACGGTTTGAATGATGCCGCGCGCTGCATGGTCTGCCATCAGGGCCGCGCCTCCATGGCGTCGGTCGACGGCCAGATCGAGAAGTTCGCGGTGACCGACATGGACGCCGTGGTAGCCCCGATCAAGGACGACAAGGGCAACGACGTTTCGTTCGGCTTCATCAACATCCACTACTACGCCGCCGCGGCCACGCTCTACGGCACGACGGTCAAGGGTGGGTATCAATATGAAGGCAAGCTCTACGACGCCAAGCACGACCACGTCGAGGGCTTCGACAGCTGCATCGGCTGCCACGACCCGCACACCCTCAAGGTGCGCATCGACAGCTGCGCGCAGTGCCATGGCGACGAAGTCAAGGCCGAGGGCGGTCTGCAGAACATCCGCGAGCCGCAGGCCTCGTTCGCCGATTACGACGGCGACGGCAACGTCGAAGAAGGCATGTACTACGAGATCCAGGGCCTGCAGGAACAACTGCTGGCCGCGATCCAGGCGTACGCCACCGACACCGCCGGGGCCGAAATCAAGTACGACGCCGCGACGTATCCGTACTTCATGGGCGCCGACGGCAAGGCCTTCCCGAACTGGACCGCGCGCCTTCTGAAGGCCGCGTACAACTACCAGCTCTCGGTCAAGGACCCGGGCGCTTTCGCGCACGGCAACAAGTACATCGTGCAGCTGCTGGTCGACTCGATCGAGGACATCGGCGGCGATGTGTCGAAGCTGGCCCGCGACGACGCCGGTCACTTCGCCGGCAACACCGAGGCCTTCCGCCACTGGGACGCCGAGGGCGAAGTGCCCTTTGGCTGCGCCAAGTGCCACAGCGCGGCCGGCCTGCCGGAATTCATCAAGAACGGCGGCACGGTCGCCTTCAACGCTCGCGGTTCGACCTACACCGTGGGCGTCGGCCCGCAGCCGACCAGCAACGGCTTCCAGTGCTCGACCTGCCACAACGAGGCGGATTGGCCGAACCGCTATGCGGTGACGAACGTTCCGTTCCCGTCGGGCAAGTCGGTGACCTTCAGCACGCCGGACGCCGACGGCAAGCTCCAGCCGGTTGACTCCAACCTGTGTCTGGAATGCCATCAGGGCCGCGAGTCGGGCAACAGCCTGGCGGCGGCGCTGCGCGGCAAGGACGTGGACACGCCGGACAAGACGATCGGCTTCAAGAACGTCCACTACTTCGCCGCCGGAGCGACGCTGTTCGGCGCGGATGCGGCTGGCATCTACCAGTATCCCGACAAGGAATACGTCGGCCGCAACATGCACGGCGAGGGCAACCTGGCCGGGCCGCAGCAGTGCACGGAGTGCCATAACACCCACGCGCTGACCGTGCAGGTCGACACCTGCGGGCAGTGCCACAAGACCGTCAAGAGCGTGGAAGATCTGCAGGGGATTCGCGTCTCCGAGACCGACTACGACGGCGACGGCGATGTGACCGAGGGCATCTCCAGCGAGCTCGCGGCTTACCAGGAACGCCTGTACGCCGCGATCCAGAAGTACGCCGCGGACAAGGGCACTGGGGTCGTCTACAACCCCGTGGCCTACCCGTACTTCTTCGTGGATGCGAATGGCGATGGCAAGCCCGACACGAACGACGCCGGCGCTGGCATCGGCTACAACGCCTTCACGCCGCGCCTGCTCCAGGCCGCGTACAACTATCAGTACTCGGTCAAGGATCCGGGTGCGTTCGCTCACAACGCCAAGTACGTCATGCAGGCGCTGTACGACAGCATCGCGGACCTGAAGGGCGACGTCAGCGGTTTGACCCGCCCGTAAGCTGCGACTGACACGGTTTGAAAGCCCGTCAGGCCCTGGGGGACCTGGCGGGCCTCAGGCCCCAGAAGCAAAACGAAGACGCCCCCGCGCACAGGTGAAAGCTGTGCACGGGGGCGTCTTCGTTTTTGCTTCGCCCTGCTGGTGTCGCCACTAGGGGTCAATGGCGAGGACGGAGCACAGGCGCATGGCGCGGCTGATGCTGCCAGTGCGCGTCGAGGCGTTGGAGCGCCCAAACCAACAGCGCCGTGAGCGCCAGCGGCACCAGCAGACGCAGCGCCACCATCATGACTGTGACTGTGAGGCCGACCATGGCTTCCTCCCGGGTGGAGTGAGATCCTTCGCCCAACCTCACTGTCGATCCGTTAGAGAAGGAAGTCAATTCGGCACGCGCCCCAATGTTCCGTGGGGTGTTCACCCCATTCGGTCACTGCTCGACCAGCAGAAAGATTGGCAAAAGACGGCTCGACAACTGCCCGATCGACGTTATCGCAGTTTGCGCGCTGTCAAGCCTGGATGATGCCGTGGCGGATGGCGTATTTCACCAACTCGGAGCGGGAATGCAGGCCAAGCTCGCGCATGATGTTCTCGCGATGTCGCGCCACGGTCTTGGGGCTGATGCCGAGCGCCTCGGCGATGTCGCGATTGCTCACGCCCTCGGCCACATAGGCCAGGACCTCGCTCTCGCGTTCCGATAGCGCGTTGACGACGTTATCGGCGGAGCCCGCGCGACGGTAGTTGATGTACTCGTGGACCAGCAACCGCGCGAGCGACGGGTAAAGGTACACCTCGCCCGCGGCCGCGCTGCGCACGGCACTGAGCAACTCCTCGGGCGCGGCGCGCTTGGGCACGTAACCCGTGGCCCCGGCCTGCAGCATCTTGAAGAAATACTCTTCATCTTCGTGGATGGTGAGCGCGACCACCGCGATTTGCGGCTGGTTCTGCTTGATGCGCCGGGTGGCTTCGATGCCGGTCGCGTCAGGCAGGCCGATGTCCATCAGAATCACGTCCGGCTGCATCTGACCGGCCAGGTCGACGGCGGCCTGCGCCGTGCCCGCTTCACCGACGATGACGAGGTCGGGCTCGTTCTCGAGCAACATCCGCAGGCCCGAGCGGACCACGGCGTGGTCGTCCACCAGCATCAATCGAATGGTCATGCGACGCTCTCCCCTGTCGCGTCCGGGATCGTGACTTCGACCCGCGTGCCCGCGTTCGGCTGAGACTGGATGTCGAACCGTCCATGGAGCAGCGCCGCCCGTTCACGCATCCCCAGGATCCCCCAGGTCGGGCGCACATGGTCGATCGGCGCGCCCGGCGCGAAGCCGCAGCCGTCATCTTCGACGCTCAACTGCACTTCGGTCGGAAGAAACCCGAGGTTCAGTCGTACCAGCGCGGCGCGGCTGTGCTTGACGGCGTTGGCGATCGCCTCTTGCGCGATGCGAAAGAGCGCGATGCGGATTGCGGGATCGAGCGCGCGCTCATGCCCCGAAACCTCGACCTGGATGTGCAGGGTCGAGCGCGCCTCCACCTCTTTGGCATACCAACGCAGCGCGGGCGCAAGACCCAGGTCATCGAGGTGCGACGGGCGCAGGTCGGCGATGATGTGTCGCAATTCGTCGAGGGATTCGGTCGTCAGGGTTTCAAGCTGGCTCAGGCGCCGTTCGGCCGCGGCGACGTCCTGACGCGCCAGCGGCGCCACGCTGCGCAGACCCAACCCCAGCGCCGTCAGGCTCTGGCCCGTGGCATCGTGCAGCTCGCGCGCGACCCGCTGCCGCTCCGACTCCTGAGCCGCGACCACGCGTTGCAACAACTCGCCGCGCTGCGTCTCACGCCGTTGCGCCTCCTCCAACCGCGCCGCCTGCAGACCCGCGATCTGCCGCTGCGATTCGACTTCGAACGCGCGCAGGAAGCGGATGACGAACACGGCCTGGAGCACGGCGCACCCGGCTCGGAACATCTGGATCGGAAAACCAAACCAACTCAAGAACAGGCCCTGGTTGATCACGTTCGACGGCGGCAACGCGCTGGCCCCGACGAAAACCTGACCGACCGCGCCATACCAGAAGAACGCGATCGCGGCCCACAAGGCATCGCGCCCGAAGTGGCTCATGCCGGCGCGGCGAAACTCGCGCTGCTGCATCACCAACCCGGCCGCGGCCAACAACGCGCTCGGGATCCCCAACGAGTACCGGGTCCAGACGTTGAGCATCGGCCACAGGGCGTCGTTGGACGCGCCCGAGGTCGTGATGGCGATCGAGCCGACGCCCCAGATCACGGTCAGGAACAGCGGCGTGAGCAGCGCGATGCGCCACAGCCGTTCTGTAAACGCGAGCAACCACGCGCCGAAAGTCGCCAGAGGCAAAAGCGACAGTGCCACGATGGCGAGCCGCAAGACTTCCCACGCGGGGCCGGTCGCGACATCCGCCGGCAGGAGATCGAGTTGTTGGAACATCTCCAGCCATTCGTGCCCGCCGTGGATCAGACCGAACGCGATCAACGGCTGCAACGCCCGACGCAGGCGCGGGTCGTTAGCGCGACCCCCTTCGAGCCAGACCGCCAGGCCCATGCTGAAGAACGCCAGCCCATAGATGAAATAGACGAACGCCAGATTCCACGTTGCCACGTTAATACCAACCCAAGTTGCGCTGCACGTTGAGGTCGCCGCTTCACGGTGGTTCAGGTGCCCATCGCTGCGCCAGTGGGCTATGTCCCCGATTCGTTCGGCTGACTGTCATTATTCCAGGTCACATCTGTGCATCTGCGAATTTATGTGCCGGTCCTAACCGGATTCCATTGGCAATTGTCCCGGTGTTGCAGTACATTTTGAGAGCCATCACTGATCAATCGAGAACCAGCTATCCGAAGCAGACCGCGATCGGATGACGCCGTGCGCGCCTCCGACCGTCGGGTGTGTTATGCAGGATCCGTACGTCATCCTGGGCATTGCGCGCAACGCGGACGCCGCCGAGATTCGGCGCGCGTATCGCGTGCTGGCCGCGCGGGTCCACCCCGATCTTCAGCCGCCGGCGCGCAGGGCCTGGGCACACGCCGAGATGGTGCGTCTCAACGTCGCGCGCGCGCAGCTGCTCGACCCGCGCCCCGCGCGCGCCGCGATCGCGTTGAACGAAACGCGGATGTGGCCGTTCGCGCTCGGCTTCTGGCTGTGTTTCGCCCTCTCCATGCTGGTGCCCTTTGTCGCCTTCTCGCCTGATGCGAGCCGTGCGCTGGTGCACATCGTCGCGACACTCGCCACGGCCGCCCTCAGTGTCGGTGTCTGGGCCTATCTCCCATTGATCGCTTCCATCGGTGTCGCCCTGTTCGTCGCGCGCTCGCTGCGTGTGCGGGCCTGACGCCTCGCGCGCATGCTAGACTTGGCGCATGCGCATCGCGCTCAACGGCTGGTTCCTGGCGCATCACCCGCACACCGGCACCGGCCGCTACCTCCACGCCCTGCTCACGCATCTGCCCGGCGTCGCCCCTGAACACACGTACTGGGTCGTCGTGCCCGGGGGTGGGGCGCTGCCGCCGCTCCCCGATTCCGTGAAAGTTCAGCGGGTCGCCTGCGGCGCCGGTCATCTGGACAAGATCTGGTTCGAGCAGAACCTGTACCCGGCTGCCTGTCGCGCGCTCAAAGCCGACGTCGCGCACGTGCCGCATTGGGGCCCGCCCCTGTCGTCGCCGGCGCCGCTGGTGGTCACCATCCACGACGTCATTCCGCTCGTGCTGCCCGACTATCGCGGCGACTGGCGAGTGCGGAGTTACACGGCGCTGGCGACGGCCGCGGCCCGCGGCGCCGGGCTTGTGCTCGCCGACTCCGAGGCGTCGCGCACCGACATCCTGACGCAGATCGGCCTGCCGGCGGAACGGGTGCGCACGGTCTACCTTGCCGCCGGGCCCGAGTACACGTCGCGCAGCGACCCGACCGACGAAGCGGCTCGCGCGCGCTACGACCTGCCCGAGGCCTACGTGCTCTACCTCGGCGGCTTCGACACCCGCAAGAACGTGCAGGCGTTGTTGGCGGCCTGGACCTGGGCCGGCAGCGCGATCGGCGACAGCTTCCCGCTGGTGCTGGCGGGGGCTCTGCCGAAGCCCAACGGCCGGCTCTTCGCGGACTATCGCGCGCAAGTCGCCGAGCTCGACATCGCCGACAGCGTGCGCTTCGTGGGCTCGATCGCCGAAGCCGACAAACCCGCGCTCTATCGCGGCGCCGGCGCCTTCGTCTACCCCTCGGCCTACGAGGGCTTCGGCCTGCCGCCGCTCGAGGCCATGGCCTGCGGCACGCCGGTCGTCACCACCAACAACGGCTCGATCGGCGAGGTGGTCGGCGACGCCGCCTTCCTGATCGACCCGCAGGACACGCGCAAGTTCGGCGCGGGTATCATCACCACCGTGATCGAGCCGAGCGTCTCCGACCACCTGCGCGTACGCGGCCTCGAACGGGCGCGCAAGTTCACGTGGGAAGAGACGGCGCGCCGGACCGCGGAGGCCTATGCCGACGTCGGCTGAGGCGCGCGCCCGCTGGGCCCCGATCCTCCTCGACCTCGCGATCTTCGGCGCCGGTCTGGCGCTCTACCTGTGGACGCTGGCGCCGGGTCTGCTGCCCGCGGACTCGGGCGAGTACCAGATGACCGGCGCCGCGCTCGGGATCGCGCATCCGCCCGGCTACGCGCTCTACACCCTCGCCAGCTGGTTGACGACCCGGTTGCTGTTCTGGCTGCAGCCCGCGCGCGCGATCTCGGCGCTTTCGGCGGTGCTGGCGGCGGGGTCGCTGACCCTGATCCAACGCGCCGGGCGGTCGCTGTCTGGCTCGCAGGTCGGCGGCGTGCTGGCGGCGCTGGGTCTGGCCGCCGCCACCACGTTCTGGGCGCAGGCCACCACCGCCAACGTCCGTATGCCCACGGTCTTCGCGCTGACGCTGGCGCTGGCCGGCCTGACGGCGCTTTGGCGCAAGCCGGCGGGCCGCGCCGCGCTGGCCGCGACCGGCCTCGGCCTCGGCCTGATGACGTCGCACCATCCGTCGACGCTCTTCCTGGCGGCCGTGCTGGGTCTGGCCGCGCTGGGCCGGATCTGGACCGGGCCGCCCGCGTCGCCCCGTGCCCGTCAAACGATCTGGCTCGTCGTTGCGGCGCTCCTGCCCTTTCTGGCCTGGTTGTACTTTCCGCTCAACGCCAACGGCATCGGTGCGCCCACGAACCTGGGCACGCTCGACGGCCTGATCCAGCACCTGACGGCGCGCGGCTTCGGCGGCGACATGCTGGGTTTCGCCAACGCCCGCGATCTCCCCGAGCGCTGGCCGGTGCTCGTTCAACTG
>WBZS01001623.1_pt1 | contig 17047 bp, 13 predicted proteins | sample 5204201 | NCBI WGS metagenome assembly WBZS01 (sample SAMN12344357, study PRJNA552823) | activated sludge metagenome | biome: Activated sludge suspended growth; feature: Nitrification reactor; material: Wastewater; isolation source: activated sludge from nitrification reactor of wastewater...
CTGGCAATTGGACCGCGCCGCGCAGAAGCAGGCGCTACAGGCAACCCTCGGTCAGGGACTGGGCCGCGCGCCGATCGATATCGGGGCGGCGCCGGTCAATCCAAAGGACGTCGAATACCAGCGCGCCCGCGCCCGCGGATCCTGGCTGGCGGATCGGACGGTGCTGATCGACAACAAGGTGCACGGCGGCGTTGCCGGATACCATGTCGTCACCCCGCTCAAGCTTGCCGGCAGTCAGATGCACCTGCTGGTGCAGCGCGGCTGGATAGCCGGGTTCGGCGACCGGCGCGAACCGGCCATCCGGACGCCGGCCGGCGCAGTCGAGGTCACTGGAGAACTGCGCCCGCCGGCGGCGCGGGTGTTCGAACTGCCCGGTGCGGCGCCGCAGGGGCGGGTCTGGCAAAACCTGACCCTCGATCGTTACCAGGACGCGACCGGGCTGGCACTGCAGCCGGTTGTCCTGCTGCAGACCTCGGAGACGGACGACGGATTGTTGCGCGCATGGGATCGCCCCGATTTGGGCATCGACAAACATCGCGGCTACGCCTTCCAGTGGTTCGGGTTGGCAGTCGCCGCGGCAGCGTTTTTTGCCGTCTCCACATGGCGCAGCCGACGGCGCCCGCGGCAGCCTTGAGGAAGTCATGAAACTGACCGGTCGACAAACCCTGCTGTTGATTGCCACCGTCTGCGTCTTGCCGGTGGTGGCCTCCTATCTCGCCTTCTATGTCTGGGCGCCCGCCAAAACCACCAACTACGGTGTGTTGCTCGAGCCGAAACCGGTCGTTCAGGATGCAATGACCGCACTTGACGGCAAGCCATTCTCGCCCGGCCAACTGCGCGGCCGCTGGATTCTGGCGTATGCCGGCGCGTCGACCTGCGACGAATCCTGCCGCCAGACGCTCTACTACATGCGACAGGTACGGACGGCGCTGGGCAAGGAATTGGACAGGGTGGAGCGGGTCTGGCTGCTGACCGACGCGGGCCGGCCCGACGAGTCCCTGCTCAAGCAACACCCCGGGCTGCATGTCATCCGGGCAGAACGCTCCGCCCTGCTTGCGCAGCTCGACGCCGGCGCCGGCGCGCCCGGATCGGTCGTGACGATCGATCCGCTGGGCAATTTGATGCTGCGCTTTCCCGCCAATCCGGAGCCCAAGCGCATGCTCAAGGATCTCGAACGCCTGCTCAAGGCCTCGCGCATCGGCTGACATGCCCCGCAAACGACTCGCCTGCGCCAATTCGACGGGACCTGCAAGGGTTTGCCGACAACGCGTTGTCGAGTGCACGCAACGCCGGCCTAGCGCCACGGGGAAGCCGCCCGCCATGTTAGACTTGCACGTCGCGAAATCGACTTCTGCCGTGACGTTGTCATTGCCTCCGAAATCCCTTTTTGAGAGTCCGCGATGAAAGCCGTTTCGCTCGAACACAGCCCCCTCGCGCTGCGCCTGCAGCAGTACCTCGCCCTGACCAAGCCGCGCGTCAACACATTGATCGTGTTCTGCGCGGTGATCGGCATGTTTCTCGCCGTGCCCCAGGGCTTGCCGCCGATGGCAACGGTGCTCGCGGCCACTGTCGGCATCGCGCTGGTCGCCGGCGCGGCGGCGGCCATCAACTGTCTGGTCGAACGCACGGTCGATGCGCTGATGGCGCGCACCCGCGCACGCCCCACCGCACGCGGCGAACTGGGCATGCGCGAGACGCTGATTTTTTCCGCCATCGTCGGCGGGATCGGTCTGGTCATCCTGCACCAGTTGGTCAACCCGCTCACCATGTGGCTCACTTTTGCCACGTTCATCGGCTACGCGGTGGTTTACACGGTGCTGCTCAAACCGATGACACCTCAGAACATCGTCATTGGCGGCGCCTCCGGCGCGATGCCGCCGGTGCTCGGCTGGGCGGCGGTGACCGGCGAGATTTCGCACGACGCGCTGATTCTGTTCCTGATCATCTTCGCCTGGACGCCGCCGCACTTCTGGGCGCTCGCGCTCTACCGCACCAAGGAATACGCGCGCGCCGGCCTGCCGATGCTGCCGGTGACGCATGGGCCGGAATACACGCGGCTACATGTACTGTTGTACACGCTGATCCTGCTGGGCGTTTCGCTGCTGCCCTTCGCCACCCGCATGAGCGGCTGGATTTACCTGGCCAGTTCGCTTGCCCTCGGCGGCGTTTTCCTGGGCTATGCGATCCGCCTCAACATCCGCTACAGCGACGACCTGGCGCGACGCACCTTCCGCTACTCGATCATCTACCTCAGTGCGCTGTTCGCCGCCCTGCTGGTCGATCACTACCTGCCGTTCTGATGCGCCTGCGGCGCGTCTTATTGCTGGCGTGGCTCGCCGTCCTTGCGGCCGGCTGTGGCGAGCGCCCGGTAACGTTCATCAGCACCGACATCACAGGCGCCGACTTCGGCAAGGATTTCCATCTCTCCGACCACAACGGCAAGCCGCGCGCGCTGGCCGATTTCCGCGGCAGCGTGGTTGCAATGTTCTTCGGCTACACGCAGTGCCCCGACGTCTGCCCGACCAGCATGACGATGATGGCGGAGGTCATGAAGCAACTTGGCGCCGACGCCAAGCGCGTGCAGGTGCTGTTCGTGACGGTCGACCCGCAACGCGACACACCGCCGATGCTCGCGCAGTATGTGCCCCAGTTTCACCCGTCTTTCCTCGGGTTGTATGGCGATCTGCCCGCGACCCAGCAGGTGGCGAAGGACTTCAAGGTGTTCTACGAGAAGCATCCCGGCCGCACGCCCACCTCCTACTCGATCGACCATACCACCGGTACCTACGTGTTCGATCCGCAGGGCCGGCTGCGACTGTTCGTCAAGCACGGCGAAACGCCCGAGCGCATCGCGCAGGACTTGCGGCTGCTGCTGGCAGGCAAGTAGCCGGCACTCGGCCGGATCGGACTCGGATTGGTCGATTCAACGCGCCCATCCGAGCACTGGCCTGGAAGCCTCATGGAACGGCGATCTGCACGATGCCACCCCGACAAGCCGCATGGTTGCTCGTTCACAGCTCGATATGCCTGCAGACGCCCTGTTCATGCGGCTCGCAGGCGAGCACGGTGGAAACGCGGCCTTTTGCCAGTGCGGCTCGCCAAACGTTCGGGCTAGGCGGTTCGACCTAGGCGATCGCGCGCTGGCGCACCAAGCGTCTGATTTACACCCGTTCGCTGCGCCGCTATAAAGAGTATCGCCACCTCGGCGCAGCCCGACGGCGCGAGGCGCCGCACGCGGCCGACAAACGGTCGCCGAACCCTGCCAGGAGAGACACATGAGACATCGCCTTGCTCTTGTCGCGGTATTGCTGGTCGCCGGCGTCACCGTTGCCATGGCGTTGAGCGCGCAGCAGCAGCCGGTGCCGGCAGGCGAGACGGCATCCGCCACCGGTCCTGGTCCGGCTGCCGCCAGCGCCTACGCCGAGCCGGATTTCGAGGCCGGCGCGCAGGGCTATTCGCCATCGGAGCGGGCCGGGCGCGAGATCTGGTACAAGGCCACCGCTGGCAACGAGCGCTTCCATACCTACGTTTTCCAGCAGCGGGTCGGCGTGCTGATCGACTGGTTTCGCGTGCTGCGTTCCGATCAGCGCGGCGACCGCTTTCGCGCCTGGGGCGCGATCAACGACCCCGGCTGCTGCACGCCCGGTTCGCCCAACTGCCCGGCGAAAAGCCTGGAGGAAACCTACGGCTTCGACTGGTGCCCGGGCGACGAGGAACTGCTCAAATTCGTCGGCAAGACCGGCTACCGCGATCCGGCCTGCGACTTCAAGGACGCGCCGCTCGACCCGCAGGACCTGCACGCCAGGAACGGTGACCAGCGCCAGTCGTCGTGCGATCTAAAGTTCGGCACCTCGACCGGTGCGCTCGGAATTCGCAAGTTCCCCAATCCCAAGTTCAATCGCGACGCCTGGCTCAAGCTCAACGGCAACCTGGCGACCTGGCAAGGCTACAACCGCCGTCTGGACGACAAAGGCTCCGACGGCGAAGCGCAGGTCAGTCGACTGCTCGACGGCTCGGTCGAACCGCCCTACCTGATCGGCACCTCCTGCGGTTCATGCCATATCGCGTTCGACCCGCTCAATCCGCCAGCCGACCCGGCCAATCCGAAGTGGGAGAACATCAAGGCACTGCTCGGCAACCAGTACACCCGCTTCTCCGAAATCATGGTTTCGGGCATGCAGAGCAACAGCCTGGAGTGGCAGATGTTCGCCCATGCGCGCCCCGGCACGTCCGATACCTCGGCGATCGCCAGCGACCAGGTGAACAATCCGGGCACCATCAATGCGCTGATCAACATCGCCCAGCGGCCGACCTTCGCCAACGAGTCGGTGCGCAAGTGGCGCAAGACCGACGCCTGCACGGGCGCCGCCAACGAGGGCGAGTGCTGGTGCGAGCCCGGCCGCAGCAACAAATGCTGGCGCTGGTCCGAGGCCAAGGAGACGGTGCACCACGTCCTCAAGGGCGGCGAGGATTCGATCGGCGTGCTCGAGGCGATCCAGCGCGTGTACTTCAACATCGGCTCGTGCTCGGAACAGTGCTGGGTCAACCATTTTTCCGATCTGCGCCAGATCGATCCGCAGCAGCGCGGCTTCGGCCAGACGCCGTTCGACATCGGCCAATGCCGGCGGGATTGCCCGAACTTCCGCGCGATAGAAGATCGTCTGCCCAACATTCTTGCCTTCTTCCTGTCGAAGGAAGCGCATGCGACCGATCTGCGAGCGGCGCGCGAGAACGCGCTGCGCAAGGTCAATCCGCAGGCGAAATACGGGCATCAGGATCTGGTCGCCGATCTGGAACAGGATTTCGGCGCTGGCGCCGTGGCGCGCGGCGAAAAGCTGTTTGCCGAGAACTGCGCGCGCTGCCATTCGAGCCAGGCCGACGCCATCGCGGGCAAGCAGAGCGGCGTCGACTTCCGCAAGGTCTCCGACACCACGGGTCTGCGCGAAGACTGGCTCGGCAACGACCGCGCCACCAAGGTCACCGAGGTCGGTACCGAGCACTGCCGCGCGCTGCATTCCAATCACATGGAAGGCCACGTCTGGCAGCAGTACGGCTCGGAGACGCTGCGCGCGCGCGAGCGCGATGCCAATCTCAAGGAGCCGTCCGACGGCGGCCGCAGCTATTACCGCAACATCTCGCTGCTCAACCTGTGGGCCCATGCTCCGTTCATGCACAACAACGCCGTCGGCCCCGAACTGTGCGGCAAGCCGCAGAACAAGGCGAACGATTTCTACGGCCAGCGGCCGCGTTATGTCGGCCCCAACAACAAGCTGCTGCCGCCCGAGCAGCAGCCGGCCTGCTTCGAGGTCGATCCGAGCGTCGATGGGCGCTTGCGCCTGTACAAGATGTCGATGGACGAACTGCTCAACCCCGACAAGCGCGGGCGCCGCGTGACGGTGCTCAACGAGCCGGTGACGCTGCGGGTCGGCCCGCGGCTGTGGGACGGCGACGAAGCGCGCCAGGTGCTCGGCCTCGAACTGGTGATTCCGCTCGAGGTGGATGGGCGACAGCTCACCGCCGGCCGGGTCGGCAATTTCCAGCACAAACCCTTCATCGTCGATCTGGTGCGATCGAAGACCGCGCCGCAGGAACTCGAAGCGGACCTGACCAAACGCTACGGCGCAGAAGATGCCAAACGCCTGGCCGCCGACTTCAAGGCCATCGCCGAAGAGGTAAAGAAGAATCCGCGTTCGTTCGCTTCGGCAATCGCCCGGCGCCCGTACCTGGCGAGCGAGTTCTACACCTCGTGCCGCGAGGATCTCGAAAACGGTGGCCATCGGTTCGGCGAAGGCCTGCCGCCCGAAGACAAGAAGGCGCTGACCGCCTTCCTCGCGACACTCTGAGCCGGAGCCGCCAACATGAAGACAAGGATTCTCCTGCCGCTCCTGGCGCTGCTGGCGATCAGCGGCTGCAACCGCATCGACAGCACACCGCCGGAAATCAGGTTCGCGCCCTACGGCGAGGGCTACATGCAAAAGCCCGATTTCGCCGGCATCGAGAACCGCTTTGCGCTCGGGCCTGCCGACGTTTCGAAGATAACGCCCAAAAACATCGCGCTGCTCGACCAGGAACAGGTGGACCAGATATATGCGCGCCTGAGCGCCGGGCCGATCCCCGACGGCGCGTTCGACGGCGACCTGTTTTTCCCCAAGGGCAGCAGCGGCAAGCTGCGGCTGTCGGAAATCGCCGGCGGCGGACTCAAGTCGCTGGCGGTGGAAGTCGGCGGCAAGAAGCTCGACTTCATCGGCGAGACGCTATGGAAAGGCAAGGTCTTTTATCGCAGCGAGGGCGTGCTGCGCAACCGTATCGAGGATATCTCCCTGCTGCAGAAGATCCGGCTCGGTGACAAGCCGCTGATCGAGGGCGATCTGGCGCAGATTCCGAAGATCAACCTGGCCGGCAAGGAGCAGTGGCTGATGTTTCCGGCCAAACTCTATTGCGGCCAGAGCCTGCTTGACGGCCGGCGCGAGTCGATCATCATCGACTATGCGTTCACCGACGATCTGCCCGGTTACCGCGAGATGCCCGACATGCTGGCCGGTCGGCGCGGTTTCCAGGTGCGCGACGAGATTCGCATGGTGCGGCCCGGGTTCTACCTCGGCCGCGCCTACCTCGGCCGCTCATTCGCGCTCAACTTCGTCCTCTACAACAAAGAGATCGCCGAGCGCGACGGCCCGGGATTCGAGAAGACCGGCAGCGCGCAGCAGGACTGCTGGACCGGCACGCAGCAACGGATGGTGGCGCAAGCCCGATGAGCGCGCATCGCGCCCGGCGCACCGACCAGAGACTCCGTCATGAGCGCCCCGCGAACATCGATGGCAGTGCGCAACGCGGCGCTGCTGGCGAGTCTGCTCGCGAGTTTGCTCGCTTTCCTGCCCGCGGGTGCCCAGTCGCCGGATCTGCCGCCGCTTGGCCGTTCGCTGTTCGATCACCTGACGACCGACGCCGCGGGCGTTCAGCGCGTGCCCTTTCCCTTCACGGCGCTGGTGGCGCGTGTGCAGCGCGCGGTCGGCCCGGATAGGCTCGGCCATGCAGGCGTACGCTCGGTGCTGATCCCGCTCGGCCGCTCCCTGCAACGCAATGCGTCGGTCGGCGAGGCGTACCGCTATCCGCGGGTGGTCGCGGCGGTGGTCGGCGAGCCCGTCCCGGGCGCGCCGCTGCTCACGGACAGGCTTTACCTCGGCTACCATGAAAAGTCCGCCTTGCTGGAAGTCATCAGCTACAACGAGGCGGCCGGGCGCTTCGAGTTCCAGGTGGTCAAGGACTATCGGCCGGGTGGCGCGGCACGCGTCTTTCATTCGCGCCGCGTCGTCTGCCTGTCCTGCCACCACAGCGGCGGGCCGATTTTCTCGCGTCCCGGCTGGGACGAAACCAACGCCAATCGGCGGGTGGCCGCGCAGCTCGGCCGTGGCGGCAGCACTTTTCATGGCGTGCCCGCGGCGCGCAGCATCGATGAGCCCAATGCCATCGACAATGCCGTCGCCCGGGCTGCGCGGCTGGCGATCACCCAGAGTCTCTGGCGAGAAGGCTGTGCGCGCGCCGACGCGATCGAGTGCCGCGCCCAGGCTCTGCTCACCGCGCTCAAGTATCGGCTCGGTGCCGACGCCGCAGTTGACGCGAGTGCCGCAAGCTATCGCAGCAAGCTGGTCGAGCCGCTGCGCCGAACCGCTCAGGCGCTGTGGCCCGACGGACTGCCACTGGCCGACCCGAACATTCCGAACCGCGATCCGCTGGCGGGCTTCCCGGTCGATCAGGGCGACTTCGGCGATGGCGCGGCGCTGCTGCGTTCGGCCGAGGTACGGCCGGCGTTCGATCCGCTGCAGCCGCGGCCGGCGCTCGGCCGCTGGCACGCCGGCAGCGAGTCCGACGTTGACGATTACGTTCGCGGCATCGCCGACTTCATTGCGCCGGCCGACGTTGGCCTCATCGACCTGAGGCTGCAACAGTTGCGGACGGCGGCGTCTCGGCGGGTCGTGCGGGCACCCTGCCGCGTCGAGGATTCGACGCGCGGCGCCACCATCGAGTGTACGGCGGCGCCGTCGCTGCGGGTCGACATCCGGCTGACAGCCGCTGGCGAAAAGACCGCGACCGGCACCGTCACCAGGGTCATGCTCGCGGGCGCCAGTCTGACGCGTTCGCTGAAACTCGATCCCGCCCATCGTCAAATGACGCGGGCGCTGCGCAGCACATGGACCTACCGCGGAGCGTCGGCGCGATTGTCCGATTCGACGGCGATCGAAGGCATTGCTTTGCGCTGGGCGAACACAGGGCGATTTTCCGCCGAAGTCGAATTGCAACTCGCCGACGACGTGCCGACGCTTGACCGCGCGGTCGATGCGCTCGCCCGCCAGGCGCGGCTGGGTCGTGACGATGCGCTGGGTGAGGCGGCTGTGCGTCGCGCGGCATTGCTGCGCGGCCTGTTCGCGCAACTCGGCATCGCGGCGCCACCCGCCTGTTGCGATCAGCCGCTGCGCGGCGTGCCGCCGGCACTCGATGAGGACGCGACACGATCGACCGACGTGCTGCCGGCGCAATTGCAGCCTTTCGTCCGCCATTGCGCAGCCTGCCATGACACGCGCGAGGCCTCGCCGCCGGGCTTTCTCCACGGCAATGCCGAGGCGGTTCAGCGCAACCTGACACGCTGCGCCGAGCGCATTGCCTATCGGCTGGCGATGTGGGAGTTGCCGCCGCAGGCTCGTCCCCGCGTGCCGATGCCGCCGCCAATGCTCAACGGCGTAACCGCTGCCCCGCCGCCTCCCGCGGAACTTGCGCAGATGCGCGAGTATGTGGCGCAGCTTGCCCGGCCGGCCGCGCAGCGCGACGCGCCCTACGAAGCGCTCGCCGCATGCAGAAGCGACATGCAGTAGCCACAAGACGAGAAAAACGGGGAGGCCATCTTGGCGCAACATAAAGACGACAGTCAGGACGAAGCCACTCGCGCTGCTGCGCGCTGGCGGCGCCGATTTGCCATCCTGGCGGCGATTCTGGTGATCCCGCTGGCGCTGGGCGTGTCGATCGGCTCGCGTTTCCTGCCCGATCTGCCGGTGACCTACGACGATATCGAGGAGCATTTCAAGTACGGTTCCACCGGCGGTGAGCGGGCCTCGGGTTTTCCGTTCTGGATCTGGCAGGTGCTGCCCCAGGTCTGCGCCAAGTACCTGCCCGGCGACGGCTACGCCTCGCTCGGCATGATCTACGAGCCGGGCCGGCCGCTTCCGGTCGGCATGTCGATGCGGCGAAACCTCGGCCTTGACCGCGTGTTCCTGAACTGCGCGGCCTGCCATGCCGGCACGGTGCGCGAGACGCCGGATTCGCCGCCGCGCGTCTATGTCGGCATGCCCGCGCACACGCTGAACCTGATGGGATTCCAGAACTTCTTCTTCCAGTGCGCCGCCGATGCAAAGTTCAGTGCCGACTACATCGTCCCGGAGATCGATCGGCAGGCCGGCAAACTCGGCATGCTGGATCGCTATGTGGTCTATCCGGTCGCCATCGCCTTGATGCGCGAGCGGCTGTTGATGCTGCGCGAACGCTTTGGGTGGGCGGCCAAGCAACCTGCATGGGGGCCGGGCCGGGTCGACACCTTCAACCCGTCGAAGGCCCTGTTCAATTTTCCGACCGACAAGCTCGCCCCGGAGGAGGGCATCGGCACCGCCGATTTCCCGTCGATCTGGGAACAGCGCAAGCGCAAGCAGCGCGACGACGGCCAGCCGATGCAATTGCACTGGGACGGCAACAACACCAAGTCCGAGGAGCGCAACAAGAATGCCGCCTTCGGCACCGGCACCACGCCGCCGACGATCGACCTGCTGGCGATCGGCCGGCTCGAGCAATGGTTGCTCGATGTCATGCCGCCGCAGTATCCGTATCCGATCGACCGCGCGCTGGCCGAAAAGGGCGCACCGCTGTATGCCGAGTACTGCGCCGCCTGCCACGGCGCCAGCGGGCAGGACTTCAAGGGTGCCTATGTCGGGCATGTGGTGCCGCTCGAACAGATCGGCACCGACCGTCATCGGCTCGATTCATTCACACCGGAACTGGCGCAGAACCTGGGGTCGGTCTACGCCGGCTATCCGTGGCGCTTCCAGGGATTCCGCAAGACCTTCGGCTACGCCAACATGCCGCTCGACGGCATCTGGCTGCGCGCGCCCTACCTGCACAACGGGTCGGTGCCCAGCCTGCGCGACCTGCTGGAACCGGCCGCCCTGCGGCCGCGGACATTCTGCCGCGGCTACGACGTGTTCGATCAGCGCCGGCTGGGTTTCGTCAGCGATGTCTGCGAGGAAGGCGGCCGCCATTTCTTCCGCTTCGATACCGCGGCGCCCGGCAATGGCAACGCCGGCCATGAAGGCAAGGCCTTCGGCACCGAGTTGGCGGACGACGAGAAAACCGCGCTGGTCGAGTTTCTGAAGACCTTTTGACGAAGGCGCCGGCAAGCACTGGAGAGAACATGGACGACAATCTTCCGATCAACCCGACGTTGCGCCGGATTGCCATCGCGGTAGTGCTGTTGCTGGTGCTAGGTGCGCTGTTCGCCTACATCGGCTGGTACCGCTTTCTGCGCGTCGAACCCCAGCCCGACTGGGTCAACGCCACGCCGGAAATGCGCTTTAAGTACGGCTCGATCGGCGCCGAAAACGACGCCGGCATTCCCTACTGGATCTTCTACGTGCTGCCGCGCCTGTTTCCCGAGAAGCTGCCGGGCCCGGGCGGCTACGCGTCGCTCGGCGTCGCCTGGGAACCGGGGCAGGAGCTGCCGGTCGGCTTCACCAAGAAGACCATCGGCTTCCCGCGCGTCGCCAACACTTGCGCCGCCTGCCACACCGCCAGCTATCGCGGCAAGATCGACGAGAATCCGACCTATGTGATTGCCGGTCCCGGCCACACGCTGAACCTCGAAGCCTTTTTCCGCTATCTGATCGACTGCGCCAAGGATCCGCGCTTCAATCCCGACATCCTGATGCGCGAGATCGAATCGGTTACCGAACTCGATTTGCTGGACCGACTGGCCTACCGCTTTCTCATCATTCCGATGACCAAGAAGCGCCTGCTTGAACGCGAGGCACAGTTCGCCTGGATTTACCGCAAGGATTTCCCCGAGTGGGGCCGCGGCCGCGACGACGCGATGAACCTGACCAAGTACTTCATGATCAAGGCGCCGATGGACGACACCTTCGGGCCGACCGACATGCCCTCGCTGTGGAACCTCGACAAGTACCGGCCCGAGAAAGGCCATGTGATGAACTTCGCCGGCGACAGCCACGACGCCCGCTCGGTGATCATCGATTCCGCCCTCGGCGTGCTCGGTGCCGCACCCAAGGACAAGTCGGACTTTCTCGGTCAAGTGCAGTGGCTGCACCAGTACCTCGGCAAGCTGCCGGCGCCCCGGTATCCGTTCACGATCGATGCGCAGAAGGCGCAGGCGGGCAAATTGGTGTTCGATCGTGCCTGTGCGTCATGCCATGCGTCGGATCGAACCGGCACCCGGCTGCCGCTCGCCGAGGTCGGAACCGATCGCGGCCGGCTCGACAGCTGGAACAAGGATGCGGCGATCAAGGCCAACCGGGTCGTCAGCGAGATGGGCATCGAACGCAAAGGTCTGGTGGAGGAGGCGCTCGACGGCTACGTCATCCAGTTCCTCGACGGCATCTGGCTGCGCGCGCCCTACCTTCATAACGGTTCGGTGCCGACCCTGCGCGATCTGCTGGAAATCCCCGAGCGTCGCCCGGCCTTTTTCTTGCGCGGCTACGATGTCTATGATCAAAACAGGGTAGGGTTCGTTACCGAGGGGCCGCAGGCGCAGCGGGTGGGCACGCCCTTCGATACCCGGTTACGCGGCAATGGCAACCAGGGCCACCTGTACGGCACCGACCTGTCCGCGCCCGACAAGGATGCACTCGTCGAATTCATGAAGACGCTCTAGGATGAAATCAGCTTCGATCCACCGGCCCTCTCGCCGGGCCGGCCAGGCACCGGTGGTGGCCGGCGCCGGCCTGAAACCGCCCGGCATGCGCTGAAATGCGCGACCAGGTCTTCATCAGCTACAGTCACCGCGACGCCGCGTGGCTGGACCGCCTGCAAGTCTATCTGGCCCCCTTCGAGCGCCAGGGCCAGGTGCGCCGCTGGGACGACACGCTGATCGCTCCCGGCGAGCGCTGGGCGCAGGAGATCAACGAGGCGCTGGCGCGGGCGAAGGTGGCGGTGTTGCTGGTCAGTGCGCAGTTCCTCGCCTCGGATTTCATCGCACGGGTCGAACTGCCGCGCCTGCTCGGCGCAGCGGAAGACCAGGGCGTGACGATCCTGCCGCTGGTGCTCGACTGGTGCAACTTCGAGCGCATGCCGGAACTGGCGCAGTTCCAGTCGATCAACCCGCCGTCGCAACCGCTCGAGGCGATGAGCGAAATCGACGGCAAGGCCATGCTCGCCAAGCTGGCGGCGGCAGTCGCCGATGCCCTGCAGGGCACCGGTGGTGAAACGGTGAGCGAAGCGGCGGCCGAGCGCGGCCGTTTCGTCGGCTTGCCGGCCCGCAATCCGCTGTTTACCGGGCGGCGCGATGTACTCGACGCGCTTGCCACCACACTGGCCGGCGGCGGGCGTGCCGGGTTGTGCGGCCTGGCCGGCATCGGCAAGACCGAAACGGCGATCGAGTTCGCCCATCGCGAGCGCGGTCGCTATGCCTGGGTACTGTGGTCGCGCGCCGAGTCGGTGCAGCCGCTGGTGCGCGGATATTGCGCGATCGCCGCGGCGCTCGGTCTGCCCGAGGCCAAAGGCACCGATCAGCTTGCCACCGCGCAGGCGACGCGCCGAGCGCTCGCCATGCGCAGCGATTGGCTGCTCCTGCTCGATTCGGCAGATGATCTGGCGGTATTGCGCGACTGGCTGCCCGAAGGCGACAGCGGCACGGTGATCATCACCAGCCGCAGTGCGGCCCTCGGCGGCTTGGCGCAGCCGGTCGAACTGGAGCCGCTCGACGACGACTCGGCGGCCCGTTTCCTCTTGCGCCGTGCCCGCCTGGCGGCGGCGGACGAAGCGGCGGAGCCCGCGCTGATGGGTGCCGCAGTGCAGATCGCCCGGCTGGCCGGCGGCTTGCCGCTGGCGCTCGAGCAGGCCGGCAGCTACATCGAGGAAACCGGCTGCAGTCTCGAGGAGTATTCCGATCTGTGGTGCAAGCATCGCAGCGAACTGCTCTCGGCGCGCGGCGAAGCCGGACTGCGCGATGGCGTCTCGCTGATCGATGCGTGGGAGCTGTCGCTCGGCGAACTGCAGCGCGCCAATCCAAGTGCGGTTGCGTTGCTGCGTCTGCTGGCGTTCGTTCACTGCGACGCGTTGCCCGACACCTCGCTGCAGGCGGGTGCGGCGTTTGCCGGCCCCGAGCTCGGTCCGGCGCTGGCCGACGGGCTGGCGCGCAACGCGGCCTATCGCGACGCCCAGCGCTTTGCCTTCGTCCGCCGCGATGTCAAGACCGGCAAGCGGGCGATGCACCGTCTGGTGCAGACCGTGCTGCGCGACACCTTGCCGGAGCAGGACCGGGCACGCTGGTGCATGCGGGCGCTCGAGGTGCTCAATGCGGCGATGCCCGAACCGCGCTTTGTCGACTGGCCGCAGTGCGACAAACTGGCCGCCCATGCGCTGGCGGTGCTCGATCATGCGAATTCGCTGGCGATCGATACCGGGGCCGGCGCGCGGCTGGCGTGCGAGACCGCAGCCTACCTCGGCCAGCGCGGACGCTATGGCGAAGCCCTGCCGCTGGCCGAGCGGGCGCTGGCAGCACGCAGCAAGTCGCCGGATGTGGCGCCGCGCGATCTGGCCCGCGCCTGCATGGTCTGCGGGCAGATCGAGTTGGGCGCCGGCCGCCTGGCCGAAGCGCGCAGCCGGCTGGAAGCGGCCGCCACCGCGCTGCGTGCCGGCGGCGCGAGCATCGAGTTGGCGCGGGTGATCGACATGCTGGCGACCGTCGATACCAGCGCCGGCGATTTGGCGGCGGGACAGGCGCGGCTGCTCGATGCCGCGGCGATGATCGCTGCCGCCGGTGGCGCCGAAAGCGTCGAGGCCGCGCAGATCGCCAACGATCTGGGCGCGGTGCATTTCAAGTGCGGCAACTACGACGAGGCGCGTGCCGCTTTCGAGCGGGCGGCGCAGTTGCGCCAGGCGCTGCTGCCCGGCAACCACCCGAGTGTGGCGCAGTCGCTCAACAACCTGGCGGCGGTGTGCGCGCGGCTCGGCCAGGTAGACGACGCGCGCACCCGCTATGGACAGGCGCTGTCGTTGCGGGAAGCGGCATTCGGCGAGCGCCATCCCGACGTGGCTGAGACGCTGCTCAATCTTGCGCTGCTCGATCTGGTGTGCGAGCGCGTTGGACCGGCGCGCGCGGCGGCCGAGCGGGCGATCGCCATCCTCGAAGCCTGCTACGGCAGCGATCATGCGGCGGTGGCCAAGGCGCGCGCCTGTCTGGGCGATGTCGCATTGAAGGAGGGTGCGTTCGACGAGGCGCAGCGGCTCTACCAGTGCGCGCGCGAGGTGCGCACGCGGCTGCTCGGCCCGCGTCACGCAGAAACGGCGCGGGCGATTGTCGGCTTGGCCGATGTGGCCCTGGCGCGTGGGGAGAACGCCGCCGCCATCACGCTGCTCGACGAGGCGCTCGAGGTGTTGCGCGAGCGCCTCGGTGCCGCCCACCCGGATGTGGTGGCGTGCCAGCGGGAACTGGAACGCGCACGCTCGCATGCAGCGGCGCCGGCCGATGAGATCGCTGCCAGCCAATTGCCGCTCAGGGGAACCGGATGACCAGAGTGCATTTGTTGGTTCTGATCGTGGTCGCAATCGTGCTGACGCTGTTTGCCTTGCGCTTGAGCGACACGGCAGACCGGCCACCCATGCCGTCGGAGAAGGCGCCGCCGGTCACGCAGCCCGGCGTGCCGCCGAGCGAATCGCGGCCTGCCGGCAGCATCGGACGCGAAGATCCCGGCGTCGGCACGACCTCGCTGCCGCGCGGGCCGGGCTCGCTGGAGCGGCCATGAACGGCACTCGCGCTCGCGCCGGTCGCAGCCGCCTCGCCGCAGCTTGCGCGATAGGGTTTCTGCTGTCATTGGGCGCGGCGGCGCCGGCCGAGGCCGCCGACGAGCGCCGAGTGGTGGTCAATGGGAAAACGCTGGCCGGGGAACAACTGGACAGGCTGGATCGAGCCGATTGCCGCGAGATTCCCGACGGCGACTACTGGCTCAACCGGCGCAGCGGTACCTGGGGCTATGCAGGCGAACGGATGGCGCAGGGGCGCATCGGCGATGGTTGCCGGGCAAAGAAACGGGGATTGCCGATGTCGCGCAGCATCGCTCGACCTCCCGCCGAGCCGGGGAGTGCCGAATCGGTGCCGCAGGAGGAAATTCGGCGCGAGGAGCCGATCACCGGCACCTCGCCGCTGCTGCGGGTGCCCGAGTCGGAGGCGCAGAAACCATGAACCCCGCGCACTGCGTCGAACGCTTTGCCTGGCGGATGCTGCGGTTGCCTGCTGCCGCACTTCTGGCGATGAGCGTTGCCGCCTGTGCGCAGGCGCCGGAAGCCGGCGGCAGTGCGCCAGCCCCTGCTCCGGCGGCCCCCGCGCCCGAGGCCGGGGCCGGACCCGCGGCACCGGCACCGGCTCCGGCACCCGCGCCGAAGCTGCGCGGCATCAAGCCGGCCGAACTGCCGCGCGAGGAGCCGGGCGTCGGCCTTGGCGGGCTGACCCACGAACCGGCGCAGCCCGCGCAGTAAGAGAGAGGTGCGGCCATGTGTCCATTGCGCTCATCCGTTGTGCTGATTGTGGGCCGTGCTTTGTGCGGTCTGCCCAGATCGGTCATGAGAGACGGACTGCGGTTGTTGTTCGGCCTCGCCCTGCTGGGCCAGGTGTGCGTGGCGCAGGCCGAGCGTTACGTCGTCGTAAACGGCCAGCGGCAAACGCAGCAGCAGATTTTTGCGCTCGAACGCGCCCATTGCGGGCCGGTTCCCAACGGCCATTACTGGCTCAACTACCGGAACGGTATCTGGGGTTACGCGGGCAATCCGCGACCGCAGGGGCATATCGCCGACAACTGCCGCAATCCGGGCCGGCGGCCCAGCCTGTCGGAGCGTGGCATGTTGTTCTCGCCGCACGACTATGTGCGCTGAGGCCGAGGGCGCGAGTTGTCGCTCTTTTGAAGGGTGGCCTGGAGACCGCATGGATAGGCGCTCTTGGCGATGCATGCCCGGAAAAGACGCAGTGGTGCGGGTTTGCCGATAGGGTGCCTGTAGATCGCCTATTGATGCGGCTTCCAGGCATGTTCGGCTGAGAAACAAACGGGCAGCCGAAGCTGCCCGTTTGCGTACCGCATGAGGCCGCGGCTTACAGCGCGGCGGCCAGTTGTCCCTTCATCTTCTGCATCGCCTTGACTTCGATCTGGCGGATGCGCTCGGCCGATACGCCGTATTCGGCCGCCAGTTCATGCAGCGTCGCCGCTTCGCCCTCGGTCAGCCAGCGGCGTTCGACAATGCGGCGACTGCGTTCGTCCAGATTCGCCAGCGCGCCCTTCAGCCCTTCGTCCTGCAGGCGGGCCATCTGCTTGCGCTCCAGCGCCTGGGACGGCTCCTCGCGCAGGTCGGCGAGGTAGGCGATCGGCGCGAAACGTTCGTCGTCATCGTCGCTGCTCGCTTCGAGCGAGACGTCGCCGCCGGTGATGCGGGTTTCCATTTCGACGACTTCTTCGGGCTTGACGCCGAGTTGCCTGGCAACCACCTGCACTTCATCGGCGTTGAGCGTGGCCAGACTGCTCTTCAAGCTGCGCAGGTTGAAGAACAACTTTCGCTGCGCCTTGGTCGTGGCAATTTTGACCAGCCGCCAGTTGCGCAGGATGTATTCATGGATTTCGGCCTTGATCCAGTGGATGGCGAACGAAACCAGACGCACGCCGCGTCCGGGATCGAAGCGCTTGACCGCCTTCATCAGGCCGACGTTGCCTTCCTGGATCAGATCGGCGTGCGGCAAGCCATAACCGAGGTAGCCGCGGGCCACCGCGATCACCAGCCGCAGGTGCGACAGCAC
>WBZS01001624.1_pt1 | contig 17023 bp, 11 predicted proteins | sample 5204201 | NCBI WGS metagenome assembly WBZS01 (sample SAMN12344357, study PRJNA552823) | activated sludge metagenome | biome: Activated sludge suspended growth; feature: Nitrification reactor; material: Wastewater; isolation source: activated sludge from nitrification reactor of wastewater...
CGAGCGGCACCTGGCCAATGCCCGCAGGGTCGCGGAGTTCCTCGTCGCGCACCCGCAGGTCAGCGAGGTCAAGTGGGCCTCGCTGCCCGAGCACCCGGCCCACGCGCGGGCCCAGAAGTACACGCCCAAGGGCGCCGGCGCGGTGCTCGCGTTCGAGATCGTCGGCGGTAAGGCGGCCGGGCAGGCGTTCGTCGAGAACCTCCAGCTGCACAGCCACGTCGCGAACATCGGCGACGTGCGTTCGCTGGCGATCCACCCCGCGACGACCACCCACAGCCAGGGCGGCGACGACGACCGGCTCGCGGCCGGGGTGACCCCGGGCCTGGTTCGCCTCGCGGTCGGGCTCGAGACCATCGACGACATCCTCGCCGACCTCGAGGTCGGGTTCGCCGCGGCCGCCCAGGTGGCCACCCCCGCCTGACCCCCGTCTGACCCCCGCTGAACGACAGTCGAAAGAAGCCCAGGGACCGGGTTGCACGACCCCAAGCGGTCCTTGGGCTTCTTTCGACTGTCGGGGTGGGAGGCGGGCCCGAAGTTCGCCTGTGGACAACTCGGAGAGCCGCCCGAAAGCGCGTTGACTTCTCCCCATGACGACGATTCGGGTCGACGCGACCGAGGTGGCCCGCCTCGGCGACGCCCTCCACGCGCTCGCCGAGGAGGTGGCCGCCAGCGGGGACGGATCGGTCGACCGCTGGGCGCTCGGTCCGGGGCGCAGTGGAGCGGCCTTCGAGGAACTCGTCGGTCACTGGCGGCTGCAGCGACTCCGGCTCGCCGACGCCCTCGCACAACTCGGCGACGGCGCCCGGACCGCCGGCGGACTGTATGCCGACACGGAGGCCGTCATCGGCGGTCGCCTCACCCTCGGCGGCGATCGATGACCGTGCTCGACCCCATCCCGGGGGACGCCGACGCGGTGATCGCCCTGGCGGCCTCCCTGGAGGGTTCGGCCGAGGACCTCCGGTCGATCCTGCGGTCGGCCCGGGCGATGAGCGCTGGGTCGGTCTGGGACGGGCCAGCCGGTCAGGCCTTCGGTGAAAGGCTCGGCGAGTTGGGTCCGGTGCTCCAGCGAGTGGTCGATCGATATCTGGCGGCCGCAGCCGCCCTCCGCGCCTATGCCCCCGACCTCGAGGCGGCTCAGCAACGCGCCCAGGCGGCGATCGAGGAGGGTGACGACGCCACCGCACAAGTGCAGGCGATCGAGGAGCGACTGTCGTCACTGGCCGCCTCGGGTCAGCCGTGGGAGTTTGCCGAGATCCAGGCCGAGGTCGGCAGGCAACGGCTCCAGGTCGGCCGGCAGCTGGCCGCCGAGGCGGCCCACGCCCAGGCGTGGGACGACGTGCAGGCCGCCGATGACGTGTGCGCCGAGGCCCTCGACCGGGCCGCCGAGGACGGGATCGCCGACCCGGGCCTCTACCGCCTCCTGGTCAGCGTCGCGGACTGGGGTTCGCAGGCCGGACAGGTCGGCCCCATCGGCCTGGCCATGCCGGAATTCGCGCCGATCCTCACCACCCTGGCCACGGCGGGCACGATCGCCGAGGCGGGGCTGTTGCTGTTCTACGACGAGGGCAGCTGGTCGCAGCTGGGCGTGGACGCGGCCCTGACCGGCGTGGGCTTCGCCGGGAAGTCGCTGAAGCTGGGCGCGACCGCTGGTGCCGTCAAGGGCGTCAACGGCCGGTATGCCGTGGAGCGCGCCTTGTCGACCCGGGAACGGCTCGGCCTGGGCCTGCGCGCCCAGACCACCCGTGCCGTCGCGGGCCTGCACGGTGCAGGCAAGGTCCCGGACCTGGCGGCGACGCCGGTGTCCATCGCGGGTTTTGCCGCGCCCCGGGCCTTCAGGGAGAAGGTGACGTCGGCGATCACGGCGCAGGCCAATGCGCGCCTCCTTGACGACCTGCGGATGGTCCGAGTCAACGGCACGAGCACGATGTACGTCTCGGGCGTCACGCTACAGACGGGGGCGGCGGCCTCCCGCGCCACCCACAAACCCCCGAGTTGAGTGCGCGGAGGGGGGCCAGGGCCCCCCTCCGCGCACTCAACTCGGGGGTTTGTGGGGCGGCCTATCCTTGGCGGGTGTCCGACCAGCCTCCCCGCTCGCGTGCGCGGCGGCGCAGGCCGGCTCCGCCGGGCCCCCCGCAGGCTCCCCGCCCCGCCATCCCGGCCCGGGCACTGAACTATCCGCCCCAGTTACCGGTCGTCGCGGCGCGGACCGAGATCCTCAAGGCGATCCGCGACCACCAGGTCGTCGTCATCGCGGGGGAGACCGGCTCCGGCAAGACCACCCAACTGCCCAAGATGTGCCTCGAGCTCGGGCTCGCCGCCGACGGCCAGGTCGGGCACACCCAGCCGCGGCGAATCGCCGCCCGGTCGGTGGCGGAGCGGATCGCCGAAGAACTGGGCGAGCCGTTGACCGGCGATGACGGCCCGGCCGGGATCATCGGCTACCAGGTGCGCTTCACCGATCTGAGCAGCGAACGCACCCAGGTCAAGGTGATGACCGACGGCATCCTGCTCAACGAGATGCAGCACGACCGCGACCTGCGCAGGTACTCGGTGCTCATCATCGACGAGGCCCACGAGCGCAGCCTGAACATCGACTTCATCCTCGGCTACCTCAAGTCCCTGCTGCCGCGGCGGCCGGACCTCAAGGTCGTCGTCACCTCGGCCACCATCGACCCGGATCGCTTCGCCCGCCACTTCGCCACCGACGCCCAGGGACATCAGGTTCGCGAGGTCCCGGTGCTCGAGGTCAGCGGTCGCACCTACCCGGTCGAGGTCCGGTACCGACCGCTGGTCGACCTCTCGCCGGACGGCCGGAGTGTCGTGGCCGAACGGGACCAGGTGGCCGGGGTGGTCGAGGCGGTCGAGGAGCTCTGGACCGAGATCCCGCCGGGTTCGGAGGCCACCGACATCCTCGTGTTCTTCTCCGGTGAGCGGGAGATCCGCGATGCCGCGGAGGCGCTCCACGCCCTGGCCCTGCCGCACACCGAGATCCTGCCCCTCTTCGCGCGACTGTCCGCGGCCGAGCAGCACCGGGTCTTCCACCGATCCGGCAAGCGCCGGGTCATCCTCGCCACGAACGTCGCCGAGACCTCACTCACCGTCCCCGGCATCGGCTTCGTCGTCGACACCGGCACCGCCCGGATCTCTCGGTACAGCCAGCGCACCAAGGTGCAGCGCCTGCCCATCGAGCCGATCAGCCAGGCGAGCGCCGCGCAGCGCGCCGGTCGCTGCGGCCGGGTCGCCGAGGGCATCTGCGTCCGGCTCTACTCACCCGAGGACTTCGAGGCGCGCCCGGAGTTCACCGAGCCCGAGATCCTGCGCACGTCGCTCGCCTCGGTCATCCTCCAGATGACCGCACTGGGGCTCGGCGACATCGCGCGCTTCCCCTTCGTCGACCCACCCGATGCCCGGCAGATCGCCGACGGCATTCGGCTGCTCGAGGAGCTGCGCGCCTTCGCCCCGGGGGACGCCGGCGCCGGTCGGCACCGTGGCCGGGGCCGCGCGCTCACGGCCTACGGTCGCACGCTGGCCCGCCTCCCGGTGGATCCCCGGCTGGGACGGATGCTCATCGAGGCCGGCCTGCGCGGCTGCACCCGCGAGGTCATGCCGCTGGTCGCCGCGCTCTCGATCCAGGACCCGCGCGAGCGCCCGGTGGGCAGCGAGGACAAGGCCGCCCAGTCACACGGTCGGTTCAAGGACGAGCACTCGGACTTCGCGACCCTGCTCAACCTCTGGAACTACCTCCAGGACCAGCAGAAAGCCCTGTCGCACAGTGCCTTTCGGCGCATGTGCAGAGCGGAGTACCTGCACTACCTGCGGATCCGCGAGTGGCAGGACCTGCACCAGCAGTTGCGCCAGGCCTGCAGGGCGGTGCGGATCGACCCGGACCTGGGCACCAGCGACCGTGACGGGCAGCCCGACTGGGACACGATCCACCAGGCGATCCTCGCCGGCCTGCTCTCTCACGTCGGGCTGCGCGACGAGGACAAACGCGAGTATGCCGGGGCGCGCGGCGCGCGCTTCGCGGTCGCCCCCGGGTCGGTCCTGTTCCGCTCGAAGGCCGACTACGTGATGGCCGCCGAACTCGTCGAGACCTCCCGGCTCTGGGCGCGCACCAATGCCCGGATCGAGCCCGAGTGGGCCGAGGAGCTCGGCGCCCATGTCGTCGCGCGATCGGTCAGCGAGCCCCGCTGGTCCCGACGCGCGGGGGCCGTCGTCGCGACCGAGCGGGTCACGCTCTACGGGGTGACCCTGGTGGCCGACCGGACGATCCAGTACTCCCGCCTCGACCCGGAGGCCTGTCGCGAGATCTTCATCCGCCGGGCCCTCGTCGAGGGCGACTGGGAACCGGTGCACGCCTTCTGGAAGGCCAACCGGGCCACCCTGGCCCGGCTCACCGAACTCGAGGAGCGGGCCCGCCGCCGGGACCTCACGGTCGATGACGAGGCCCTCGTCGCCTTCTTCGAGGCCCGGATCCCGCCGGACGTGGTCTCCGAGCGCACCTTCGACCGCTGGTGGCGCGGTGAGCGGCGCCGACGACCGGACCTGCTCACCTTCACCGAGGACGACCTGCGGGCCGAAGGGGCGGCGGACGTGTCCGCCTCCGACTACCCCAAGACCTGGCGCCAGGGACACCTCGACCTGGCGATCTCCTACCAGTTCTCACCGGGCGCCGCCGCCGACGGGGTCACCGTGCACATCCCCGCGACCGTCCTCAACCAGGTGCACGACGACGGCTTCGACTGGCAGGTGCCCGGTCTGCGGGACGAGCTCGCGGTCGCCCTGCTCAAGTCGCTGCCGAAGGCGACGAGGCGCCACTTCGTCCCGACGCCCGACCATGCGATGGCGGCCCTGGCCGGGGCCGAGCCCACCTCCGGACGTTCCCTGACCGACGAGTTGGCTCGAGTCCTCCACGCCCGCGCCGCAATTCGCATCGACCCGGGGGAGTGGGACTGGGACCGGGTCCCCGACCACCTGCGGATCACCTTCGTCGTCGAGGGCCCGGGCCGCCGCGTCGTGGCCGCCGGCAAGGATCTGGAGGCACTGCGCGGCGCGGCGGCCACGGCTGTCCGGGCCCGGATGGCCAGCGCCGGTGCCGAATTCGAGCGAACCGGCCTGACCACCTGGCCCTCGCCCGAGCATTCGACGATCCCCGGGACCTTCGAGCGTCGGGTCGGCAGCGAGCTCCTGCGCGGGCACCCCGCGCTCGTCGATGAGGGGGCCTCGGTGGCCCTGCGGGTGCTGGCCGACGCCTCGGCGGCCGCTGCCGCCCATCACCGGGGGGTCCGTCGGCTGCTCCTGCTCAACACTGCGCCACCCTGGAAGCGCGTCCTGGCCCGCCTCGGGAACGCCGACAAGCTCACCCTGGCCACCGGGCCTCACGACAGCGTGCCCGCGCTCCTCGAGGACTGCCTGGCCGCGGCCGTCGATGCGATCGTCGCCCAATTCGTTCCCCGTCCGGTCCGGGACGAGACGGCGTATGCCGTGGCCCTCACCGCGGTCCGCACTCACCTGACGACCCGGGTGCTCACCGTCGTCGCCGGGGTCCTGCCTGTCCTTGAGGTCGCGGCGCGCGTGCGCGGTCGCCTCTCGACGTTGGCCTCGAGCAGTTCACCGGTCCTGCGCGCCTCCGCCGCCGATGTGCGTGCCCAACTGGACGGTCTGGTCCGTCCGGGATTCGTCGCGGACACGGGGATCGACCGCCTGCCACACCTCGTGCGCTATCTGCGGGGCATGGAGCACCGCCTCGAGCGTGCCGCGACCAACCCGCGGGAGGGAGACCTGCAGACGCTGATCGACGGCGTCGAGACGGCATACGCCGACCTGCTCGGCGCCCTCCCCGCCGACCGGCGCCGCTCGCGCGAGGTCCGCGACATCGGGTGGCAGATCGAGGAGTTGCGGATCTCGCTCTTCGCCCAGGCGTTGGGGACGGCCGAGCGGGTGTCGGAGAAGCGGGTCCGGGCCGCGATCGCCGCGATCCCCACCCGTTGACGCGGAATCCGTCGGGCGTGCCCGGCGTTGTCGAGGGCGAATCCCCGTCCTTCCGCCCGCTGCGTCGACCGCAGGGGCGCGGCATCTGAGAGGCTGTCTCCGTGCAGAACCCGTCCGCCCTCTATCGCTTCGAGACCGACGGCGCCGGCCCGCTCCACCGACCGGGCGTGCTCGTCGCGCTGCTCGGCGGCTTCATTGACGCTGGCAACGTCCAGCGGGTCCTCACCGAGCACCTGCTCACGAGCTCAGACTCCGAGGTCGTCGCCTCCTTCGACGTCGACCAACTCATCGACTACCGAGGGCGACGGCCCGCGATGGTCTTCGACAGCAACCGCTGGGTCTCGTATGACGACCCCGCTCTCCTGCTGCACCGGCTGACCGACCGCGATGGCCAGACCTACTACCTGCTCACCGGTCCGGAGCCGGACTACCAGTGGGAGCGGGTGGTCGAGGCGATCCGTGAGATCGTCGGTCACCTGGGGATCACCTTGACCGTCTCGGCGCACGGCATCCCGATGAACGTCCCGCACACCCGCCCGGTCGGCTCCACGATCCATGCCACCGACGCCCGCCTGATCGGCGAGACCCAGTCGCCGTTCGGCCGGGTCCAGGTGCCCGGGAGCATCTCGGCCCTGCTCGAACTGCGTCTGGGGGAGCACGGGCTGGACGCCGCCGGTGTGGCGGTCCATGTCCCGCACTACCTGATCCAGGCCGAATGGGCCGAGGGGGCGCTGACCGCACTCAACGCGATCGTCGACCTCACCGGACTCAACCTGCCCAACGACGACCTCGTCACCCGGTCCGGGGTCAACAGCCGCGAGATCGCCCGCGAACTCGCCGACAACCCGGACGCGGCCCAGATCGTCGCCTCCCTGGAGCAGCAGTACGACTCGTTCACCGAGGGTCAGGCCCGCCCGAGCCTGCTCGCCACGGAGGCCTCGGAGCTACCCTCCGCGGAGGAACTCGGCGCCGACTTCGAGGCGTTCCTGCGCAACCACCCCGAGGCCTGAGCCTCTCGCACCCAAGCCCCCGGTGGCTCGCCATGGCTGCCCGAACTCACTTGGCCTGCGACCAGCGGCTGATCACCGAGGTGTCGGCGACGAATCGCACCGCCGCCCCCCGGGTCCACCGCCGGGCCGCGTCGGCGAGGGCCGTGTCGACGGCGGCGGCGACCTCGGTGGCCGAGTCCGCCGGCGCATGGACGAGGAGTTCGTCGTGCAGGCAGAGCACGATCTGAGCGCCCCACGGCAGCACCGCCGCGCGGACCGTGTTGGCCCACGCCTTGAACAACTCGGCCGCCGCGCCCTGGATGACGGCGTTCCGGGCGAACCTCCCCCGCGCCGCATCTGCGGCCGGGTCACTCCCGATCGGTGCCCCTCGAACGAAGGCGCCGGTCCGGATCAGCCGACCACCCCAGGTGCGCAACTCCCCACCGCGCACGCCCACGGCATACGCGGCGTCGAGATGCGCCATGGCGACCGGGTAGGCCCGCTCGAGACCCTTGAGTGCCTCCCCGGCGGCGCCCGACCGCTGGCCGTACATCGCGGCGAGGACCGCGACCTTGGCCACCGCCCGCTCGACGCCGAGGCGGGCCGCGACCGGGGCGTAGAGGTCGTCGGCTCGGGTCGCGTCGGCGAAGGCCGCATCCCCGGAGACGACGGCGAGCACCCGCGGTTCGATCTGGCCGAGGTCGGCGCGCACGAAGACCCGGCCGGGGTCCGCGGCAACGGCGTGACGCAGCTCGGCCGGCAGGTTGTGCAGGCCGTTCTCGGCGGTCATCCGGCCCCCGCCGCCATCGCACGCCGTCCACCGGCCGCGCAACCGATCATCCTGTCCCACATGGGAATCCAGCCAGCGGTGCCCGTAGGTGGTGGCGATCCGTTCGTCCTTGCGCCAGGCCAGGAGGGCCGCCACGACCGGGTGCGTGTGCCGGTGCGGCTCGAGCACCCACTTGCGCGTGTTCGGCACGTCGACGCCGACCGCAGCCAGCATGGCGCGGACGTCCGCCGGGTTGCGCAGGTCGGTGGACTCGCGACCGGGCACCAGGGCGAGGACGGCCGAGTCCCGCACGCGTCGACCGGCCACCTCGTCCTCGATCGAGGCCGGTCGCGGGCCGGCGGCCGCGGTGATCAACGTGGTCGCCGTGGCGCGGTCGATCGGTAGGCCGTGGGCGGCCAACTCGCAGCACAGGACCGCCGCGGCCGACTCGGAGTGGATCGTCGCTTCGACCCTGGGCCCGAGCGAGCGCGCCGCCGACGCCTGGTGGTCGACGACCACGAGTAGGGCATCGACCCACGCCTCGAGACGGTCGTCCGCGGCGAGCCAGTCGCCGGCGACCGCATCCGCCCGCAGGTGCCCGTCTGGGCGGATCAGGGAGCCGTCGTCGCCCCGCGACGAGGCGAACTCGAACAGGTCACCGGTCGGGGGACCGGGAACGGTGCCGACGGCCAGGTCGTGAGCGGCCGCCCACGCGCTCCCGGGGTCGGCGACCCATCCGCCGTGCAGGACTCGATGCGCCTCGGCGACATCCCACGAGCGGTGGACGACGACCCCGCCGGCGAGCAGGAGCGGGACCACCTCGTGCGCCGCCCACCAGGTCCAGCGCGGCCCCCACTCCCGGTCGACCTCCCGCACCACGGCCGCCAGGGTCTCCGGCGTCGCCCAGCGGGTCCCGTCCGGCGTGCGGACGGCATACCTGCTCGGTATGCCGTCCCGCGGGCCCCCGACGATCGCCGCCCACGGGGCGGGCCGGGCTGGCCCGGGTCCACCCATGGGGCCACTGCCGGGGATCGCCATGGTGGTCAGCGTAGGTGCCCGGATCGACGGAATTCCCAGACCCGATCGAACGCTGTGCCTCTGGCAGGATGACGGCGGGACCACCCCGGATCGGGCGGCGAGGAGAGGATGTCAACGTGTTCGGACTCGGCAAGGACGAGAAGGCGACAGCGGGCCGGGGGGCACTGGAGCAGGCGGAGAACGAGGGGAACCCCGGCCTGATCGGGGGCAAGGCGCTGTCCATGGTCCAGAAGGTGCTCGAGGTGGGCATCGACGGCAAGGGGCCCTTCGACAGCGCGCACGAGGTGGCCACCGCCGCCCTCGCCAAGGCCGGCAGCCCGGATGCCGCCGTCGATGCGATCGTGAGGTCGCACATCCGGTTGGCCATGGCCAGTGGGTTCGTCACCAGCCTCGGGGGGTTCATCACCCTTCCGGTGGCTCTTCCGGCGAACGTCACTGGGTTCTACGTCTTGGCGACCCGGATGGTGGCCGCGATCGCCAAGGTGCGTGGCTTCGACCTGTCGCGACCCCAGATCCGCTCGGCGGTGCTGCTGACCCTGGTGGGCGCCGAGGCTGATGACCTCCTCGCCAAGGCCGGGATGGTCGCCCCCACCGGCCGCCTGACCGCGTTGGCGGCCGACCGGTTGCCCGGCCCGGCGCTGATGGTTCTCAACAAGGCGATCGGATTCCGACTGCTGTCCTCGACCGGGAAGTCGGTGTTCTCGCGCTTCGGGCGCAGCGTGCCGCTCGTCGGTGGCGTGGTCGGCGCTGGCCTCGATGCCTACCTGATGCACCGGATCGCGGAGGGTGGGCGGCGTGAGTTCGCCGGCCCGGCCGCGCCCCAGATCGCCTCGCACTGAGCGAAGCCGACCGACGCGAGCGGCCCCGGTGGCTGAGGAACTCCTCAGCCACCGGGGCCGTCGTCGCATCCCCGGTCGGGAACGGGGAATGACCCTCGGACGTCGATCCGTTGAGGACTGCGCGGAGGCAACCGACCTCCGGTCCGGATTCTTGGAGGTCACGATGACCAGCCCCCGTTGGACGATGCTGCGCAATCTGGCGAACGCGCTGCGGCTCGCGACCCGCTCCGGTGGCCCTTCGCTGGGTGAGCGGTTGAGCGCCCTGCCGCGGATGGTGCGCGCGGTGGCGCGCGGCGAGTACGTCGGCACCACCACCGGCCGGATCCTGCTCATGGTCGGCGCTCTCGGGTGGATCGTGTCCCCGCTCGACCTGCTCCCCGAAGCGCTGCTCGGGGTCTTCGGCCTCATCGACGACGCCATGATTGCGTCCTGGCTGGTGACGGCCATCGTGACCGAGACCGAGGGCTACCTCGCGTGGGAGCGAGGGCTCACCGCGCCGACAGGGGATGGGTCCGGTGTTCCGGCGGGGTCCGGCGGCGACGGACAGACCGGCTCGGCGTTCGGCTCACCGGCCCACGTGCGCAGCACCGTCGTGCGCTGAACGCGCACGACGGTCGCGGGATGAACTCCCGCGGCCGTGTCGTGCGCTGACCACCCGATGCGTGTCCACAGGGTGTGCGGCGTAGGCGTGTCGTCCACAGGCCAGTGGCGACCACTTTCACCCCTGCCGGGACGCCGACAGGCTGGCCCGCATGAACGCGCACCCGCCCACCCTGACGGTCCACTCGATCGACGAACTGCTCGCCTATCTGCCGCACAGCCTGGGCTTCCACCCACGGCGGGCGGTGGTGGTCGCCGCGATGCGCGGCCGGCAGTTGCTCTGCACCGCCCACATCGCGCTCGACGACTGCCGCGCCGTGAGGGACGAGGCGCCGGCCACGACGGCGCTCGACGGGGCGGCGTGTCGGGCGGCTGCCTCCCAATTGCTGACCGTGCTCCGGCGACACGGGGTCACCGACGTGCACATCGTCGGTTACGAGGACATCCCCGGTGAGTCTCAGCGCCTCCTGGAGACGATCGAACGACTGGGGCGCCCACACGTCGTCGTCTCGTCGCTGGCCGTGGTTCGGGGTGGGCGGCGCTGGATGCCACTGTCGGGTGACGTTCGAGAACGGGTCGATGGCGTTGACATCCAGCCCCATCCACAGAGCCCCGCGATCGTCGCCGGCGTGGTCTCCGGATCGGCCCCCCTACCGGATCGGGCGCAGGTTCGGGCCCGGGTCGCCGAGGACCCGGTAGTGAGCGGCGCCGTCGCCGCCGCTCTGGACCAGGTCGAGGCGCTGGCGCAGGCCCGAGGTGGCGGCCGGCGTGTCCCACGTGGGGGTGCGCTCTGGCGGCGACTCCTGGTGCCCACCGACCCGATCGACGGCTCCCACGAGCAGTGGCCAGAGCTCTCCGCTCACGACCATGCGCGGCTGCTTCGCTCGCTGTCCGACGTCCAGTGGCGCGACGGGGTGATCGCCTGGGCGGCCCCGGGATCCCTCCCGATGACCGCGCTGCCCCGCCCGATCCGCCGGACACTGCATCGTCACCTCGACGGGCCCCCGGCTGACCCGAGGGCCATCCTGGCCCGACTGGAGGCGCTGGCCCGGCACGCCCCCTCGACGCATCCGAGCCAGGTGGCGCCGATCTGCACCGTGGTCGGGTGCGTGGCCTGGCATCTGGGCGATGGAGGGGTGGCCCGAGACGCCCACGAGCGGGCGCTGGACGCCGACCCGGGCTATCGGCTCGCCCTGCTCGGCCTGCGGGTCATCGAGTTGGGCGTGCGGCCGCAGCGACCACAGCGCGGACAGGGTATGGGCCCTGTGGGTCGCCTCGCCGTATGATTTCGGCAAGGTCATGAGTTCCCACGTCAAGCCCCGGCTCGTGGGACGGCAACCCTCCTCGCGGTGGGGTGCCCCGGGTGATGACCGGGCCGGTCGTGCCACTCCTTCCGGCAAGCGCGAAGTCCAGGAGTTCGGTCGATGTCCGCAGATGCCCGTCCCGCGACCGTGGCGGTCACCCGTCCCGGCGGCGAGCACGGGGACCGTCAGTACCTGCGCATCGGCGACCTCGATCTCGAGCGCGGGGGTCGGCTCACCGACGTGGTCGTGGCGTTCGAGACGTGGGGCGCCCTCAATACCGCCGCCGACAACGCCATCCTCGTCGAGCATGCGCTGACCGGGGACAGTCATGTCGTGGGACCGGCGGGGCCGGGGCACCCCACGGCCGGTTGGTGGGAGGGACTGATCGGCCCGGGCGCCCCGCTCGACACCGATCGCTTCTTCGTCGTGGCCACCAACGTGCTGGGCGGCTGCCGAGGCACGACCGGTCCGTCCTCAGTGGCTCCCGACGGGCGGCCCTACGGCTCCCGCTTCCCCTTCCTCACGATCCGCGACCAGGTGGCCGCGGAGGCTCGGGTGGCGAACCTGCTGGGGGTGGACACCTGGCGCGCGGTGCTCGGCGGGTCCATGGGTGGGATGCGTGCCCTGGAATGGGCGGTCAGTCATCCCGGCCGCGTGCGCACCGCCGTGGTGCTCGCCTCCACCGCGGCGACCACGGCCGATCAGATCGCCTGGTGCCAACCGCAACTCCTGGCCATCCGCCAGGATCCCGCCTTCCGGGGTGGGGACTACTACCCCGACCCGGGACCGGTGCAAGGGATGGGGCTGGCGCGCCGGATCGCTCACCTGACCTATCGCTCCGAGAGCGAGGTCAATGCGCGCTTCGGTCGGGAACCCCAGGACGGGGAGGACCCTCTGGGCGGGCAGGGCCGGTATGCCGTCGAGAGCTACCTCGACCACCACGCGGACAAGCTGGCGGCCCGTTTCGACCCGAACAGCTACCTCGTGCTGACCGAGGCGATGAACTCGCACGACGTCGGTCGGGGCCGCGGGGGCGTCGAGCGGGCCCTGCGCAGGATCGAAGGAGAACTCGTGGTGGCGGGCGTGGAGTCCGATCGCTGCTACCCGCCGCACCTGTCGGCCACCATGGCTCGCCTGGTCCCGGCGGCCCGCCAGGTCACGATTTCCTCGGAGCACGGCCACGACGGGTTCCTCGTCGAGTTGGGTCGGGTGGGAGACCTGCTCCGCGACGTCCTCCGCGGCTGATCGCCATCAGAGCGCGTGCGGGGATGCGCGCACGGGCCGCCCGGCACGAATCGATCCACGACCGCGCCGACGGTCCGATCCGGTAGCGTCAGCAGCCGAAGGACAAGGATGTCCTTGACACCGCCCCAGGTGTGCCCGGTCGCGAGGAGGAAACAAGTGACGATCGTCGTGGGATTCGTGCCGACCAAGGAAGGTCGCGCCGCGCTCGCGCGCGCCATCGATGAGGCCACGTTGCGTCGAACCCCCTTGGTGCTCGTCAACTCCCACCGCGGCGGGCGGGACTTCGACGGCCAGGAGAGTGCGCGTTCCGAGGACGAGCTCGAGCGTCTGCAGGCCGATCTGGCCGCCAAGGGCATCGAGGCCGAGGTGCGACAGCTCGTCCGGGGCAACGAACCGGCCGAGGACCTGATCGCCATCGCCGACGAGTGCGGAGCCGACATGATCGTCATCGGTCTTCGGCGGCGGACGCCGGTCGGCAAGTTGATCCTGGGGTCCAACGCCCAGCGGATCCTGCTCGACGCCCCATGCGCGGTGTTGGCCGTCAAGGGCTGAGACTCCCGGCGACGGTCGCCAGCGGGTCGTAGCACGGCCCGGTGGCCGGGTCAGGTCGACAACGGATTTATAATTGTCACGACACTGTCCGTCGCGGACCGCCCCAGCATCCGGGCCACACCGCCGAACGGCTGCGTCACGTCCCTTCATCGATACCCATGCGGATCCCGCATGGTCTCTGGTGACGCCCCATGAAAGGTTGCCGGTGCCGCACGTGACGGACAACGCTCTCCCCTCGGAATTCAGCCACACTTCACTCCAGGACCTGCTCGCACGCGGCCGGTCGGCGGGCTCGGTCTCCGGTGAGGACGTTGCGGTGGCCATGCGGGAAGCGGGCGTCAAGCCCGCCCGAGGTCGGGTCGTGATGAATGCGCTCGCCGAGCATGGAGTCGAGGTCACGCTGACCGCTGCCGCCGAAGGCCGGGTCGCTGCCGCCCGGACCACTGCCACCAAGACGGCCGCCCCGAAGGCGACGGCGGCCAAGGCAGCGCCGGCCAAGGCTGTTCCCGCGAAGGCCGCGACGAGGGAGACGCCGGCCAAGGCCGCGGCAACCAAGACGATCCCGGCGAAGGTCGCTCCTGCTCAGGCGCAGGTGGCGAAGGCGGCCTCGGCGAAGGCCGCGCCCGCGAAGGCTGCCCCGGCGAATGCCGCGCCCGCGAAGGCTGCCCCGGCGAAGGCCGCGCCCGCGAAGGCTGCCCCGGCGAAGGCCGCAGCGACGAAGGCAGCCCCCGCGAAGGCCGCCGCGACGACGAAGGCAACTGCCGCGAAGGCAGCCCCCGCGAAGGCCGCCGCGACGAAGGCAGCCCCCGCGAAGGCGGCGACGACGAAGGCAGCCCCCGCGAAGGCGGCGACGACGAAGGCAACCGCCGCGAAGGCGGCGGCGACGAAGCCAGCGCCCGTGAAGGCCGCTCCCGTGAAGGCCGCATCAACCCGCGCGGCGGCCAGGTCGGCTGCGGCTCCGGCCACCAAGGCGGCGTCGCGACCGACGAGAAGCAGGTCAGCCGAGCAACCCCCCGCTGTGGTACTCCCTGAGGCCGCGATCGACGAGACCGACGACGTCGTCGAGGACGTCGACCCCGCCGAGTTGGTCGAGGTCGCGATCGACGTGGCCGAGGTCGTGGTCATCGAAGACGTGGAACTGGAGGCCGTTCTCGACGGCGACGACGTGGACGACGAGGAGGGCGCCACCCCCGCCGTTCCCGAGGCGGAGGAGTCCGAGTCCGCCGCGTTCGTCATCCGGGACGACGACGAGGACGACGCGCCCGCACAGCAGGTCGTGACCGCCGGGGCCACGGCCGACCCGGTCAAGGACTATCTGAAGCAGATCGGCAAGGTGGCCCTCCTCAATGCCGAGCAGGAGGTCGAGCTGGCCAAGCGGATCGAGGCCGGGCTGTTCGCCGAGGAGAAGATGAACTCCGGCGAGAAGCTCGACATGCAGCTCAAGCGCGAGTTGTGGTGGATCGCCCAGGACGGCAAGAAGGCCAAGAACCACCTGCTCGAGGCCAACCTGCGTCTCGTGGTCTCGCTCGCCAAGCGTTACACCGGCCGCGGCATGCTCTTCCTCGACCTCATCCAGGAGGGGAACCTCGGACTCATCCGAGCGGTCGAGAAGTTCGACTACACCAAGGGCTACAAGTTCTCCACCTACGCGACGTGGTGGATCCGGCAGGCCATCACCCGCGCGATGGCCGACCAGGCTCGCACCATCCGAATCCCCGTGCACATGGTCGAGGTCATCAACAAGCTGGCCCGGGTGCAGCGCCAGATGCTCCAGGACCTGGGCCGCGAACCCACCCCGGAGGAGTTGGCGAAGGAACTCGACATGACCCCCGAGAAGGTCGTCGAGGTGCAGAAGTACGGCCGCGAGCCGATCTCACTGCACACCCCCCTCGGTGAGGACGGGGACAGCGAGTTCGGGGACCTGATCGAGGACTCGGAGGCGGTGGTGCCAGCGGACGCCGTGAGCTTCACGCTGCTCCAGGAGCAGCTGCACTCGGTGCTCGACACCCTCTCCGAGCGTGAGGCCGGCGTGGTCTCCATGCGCTTCGGCCTGACCGACGGCCAGCCCAAGACGCTCGACGAGATCGGCAAGGTCTACGGCGTGACCCGGGAACGGATCCGGCAGATCGAGTCCAAGACGATGAGCAAGCTGCGGCACCCGAGCCGCAGTCAGGCCCTTCGCGACTACCTCGACTGAGCCGACCCCGGCGGGACGACGCCACCCTCCTCCGCCCTGCCGGTCACCGGCTCGGCGGTCGGTTGCGCAGGCCGTGGGCCCGCAGGGCGGCCGGCATCCGACCCAGTCGGGTGAGCACGCGCAGCCAGGCCGCACGCCCCGCTTCGGGCCACAGGTGTGCCCGCAGCCGCGCCCACCAGGTGCGTCGCCGCTGGGCCGAGTGCACCACGAGCGTCGTGGCCGCGTGCAGGGCCTGGAGGTCGGGGTGCGGCGTCGGCGCGTAGCGGGCGTCTTCGAGGATCGCCACGACCGATCCCAGGGCCTCGCGGGCCGGGTCGTCGAGGTAGGCGGCGCTGGCCAGTCTCCGCCCCGCCTGGCGAGGAGTGTCCCCGACGGCGGGCTCAACCCCGACGTCTCCGAGGCGCGAGAGCATGGCCTCCCACAGCACCTCGACCCGGGCGGGGTCGTCTGCGGCGGTGCGGAGAGCGTGGCGCCGTCCCACGGCCGCACCCAAGGGCACGAGGGCCAGCGACAGGGCGATGGCCACGAGGCTGGCGAGCAGCAGGCCATGGTCCGTGACCCAGCGAGCGACGATGGCCAGTGCGCCGGCGTCGGTCGACGAGCCGGGCGTGGCGGCGGCCTGTGGGTCCGGTCGCTCGGAGGCCGCGCTGGGCGAGGCGGAGGGGCTTGCCGTGGGGGTCCGCGCTCCCGGGCTCAGGGTCCACGGCGGTGCGAGACCGGACTGCACGCCCGGTGTCGGGTCGAACCGCAGCCAACCCGTTTCCGGGAACCACAGTTCGGGCCAGGCATGGGCGTCCTTGCCACGCACCGTCCACGTCGTGCGGTTGAGTGAACCCGGGAGGAAACCCACCGCGACCCGGGACGGGATGCCCCGCTCCCGGGCCATCAGAGCCATCGTCGTGGCGAACTGCACGCAGTAGCCGCGTCGTGAGACGAGGAACTGGGTGACCGCGTCCGTGGACAGCGTCTGACCGTCCGACCCGGTGGTCACGACCGGTGCCAGGTCCGTGGAGTACGAGAACTGTCCGCTGCGCAGATAACTCTGGATCCGCCACGCCGTCTCCGCAGGGGAGAGCCCGACCGGGGCGACCTTGTCGAGCACCGCCAGCACCATGGGCTCGGACCGGGGGTCGATGGCCAGGGCCGTGGGCGCACCGGGGAAGTCGCCCGAGGCCAGGCCGAAGGTCCCCGCCACCGGGGCGAGCTCCTGCCAGCGCACGGTGTACCGCTCCTGGTCCTCGAGCAGTCGAGGGAGGGCGTTGGCGTCCACCCGCCAGGCGGCGGCCGGCAGCTCGATGCCCACCGGGACGCCGGGGATCGCCAGTTGTGGGCGTTTGAGGACGTTGCCCTCGATGGTCGTGGAGCCGGCGAGCGTGGGGATCGACGTGGTCGAGGACACCGCCGACCGGGCCTGGTCGGGGGTCGGCAGTTGGCCGGAGGTGTCGAAGACCGCTGCCTCGGACGGTTTCCACTCGCCGTCCTCGTAGCGTGTCAGGACG
>WBZS01001626.1_pt1 | contig 17012 bp, 14 predicted proteins | sample 5204201 | NCBI WGS metagenome assembly WBZS01 (sample SAMN12344357, study PRJNA552823) | activated sludge metagenome | biome: Activated sludge suspended growth; feature: Nitrification reactor; material: Wastewater; isolation source: activated sludge from nitrification reactor of wastewater...
CCTGAGCCTCGATCCGCCGACCCGCATTCGTGAGTGTGGGGTTCGGCGTTTCTGGATTGGCGTGGGGGTGATTTCGGGGGGTGGGTGTGGAAGGGCTGCCGGTGTGCCCGGCGTTTCCACTGGTGGTTCCTCGTTGTGGTGCCCGTGACGGGCGGCGGTCAGGTGGCAGCGACCGCGGCTGGTGGCCCGAGTGCTGCGGTGTAGAGCGCGGTGAGCTGGTCTTGCCAGGGCCAGCCGCTGGGGAGGTGCAGTCGCCAGTGTCGGGCCTGGTTCGCCACGCGGCCGGCGACTTGGATGAGGGTGCGGCGGACCGTCTGGGTGCGGGCCTTGCCGAGGGTGCTGCTGGCGAGGCGGGCGGCGGCCCGGGTCAGGTTGAACGCGATCGCGGCGAGGACCAGCCAGGCGGCGTTGGCGGTGAACTTCCCCGACGGGGCATGCGCGAGCGGCCCGTCTTTCAGGTCGGCGAACACGGCCTCGATGACTGCGTGGTCCCGGTGGGTGGTTTCGGCCTCGACCAGGCCCAGCGTCATGTTGGTGAACACGGCGTGGTGCCGGTAGCCGGGCAGGAGTTCACCTTGGGTCTTGGCGAGGTGGGGGTTGAGGCGTTTGACGCGGCGGACGATCAGGCGGGCGGTGACGTGCTCGGCCTTGGGGTGGGAGGTGAACGCCGTGTAGGGCACTTCGGTGACCTCGGCGTCGGAGATCCAGCGTTGTTGCTCGTCGTCGTAGATCGCGTGCGGGTAGCGGATCGGGGTCCAGGCGTGCTCGTCGATGCCGGCGATCGCCTTGACCACGGCCTTGTTCAACCGGGCCGTCACCGAGAACCGTGCGCCACCGGCGGTGGCGGCGGCGACCACGTCGTGGCGGAAGTACGCCGAGTCGGCGCGCACGATGACCATCCCGGGGGTGGTCACCCGCCGCAGGGTGGCCAGGCTGTCTGCGATCAGCCGGGCCGCCCCGTGGCCGGAGTCGATGTTGCCCTTGCGGAGCCGGGTGGCAGCGATCACCGGGGCACTGGTCGGGGTGGACAGGATCGCCAGTTGGGCGTTCAACCCCTTCACCTTCGAGTAGCCGTAGGCGGCGCCCTGCTTGTGGTAGCCGTGGGTTTCCCGGATCGTGTCATCCACATCCAGATAGGTGAGTTGTTCGGCGCCGGCGAGGATCGGCGACACCGCGGCGAGGCGGGCCAGCAGCCGGCTGGCGACGGCATCCAACTGGCGCACGTGCCCGAACCGGTAGCCGCGTAGGTGGGTGCCCAGGGTGGTCGGCGCCCGCAGGCCGGCGAAGACCCGCCGCATGCCGCCATGCCGGAGGACGTCCAGGTCACTGATGCTGTCCGCGCCGACGAGCAGCCCGGCGATGATCGCCGACACCTTGGTGGACGTGTTCGCGCCGGCTGTTCCGGGCACCGTCACGTGTGCGTCGACCAGCTCGTGCAGGCCTGCTTGTGCGGCCAACCTCATCACCGCCGGCAGGCCGCCATGGGCGATCAGGTTCGGGTCGTCGAAAACCGGCTCGAGAGTGTGGCAAACTCGCACTACGAGTGCTCCTGTCTGCGGGACGGAATGGACTGTCGCAAGCCCTATTCTTCCTTGTCGCAGGAGCATTCGCTGTCACGGCACGCCAACTACCTCGGCGGATCGAGGCTGAGTGGGAGTTACACCGTTGAAAGTACAGTCCCTGCCTTGACCGCTGCCGAGTGCGACAAGATCTTCGTCGACCACGCCTCGGGAACCTTGGCCCGCCGTCCCGCACTCGACGACGCCATCGCCTACCGGCGCGCCGGCGACACCCTCGTCGTGACAAAGCTGGACCGGCTCGGCCGATCAGTACGGAACCTCAAGCAGTTCGCCGATGACCTGCAGGCCAGGGAGGTCGGGCTGCGGGCCCTCTTGCAGGGCATTGACACCACGACGGCTGGCGGGCGGCTGTTCTTCCACGTGTTGGCCGCGATCGCGGAGTTCGAGCACGACCTGATCGTGGAACGCACCGCCGACGGCCTCGCCGCGGCGCGGGTCCGCGGCCGCAACGGAGGGCCGAAGTTCAAGATGACCCCGACCAAGATCGCCCAGGCCCGCGCAATGTACGACAGCAAGAAGCACACCGTGCAGGAGATCGCCCAAACCTTCGGCGTGACACGCGCAACGATCTACCGCCACCTCGCCGCTGATCGGGTCGCCAGCTCTGCCGATCTCGGGCCAGGGGGTTTTGTCAGTCGCGGTCGTTAGCGTTCAATCCATGACGACCGAGGTGCAACCGGGGACGCGATTGCGGGCGTACCGGGTCTGCCTGGACCCGACCGAGAAGCAGGCGTCGGTGATGGCTCAGTCTGCTGGTGCGCAGCGTTGGGCGTTCAACTGGGCGCTGGCGCGAAAGATCGACGCTCACCGGCACCTCATCGAGATGCGCCGCCAGTTGGCTCTCGAGCGCGGTTTGGACGCTGAGGACCGTGACGTGCTGCGCAGCCTGACCAAGGAGGCGGCGCAGATGGTGCCGCGGATCCCGTCAGCGATCGACAACCTCAACGTCTGGCGGGCTGAATGCCGACAGGACCCTGAGGTGACGCCCTGGCGCACCCAAGTCTCGTCGTACTGTTTCTCGTCGGGGATGCGGGCCGCCGACGCCGCCTTCAACAACTGGTTCGACTCCCTGGCGGGCCGTCGGGCCGGTGCCCGCGTCGGATATCCCCGGTTCAAGTCCAAGCACCGGGCACGGGCAGCGTTCACGATCTACCACGATGTGAAGAAGCCGACAATCCGGGTCGAAGACGCCAGACATATGACGATTCCGCGGCTTGGACAGGTACGGCTCCACTCCAACCTGCGCCGCCTGATGCGGCTCCAACGGCGCGGCCATGTGGTGGTGCGGTCTGTCACAGTCACACGCGAGGGCCGGCGCTGGTTCGCGTCGATCCTCGTCCAGGAACCTGCACCGATCAGGTCGGCGTCGCGGGCACAGCTGGCCGCGGGTGTGGTCGGGGTCGACGTTGGCGTGAAGCACCTGCTCGTCACCTCCGACGGCCAGACCGTGGTGAACGATCGTCTCGGCCGCGCCCTGGCCGACAAGCTCGCTAAAGCTCAACAGGCATTGGCCCGAACCCAGCGCGGCTCTCGGCGGAGGGCGCGGGCGGCGCGCCGGGTGGGGGATTTGCAGGCCCGCCTCGCTGAACGCCGCACGCAGCGTTTGCACCAGGTCACCAAACACCTGGCCACCCGGTACGCCGGCGTCGCGGTCGAGGACCTGAACGTGGCCGGCATGACCCGCTCCGCTCGCGGCACAGTCGAGGAACCCGGCCGTAACGTGCGCGCCAAGTCCGGCTTGAACCGCGAGATGCTCGACGTCGCCTTCGGAAGGTTTGCCAGGCAGCTCCAGTACAAGACCGGCTGGTACGGCAGCCGAATCGCGGCGATCGGCCGGTTCGAGCCCACCTCGAAAGCCTGCTCGGGGTGTGGCGCGATCGACACCACCCTGACCCTGCAGCAGCGTACCTACCGGTGTAGCCGCTGCGGCCACACCCAGCATCGAGACCTGAATGCGGCGATCAACATCGCCCGGCTCGGTGCTGCCCAGATCAACTCGACGACACCCGATGGTGTCCAGCTCCAGGTGGCGAGAACCAAACCACCCGGCCGGACATCGGTGCTCACCGAGCTGCCCGACACCCGCGACGAGCGGGACTCCCGAGGCGACATATCGGGACGCCCGAGGACCGAGTTGCAGGCATCGCCTGCAGCCCGGGTTGATCCGGGAAGACCGCGCGTGAAAGCGCGTGGCCACCCTGACGGGGCAACCCGTCAGCGCTCCACACCCCGACGAAAGGCGTAGCCGGCAAGGGTCGTTTGCCCGCGGACACGGAGTGGTCGCGGTCCTGGGGGAGCCTGCCTCACCATCGGTGTCGGCTCCCCGCGGACACGGAGTGGTCGTACTCGACCTGACCACCACACGTCATTGCAGCGGTAGTCGGCTCCCCGCGGACACGGAGTGGTCTGTCTGGCTCCCACGCGTGCGGTCCAGCCTTGAGTCGGCTCCCCGCGGACACGGAGTGGTCTCTCCCGTCCCACCTCGTCCGGCTTCGCCCCCCGTCGGCTCCCCGCGGACACGGAGTGGTCTCTCCTGACCGATCCCGGCAACCGGACCGCAACCGGACCGAGTCGGCTCCCCGCGGGCACGGAGTGGTCCTACATGTTCCGGATGGGCAGGACCAGTTGTCAGCCCCCTCGGGCATGGCAACCGCAGCCCGCATGTCAGCCCCCGCGGGTGCGGAAGCGGTCCCCAGGAACGCTCGGGCCGTCTGTCGTCGGCCCCATGTGTCGCGGCACGGAGTGGTCCCAGCAGACGCTGATCGGTTACGTCAGCCAGCTGTCGCCCCCTTACGGCACTACTCAGCGGTTCCTTCCTTCATAAGTCGGGTGCTCGCGGCGGTGGCTCACCGGGGTCGTTCTCGTGTCGTCGATCTGCGCGTGGCGGCTCGATCTGTTCCCATGCGGGCTGGATGGCTGGCTTGTCGGTGACTTGCCATGCTCCTCCCGTTTGGGTTTGTGCGAAGGTCTATTTGGTCGCGGATGAAGTAGGCGAAGCCGGGCATGGTGAATTGCCAGCGTCCTTTGCCGGCGGTCTCGATGAGGCCTTTGTCGATGAGGGATTTGCGCACCATGCTCAGTTGCGGGGTGGTGCGGCCGGTGGCTGCGGTGATGTCGCTGGTGGTCGCGGTGCCGGTGTCGTCGGCCGCGTACGCCATGGCGATGAGCACTTGTTGTTCGACGGGGGTGGTCTTGGACCAGCGGCCGCGGAACATGCCGGTTTCGAGCCCTTCTTGGGTGTGCAGGAGTGCCTGGTCGACGTCGGCGGCGGTGATGGCGCCGCCGACGTCTGGGGCGGCGACTCGCCATGCTTCGTCGCCGATGCGCTGGATGAGGTAGGGGGAGCCGGCGGCGGTCTGGAGTGCGCGGGTGGCGGCGTCTGCGTCCCATTGGACGCCGCTGGCGAGTGCCGGCTCGAGTAGTGCGCGCTGGGCACTGACCTGGTCGAGGCGTTTGATGGGGCGGAAGTCGAAGCGTTCGGTGAAGCTGGCCGCCTCGACCACTTTGTCGGGGGTGGTGGGGAGTCCGGCCGCGAACACGATCAGTGGGGGAGCGGGGCGGCTGGTGAGCACGTCTTGGAGGGCGTGGCACAGCACGACGAGTTGGTCGCGGGGCGGCTCCTGCAGTTCGTCGATGAACAGCGCCAGCCCAGGCCGGCCATGGGCGACAGCGAGGCGGGCGGCGTTGGCCAGGACGCCGGCGAGCACTGGCGCTCCACCGTTTGATCTCCGCGCTGTTTGGGCTGCTCGCTGGTGATCTTCACCACGCCGGCATCGACCTCGACCGACAGTGCTTTGAGCCGTGCTGTGAGTGCGTCACGGATGGAGTCGCCGCGGCCTTGGAACGGCGCGGTGATGGTGGCGGCTTCGCTGGCAAGCAACTGGATGTTGTCGGAGACGCTGTCGAGCCTGAGGTGGCCGACCACGAACCCTTGACGTTCGGCTATGTCGGCGATCTCATCCAGGGTGACGGTTTTGCCGAGTCCGCGGGGCCCGACATAGACGGTGACGGACGGGGCGGCGGTGCCGCTGTTGCGGACGGCGACGAGGTCGGCCGCGGCTCTGGCGAGCAGGGTTTCGCGGCCGGCGAGCACCCGCGGCCGGACGCCGAAGCCAGGCCGGTATGGACTGTCGAGCACTCCCACCACCGCCTTATAACCGCTTATAAACCCACCCGTTTATAAGCGTTTATACCGTGCGGCGGGGTCTGGTGGGAAGGGCGAACGGGGCGCGCGCCTCGTGGCCGTTCGGAAGGCATTGGTGTCGTTCCCGGCCGCGCGCGACGCCTCCCTCCCAGGGGAGTTGTGTCCCGCCAGTGTCCCTGCGCGGGCATTGGGGTAGTGCGGCTCGGGTGGTCGGGCCGTGTCACGGGAAGGGGTGGTTGCGGTGCTGCGTACCGGATCGCGCCGTCGGGATGGTGCTGCTGCTGCGGCGAGGAAGGGGTCAGAATGGGTCGGCGAGGTGATGAGTCCCAGCCCTCTTTGGAGGCGTGGTGGGCGGAACCGGAGGAGGTTCGGGTTGAACAGGTTCGGCAGGTTCGCTCTGGAGGCCTGGTCGACGCTGGCACCGACGGCGCTGAGTCAGATCCCGGATCCGCAGACGCACTTTTCAGCGTTGGGGGAGCAGGCGTTCAGCGCGTGGGCGGACCTGTGGCCGCAGCTGGTGGAGCCGGACGTGCCGGGGGAGGACACGTTCGCGAAGGTGGGGCGGATCGAGGCGGCGAAGATGCAGGCCGAGGAAATGATCCGGGTCGAGTGGTTGACGCCGGCGGAGGATCAGCAGGACGACGATCCGGGGGAGATTCCGGATCCGATGGCCGAGGTGATCGAGGCCTGGCGGGAAGTGGCAGAGGAAGGCTGACTCGGCCGCCGGCGGTTGCGGCAGCGCCGTCGTTTCGACCTGCCGGGCAAGATGATCTGGCTCCCTCCGGTGTGCGGGCACGGGTCAACGCGAACCTGGACGCCTTGGTGTTGCTGCGCGAGCTGCAGGAGCAGGGCCGGCCGGCGAGCGGAGCGGAGCAGCGGGTGCTGGCCCGGTGGGGGAGTTGGGGTGCGACCGGTGTGGCGCAGGTGCTTGATGAGGATCGGGCCGAGTTCGCTGCGGACCGGGACCGGTTGCGGGAGTTGTTGTCGCCGGACGAGTTGGATGCTGCCCGGTTGACGGTGCTGAACGCCCACTACACCGACGCCGCGGTGGCGGCCGAGATGTGGGCGGGGCTGGCCGGGTTGGGGTTCGAGTCTGGGCGGGTGTTGGAGCCTGGCTGTGGGGCGGGCACGTTCATCGGTCTGGCGCCGACCGGGGCTGCGATGACCGAGGTCGAGCTGGATCCGACCACGGCGTCGATCGCGAGCCTGTTGTACCCGTCGGCGACGATCCGGTCGGAGAGCTTCGCCGAGACCCGCTTCCCGACGGGCTATTTCGACGTCGCGATCGGGAACGTGCCGTTCGCCAAGGTGTCGCTGCATGATCCCCGCTACAACTCGCGCAAGCTACCGATGCACAACCACTTCCTGGTGAAGTCGCTGGAGCTGGTGCGCCCTGGCGGCATGGTGGCCATGCTCACCTCGAGGTGGACGATGGATGCCACGAACCCGGCCGCGCGGCGCGCCATCGAGGAACTGGCGGATCTAGTGTGTGCGGTGCGGCTGCCGTCGCGGACGCACTGGCGGGCGGCCGGCACGGAGGCGGTCACCGATCTGCTGGTGCTGCGTCGCCGCGAACCTGGCCGCGAACCGCGCACGTCGGACTGGTTGGGGACCAGCCCGATCGAGCCGGTCGGCCCGTCGGGGGAGCCCGAACCGGTCCGGGTCAACACCTACTGGCAGACCCATCCCGAGCAGGTCCTCGGCACCCCGGCATTGCGGGTCGGCATGCACGGCTTCGCCGGGTTGGTGATCGACGCCCCGGACGCCGACGTGGCTCGGACGCCGCTGCTGCTGCGGGAACGGCTCAAGGCCGTGGCAGAGAGGGCTCAAACCTCTGGGCTGGTGATGGCGCCGCGCACCGTCGAGAACGACACGGTGATAGGCGGCTGGGTGCCGGCATTCGCCGGCGCGATCGACGGCCAGCTGATCGCCCGCGACAACGGCACCTTCGCAATCGTCGAGGAAGGCGGCGAGGTGCCGTTCAACGTGCCCAAGACTCAGCGCGACGAGGTGCGCTCCCTGCTGGAGATACGCGACCAGGCCAGAGCGCTGATTGCGGCCGAGGCGGCCACTCTGGACGACACACCCGCCTTGGATGCCGCACGTGAGCGGCTGCACCGAACCTGGCGCAACTACGTCGACCGGCACGGGCCGATCAACCGGTTCACCCTGGGCGAGACGGGCCGGGCCGATGCCGACACTGGGGAGGCAATCATGTCGCGCCGCGTCCCGCCGGCGGTGCGGCTGGTGACCAGTTCAACGTTCGGAACTCTGGTGGCGGCGGTGGAGGTTTTCGATGACCTGACCGGTCATGCCGAGCCGGCCGGGCTGTTGCGGCATCGCCAGGTGGTGCCCCGGCAGCCGGTCGACGGGGTCGACAATGCCGCCGATGGGCTGGCGGTGGTGTTGGACCGGCTCGGCCGCGTCGACGTCGACGAGATCGCCCAGCTGATGGGTGTGGAGCGTGCGCAGGCGATCGCCGAGCTGGGCGACTTGGTGTTCCAGGTGCCTGGCACCGATAACGAGTGGCAGACCCGTGCCCACTACCTGTCCGGTGACGTGCGCACCAAGCTCGATCAGGCCAGGGACGCCGAGACGGCTGAACCCGGCCGCTGGGTGGGGCAGGTCGTCGCGCTCGAGGCGGTGCTGCCCGAGCCGATCGGTGCCGGCGACATCACCGCCCGGCTGGGTGCGGTGTGGATCCCTGACACCGACCATGAACGGTTTCTGTCGGAGTTGCTGAACAACCGCGGTCAGGTCAGCGTCACGCAACTGTCGGGGTCGGATTGGGAGGTGCACGGCCCGTCGTGGGGTGTGGAGGCCACCAAGCAGTGGGGCACCGATCGGATGCCGGCGCCGCGGCTGATGGCCGCGCTCATCGCGCAGCGGCCGATCCTCGTCTACGACACGATGGAGGACAAGTCGCAGGTTCTGAACCCGACCGAGACCGAGGCCGCCCAGGAGAAGGGCCGGCTCCTGCAGGCCCGGTTCGGTGAGTGGGTGTGGGAGGACCCCGAGCGCGCCGCCCGGCTGGTTGCCGTGTACAACCGCCGCTTCAACTCGACCGTGCTGCGCGACTACACCGCCGAGGGCAAGATGCTGACCCTGCCAGGCCTGAACCGGTCCTTCGTTCCGCGCGACCACCAGCGCACCGCGGTGGCCAGGATGATCAGCGAACCGGCCGTGGGCCTGTTCCACGAGGTGGGTGCGGGGAAGACCGCGGAGATGATCATTGGAGTCACCGAGCTGCGCCGGCTTGGCCTGATCCGCAAACCGGCGATCGTGGTGCCCAACAACATGCTGATGCAGTTCGCGTCCGACTGGTTGCAGCTGTATCCGCAGGCCAAGGTGCTGGCCGCCTCGTCGGAGGAGTTGAAGGCCGAGAACCGCCGCCGGTTCGTCGCCCGGGTCGCCACCAATGACTGGGACGGCATCGTGATGACCCGCACCGCGTTCGAGCGGCTCAGCCTCACCCCGGACAATGAGGCCGCCTACCGTGACCGGCACCTCGACCAGGTCCGGGAACGCCTCCAGGCCGTCAAGACGGCCAAGGGCGACACCAGCGGCATCAAGCGCCTGGAGAAGGCGATCCTGGCAGCTGACGAGAAACTGAAGGCGCTGCGGGACGTCAAGACCGACCCTGACCTGCACTTCGAGTACACCGGCATCGACTACCTGGTGGTCGACGAGCTGCACCACATGAAGAACCTCGCCACCGTCTCATCCATCCCCGACGCCAACATCGGCGGATCGAAGCGGGCCGCCGACCTGCACGCCAAGATCGACTACCTGCGCAGCACCAACGGCAACCGGGTCATCACCGGCGCCACCGCCACCCCGCTGGCCAACAGCATCACCGAGATGTACGTGATGCAGCGCTACCTCGACCCCGACGGTCTCACCCGGGCCGGCATCCACGACTTCGACAGTTGGGCCGCCACGTTCGGGGAGGTCGTCACCGCACCCGAACTGGCCGTTGCCGGCGGTGGCCGGTTCAAGGTGAAGTCACGCTTCGCCCGCTTCACCAACGTTCCCGAACTGCTCGGCATGTTCCACGCCTTCGCCGACGTCAAGACCGCCGCCGACCTGGACCTACCCCGGCCTGCCCTGCAAGCCAGACCGGACGGGCAACGCGCGCCACGCACCGTGCTCGTGCCGCCCACCGAGCAGCTGCTCGACTACATCCGCCAATTGGGAGAACGCACCGACAAGGTGAGCCAGGGCGCAGTCCGTGCCGAGGACGACAACATGCTGGTGATCAGCGGAGACGGCCGCAAAGCCGCGCTCGCGATGCGGCTGGTCGACCCCGACTCCGGCGACACCGGCAAGATCGAAACCGCTGCTGACGAACTCGCCAAGGTGTGGGAGGCCACCAGGCACAACGAGTACGTGGATCCCGACACCGGCCAACCCTCCCCGGTCCGTGGTGCGCTGCAGATCGTGTTCTGCGACCAGTCCACCCCCACCAGGGAACGCTGGAACGCCTACGACGCACTCAAGGACGCCCTCATCGCCCGCGGCCTACCGCCGGCCAGTATCAGGTACGTGCACGACGCCGAGAAGGACGCCGACAAGGCGAAACTGTTCGCCGCCTGCCGCGCCGGTCACGTCGCTGTCCTGATCGGCAGCACCGAGAAGATGGGTGTCGGCACCAACATCCAGCACCGGGCGGTGCACCTGATGGACCTCGACGCCCCCTGGCGTCCCGCCGATGTCGCACAACGCCACGGCCGCATCCTGCGCCAAGGCAACCAGAACCCCGAGGTCCAGATCACTCAGGTGGTCACCGAACGCTCCTTCGACGCCTACATGTGGCAAACCCTGGAACGAAAAGCGGCCTTCATCGACCAGGTGATGAGCGGACGCGCGATCAGCCGCACCACGGGCGACATCGGCGAAGCCACCCTGAACGCCGCCGAGGTCAAAGCACTGTCGTCAGGCAACCCGCTGCTGCTCGAGCTGGCCATGGCCGAACAGGAACTGGCCCGGCTGGTACGGCTGGAACGCGCCCACGCCACCACCCAGCGCACCCTGGCCACCACCGTCACCCACTCCGAGCGCGGCATCGTCGGCACCCAGCAACACATCGCCGAACTGGAGACGCTGCAGCACCGCAGCCAACCCACCGCAGGAGACCAGTTCCGGCTCACCCTCACCAGCAACGGTCACGTCTACACCGACCGCGCCGAGGCGGCGGCCGCACTGAACCGGGTCCTTCGCTATCCCGACAGCGACTACCAAGCGGTCTGCGCTCTCGGCGGCCACACCATCATCGCCCGCTCCAACACCGCCTACACCCGCGACGGGGGGCGGCGGTATGAAACCGTCTGGCACCTCGAAGGCGGAGGCGGTGTCAGTCTCACCACCACCCGCGACTCGCTCCGGGACGGGCACGTCGACCTCGGCACCATCCGCCGCCTCGAGAACCTGATCACCGGCATCCCCGCCCAGATCAGCCGAGCCCAGCGGCACCTCGCCGACCTCGAGCACACCCTCGACCAGGCCCAACGCATGGTCGGCAAACCGTTCCCGCACGCCGAACAGGTCGCCACCGCCCGCGCCCGCTACACCGAACTCACCGACCGCATCGCCGACCAGCAACAGCCAGTCGCCCAGGAGGCAGTGTGGGAGGCGGTGACCAGCCCGGCACGACCCGTTGACCGCATTGAACGCGATCGGCGCCAGCCGCCCCGGCCCGAGGTGTCACCGTCAGCAGGGAACTGAAGCGGATTCCGCCCCGCCCCACGGTGTCCCGCCACCGATGTGACAAAGGCCCGGGGCCGACCGAGCACAATGTCACCCCGCCCAGCAGGCAGGAGCCCGCCGCGCCGACCCTTGAAGGCGAATATTCCATGGAATAATCGTCGCGCTGCGAGGCTAAGCACCTAGCCAAACGCCGTATGGCTTCGTGCATGGGTGGGGTGACGACCCCTCCGTTCAAACGGGTCAGTGGTGGCTGGCAGTGTTGCGGGCATGCAGGACTGGTGCGCAGCTGAACGTGACCCCGTGGTGGTCGAGCGGTATCGCGCCAAGCTTGTCGTCGTTCCTGGCAGCGAATGTCTGTGGTGGAAGGGTGCGATCAGCGGCGGCGGCCATGGCCGCTTCTTCATTCGCGACGGCCTGGTCGTCATCGCGCACCGGTTCGCCTACGCGCTCGAGGCCGGGGCCGCGGCGCTGCAGGCTGCGCCCACGCTGGCCCACCGGTGCGACAACCCACTGTGTCAGCGTGTCGACCCCGAGCATGTGGTGGCCTCCACGCCGACCCGGAACCGGCGGGAGTGGGCTGAGCGGCGCCACATCGCCGGCTTGCCGTTGAGCGATCCGCGGGGGCCGCGACGCCGTGCCGAGTCACTGCGCAACCTCCTACGGGTCGACCCGCAGCAGGTGCTCACCGACCTGGCGGCAACCCTGCAGCAGACCGGCGAACAACGGCCCCTGTTCTGAGGCCGGGGTTTCAGGGCAGCCGGCGCCCCGGCCGGAGTCCCTGGCTCGGCACGTCAGCCTCCCAGGGCAGGCCTGCGTTGTACTCAGCTTCCATCCGGTCGCACCAGGCGGTCAGCGCCTGCTCGGTGAACCGCCCCGCGGTGTAGCTGGGATCGAGGCGTTGCAGACCTGCCACGGTGACCCTCACCCGTTCGGTGATCGCCGGGTCGATCCGTGCCGTCCACGGCGTCCGCTGCCCACTCACAGCACGTCCCGGGTCTTCAGCCACTCATACACGGCCTCGTAGTCGTGGGTGACGTTGTCGCGCGGTGACCAGGTCGGCAACGCCACCTGTTGGGCGTGGGCTTCAGCGACCCGGGCACTGCGACGAACCGGTGGCGCAACGTCAGGGTCGTAGGTCTTGTGCAACAGGGCCATGGCGTCGCTGTAGATGCGGCCGTGCGATGAGGCCGGAACGATGCACGGAACGACGCCGGCGAACCGCAGCTTCGGGTTGAGGTCGTCGCGGACCGCCTCGACGGCGTCCAGCATTTCCGGGACGCCGGTGATCTCCTTCAGGGTGGGCTGAGTGACGGTCAGGATCGCATCTGCCGCGACGAGCGCCGAGATCGTGATGGTGGACACCGAGCCTGGGCAGTCGATGAGCACCACATCGGTGCCGGCCAGCTGCGACAGAGCACGGTTGAGTCGCTGCTCGCGGCCGATCACCGTGTTCAACTCGATGGTGGCCGCATCCAGCGACCGGTTCGACGGCAACACCCGCACCCCTGGGGTGTCGGTGTCCAGGACGGCGGCGTTCACCCCTGCCCGTTTGAGCAGCACCTCACCCAGGCCGACCGAGACGGTGTCGGGTCGGTGACCCAACCAGCTGGTGGCGGTGGCTTGAGCGTCGGCGTCGACGACCACGACGCGACGGTGGCGGCCGATCAGGTCCGCCAGACTGACCACCGTGGTGGTCTTGCCAGCCGACCCGGAGGCGTTGGCGACGGCGAGGACGACAGGCATGCCGCTCACTCTCCGTCCAGGCTGGTGATGGCGCTCAGCCGGCCCTGCTCCCACTCGCCCGGCACATAGTTGGCGACCGAGCTGAGCAGGTTGTAGTAGAACGCCTGGACTGCGCCCCATTCGGACTTGGATCGCGTGAACGATTCCAGGGCTGCCAGGGCAATGATCCAGGCGTGCTGCATCCGCAGGTCACGCGGCAGGGTGGCCAGTGAGCGTCGCCAGGCAAGGTCACCCAGTCCGCCAGGGGCTAGGTCGGCCTCCCTGGCCAGGTCGTAGGCGAGTTGGGTGGTGCCCTCTCCGCTGCCCAGGCTGAGACCGGTCAGCACCAGCGTCGCGAGCGTCTCCTGGACCACTGCGTTGGGCACCCGCGCCGCGGCCGCGACCCGCAGCGCCTTGCCGCGGGCCGCCAGCACGGCCTGCCTCCGCCGCTGCTCACCGGCCGTCCTGGCGGCGCCCTCGCTGTCCTCGATCAGGTAGTAGGTCGGCTCGCCGCGGGTGGGCACCACCAGCAGGTTGTGCGCCTTGGCGGCCGCGGCGATCTTGCCCTTGGCGTAGACCTGATTGTTGAAGCGATCCGCCCCTAGCCGTGCCTGCACGTTCTCGCAGTACTCCGCACCCAACTCCGACGCCTGCTGTCGAGCAACCTCTTTGCCATGGTCCAGCTCACGGGCCTCGGTCGCACGCCGCGTCACCGCCGCTAGATCGACCCTGCGGATCGTGTCCTCGACCGGATCGGAATCGTCGTCCTGCTCTGCGGCCGCTGCAGCCGGAGCTTCGCCCAGTCTGGACACCTCGGTGGCGACACGCGCCATCAGGTCGTCGTCCTTGGCGTCGACGAGCGCCAGGGCATCGCGCAGCTCAACGCGGCCGAAGTCGACCAGGCCCTGGACGGGTTCGGGCAGCTTCAGAAGCTTGAGCCGCTTGGCGACGTGCCCCTGGCTGACACCGGTCTCAGCCGCCACTTCCTGCTGCGTCATCTCGTTGTTGTCGAGCAGCCAGCGGTACTGCTGCGCCTCCTCGATGGGGGTCAGCTTGAGCGACTTCGCGGTGTGCAGGCGGATCAGGGCTTCGTCGATGTCGACCCCGCGGACCGCGAACGGCACCTCGGGCCGGCCGGCCGCTTTGGCGGCCGCGATCCGACGATGCCCGTCCTGGGCGACCCATTGCCGCCCGGCGACCGCGTCGGCATCCTCCGGGTGCCGCTCCACCCACTCATCGACCGGGGTGAGCAGGACCGGCACCAAGACGCCTCGACGCTGGATGGACGCCACCAGGTCCTCGATGTGATCGACCCGCGCCGCAGGGTTGCGCGGGTTCTGCGCGATCTCGTCAACGTGGACCCTGGTCGCAAATGGCGTGCCGCTCTCGCGCATGGCTTCCACCACGCTGCTGTCGCGTCGTTCCGTGCGCAGGGACAAGCTCACACCCAAACCCTTGCGTCGCGTCATTTCCGGCCTCTCAGTTGATCCGCAGTATAACACTACGTTTACATTGAAAACGTAACGTATTGACGGCTTTGGGGGCGTGAGGCGCGGCCGCAGTAGGGCTGCGTGTCCCGCATCGCCCTCCGGGGCGGCATCTCTTTCTTGCAGGTTATGGCGGAGGGAGGTGTGTTTCGTGCTCTCTGAACTGCTGGGTCACCTTCGAGCGGCTACGGCGACGCTCCTCGGCGAGCCGGGGCCGTGGGTGCCGCTGCTGGCTCTGCAGGCTCTTGAAGCCCAGGAGGTCGTTGAAGAGCTTGGGGTGGTTCCGGACTACATAGAGCCAGGCGCTGTCGCGGAACACCTGGATTGGGCTGCTCACGCGGCCGCGTCCTGCAGAGGGGAGCTGCCCCCCATCGTCCACGCGACCATCGACGAGCTTCGTGACCAGGTGCTAGGGCATGAGCACGGCTAACGACCTGTTGATCAGGATCGAAGAGCGTTGCCGGTCGCTCTGGCAGGGTGACGGCGACCAGCATGATGCGGGCACACTTGCGTCTGGATGGTCTCAGGTTGCTGAGGCAGCACTGCGGGGCCTGCAGTTGCTCGACAGTGACACACACGTCGTGGCCGCGCTGAGCGACCTAGCCGCACTCCCGAGGTGGGGCGATCCGGACCATCGCATGGTGCGCCTCGCGGAGGTGCTGGGGGTCCTCGCAGATCTGCTATCCGTCCATCTCGATGTTGTTCATGAGGCCGGCGTCGCCGAGCGCACCTACATCGCCGTCAGAATCCAGGCGGCCCTCAACGTCGCGGCTGGAGCCACTCTTCGGCAATCGGCCCAACCCGACTGGGGCACTGGTGCGATCGCGGATCTTCAAGACGCCACGGAGGTGTCGGCGATGCTCCCGACACGGCCCAACGGAGGCGTGCTGGAGAACTTGTCAATCCAGCAAGGCAACGCGGGTCTCCTCGCGATGGTCAAGGTATGGTCGGCTGCGGCGCTGCCCATCCTGAGCGGCAGCACGCAGTTGACCGGATACGCCATGCAAAGCACGGCACTGGTGCTGGCAGCGCTGTGCGACGTGGGAGTCGAGATCCTTCGTGCCGAAACAGTGGAGCGCCTCGAGTCGTTGCAGGCTCGGCGGTCCCTCGCCGTCGACGCACTGACCTCAGCGTCTCAACGCTGGCGCGTAGCCGCGGCCTGGCCAGCTCATGTACGCCTTGGAGGGCGCTCAGCCGAACTGCGGCAGGCAACGGCGAGAGTATCGACGGTGCTTCGAGACGGAGTTGCTCAGGTGAACTTCATCGAGTTCGTGGGCTCTCTACGCCTGGCTCTGCCTGTGGCGAGGGCCCATGCGGACGGGATGCAACGACTTCACGACCAGGGCCAGGTTTGGGTGGCGGTCGCTAGGCTGCCCGCTCAGTATCAGGCGCTGCATCACGGAACGCTTCGCTCGGGTTGGGTGCTCGAGACTGGAAGAAGAGTCGCAAGCGCCGAGCTTGCTGCCCGGAGTCGCTCGGCTCTCCAACAGCTTGAACGCAGCCAGACCTCAGCTGGGTCCGCTGTCGCGGTCACGCGTCGTCACCCATCGGCCGAGCCGTTATGGGAATCAGTGCAGAGTGTGGCTATGGGTCATCCTCCGCAGTTCGGCCTGACAGGTTGTGGGAGTCCGGGCACAATTCCGGACCTCACGCCGTAAGCACGACGGGTGAGCGTCGCGGTCCGTCTGGTGTTCGACATCGCCGAGATTGCTTGGGGGGCGAGTGCGACTGGACGAAGGCCCACGAGTGCCGACTCGGGGGTGACGACATCAAGGGAACCTAGACGCACCCGGGGCAAAGTCCGGGACGCAGCTCGGTAGGATGGTCCGTGTGAGCGAACGCAGCGCTTGGCGCGATGGACCGGGTGTACAGATCTTCGTCGAGGCAACGGGAGAACAGCACCTCTTCAAGTCCTGGGAGGATGCATACGACTGGCTCAAGACCCAGAATCTTCATGGCCTTGAGGGAGTACCGCAAAGTTTCGGCGGGGAACCAGCGCGAGGCATCGTCTGGTCTGATCCGACGGGGGCGCGGCAGGTCATCGGCTTCAGTCATAACCTGCACTTATAACCCTCACCGTGCCCTTCCCGAGTTGGACCAGGCATCGGCAGCGATCCCTCGCCTCGATATAGGTTCACATTGTCTTGACGAGGAGTGTCGCGGCGACAGTGCGGTGGTGCTAGATGTTCTGCTCTGCTTCACAAGTGGCGGGCCATGCTCGAAAAGCCGACTTACTATGGAAACCGCCTGACTTGCACAACCTCGGGATGATTCGACGAATCCCGAGACTATCTCGCCTTGTCAAATCACTATTCGACGTTCGCTGTGGGGCACTAACGAACGTCCAGATCGCGCGTCCGAGGTCCCGCGATC
>WBZS01001627.1_pt1 | contig 17005 bp, 10 predicted proteins | sample 5204201 | NCBI WGS metagenome assembly WBZS01 (sample SAMN12344357, study PRJNA552823) | activated sludge metagenome | biome: Activated sludge suspended growth; feature: Nitrification reactor; material: Wastewater; isolation source: activated sludge from nitrification reactor of wastewater...
CGGAATCTTCATCCTCTTTGGTGATTACCAGTTGCTTCGCCGGCTCTTTTGTATCCCTGGAGGAAATGACGTCCTGACCACCTTCACGCGAGAGTTGCCTAGTGAGTCGTCGGATCCCAAGCGTGTCAAGCAATTGGTTGATCAATCCGTCGCCGCCGCTGTACTTTCGTAAGCATTGCGAGACGAACCTGCTCCGGGATCGCCTGGACGATGAAAAACGTACTGTATATCACCCATCGGGTTCCATATCCTCCGGACAAGGGAGATAGAATCCGGAATTACAATGTGCTGCGATTTTTGGGCCCCCGATGCAACGTCTCCCTCGCTTGCCTCGCGGACGAGGACACTTCGCCTGAAGTAATTCAAAAACTTCAAGCCTTTTGTTCCCGCGTTTTCGTTTCTCGCCTCAACGGTACCCGTTGGCTTCAGGTGCTTGCAACCGTATCGGTTGGTGGGTCCATCTCTGAGGGAGCATTTTATTCAGCGGAACTTTTCGCGCAAATTCGTGCCTGGGATCAACAACATTTGTTTGATGCGGTTCTACTTTCGTCGTCGAGCTTGGGCAGATACCTCAATGCCGTAGACCTTCGCAAGGTAAAGGTTGTAACGGATTTCGTTGATTTGGATAGCGCAAAGTGGAAAGAATATTCGACGACAACACGTTGGCCAAAGTCGTGGATATTTCATCTTGAAGCGAAGAGGCTTCAAAAGGCTGAGATCGAACTTTGTAGAAGGAGCAGCCAATCATTTTTCGTAAGTCAGGCTGAGGTTGATTTGTTTCGGCGCTTTTGCGACTACCAAAATGTCGACGTTGTTACGAATGGAGTTGACTTGGATTATTTCTCACCCGGAGGAGAAGCAGGTGAGGAAACGGTGACATTTGTGGGTGCCCTCGATTATTGGCCAAACGTTCAAGGGATTTGCCATTTTTGTGAATATGTTTGGCCTGAGGTTTTAAAGCGAAAGCCGTCTGCGGTCCTGAACATTGTTGGACGTCGGCCAACCGCTCAAGTCCAGGATTTAGCGAAGCTTGTAAACGTTCGTTTACTCGCTGACGTTCCAGATGTCCGCCCTCCGATGCGCGCGTCGACTGCGACCGTCGTGCCCTTAAATATCGCCCGAGGAGTGCAGAACAAGGTATTGGAGTCGCTGGCCATGGGTAAACCGACCGTTGTAAGTCCCCAGGCTATTCAGGGAATTGGTGTCTCGCCGGGAAAACATGTGTTGGTAGCTGAGACCCCAAGCCAATGGGTCGAAGCACTCTGTGGATTGTTCGACCGAAAAGCGGAAAGGGAAAGGCTTGGCCACGAAGGGCGGACCTTTGTATTGGAACGCCATAATTGGGACAAATGCCTTAGCGAGTTGGGATCGGCGCTGGATCTAGGTGCGAAATGAGCAAACCCGATCTCCAAAAGCGTGTATTTCTCGGACGGAAACAAATCCTCACTCGCTCACATTACGCCGTGATCGCGATCTTTGCCATCACGGCTACTCTTTACGCCAGTCTTCTTCCCTTTAATTTCCAATATAAGTCGATGCCCGATGCAGTCAACGCATTAAAGAACATGACGTATTTTCATCTGGGCGAATCTGAAGCACGGGGCGATTGGCTTATCACGGCCGTAACCTTTTGGGCGGATTTTTTTCTGCTCAGCGGTGCGTTTAGTGTAGACCGACCCAACCGAGTGGTTTCAAGCCTTTTTTTGGTTCCTACCTGTTGCTTGTTGTCAACGATGGTTGAATTCCTCCAGGTCTATTTCCCGCCACGAACGGTCTCCGTCAACGATTTGGCGATTCAGACGCTCGGAGGATGGTTCGGCATTTTGACGTGGTGTTGCTGGGGACAAACTTGGACGACACAAATTCGCGATTTTCACCATACGGCTTTTTTCCATCAGTTTATTGGGAAGGTTACTTTTGCGGCATTTTTGCTTGTAGGATTGGTGGCCGTCATGCCGTTCGATTTTGTAATCACAACGGATGAGCTACGACGCAAATTTCAGGAAAACCGAATTCGTCTTCATCCATTTATTCTCGACCATTTCGGACTGAAGCAATTCATTGAAATGCTCACCGCGACCTTTGCGATGTACGGGGTTTTGGGGATTCTAACAGGAATAACGGAAAAGGAAACTTCTCGCATAGGACCCGAGGGAATGATTTCATATATTTTTGGGATTTATTTCGTAAGAATGTTTGTTTTTTCAAGGGATTTTGACGCCTTTCAAGCAGGGCTGGCCTGTGCTGCTGCTCTGGTAGGGCGACATATAGCAATAACACAATGGCACCGTTTCCGTTCATTGAAGGCACCCTACACGGTTGAAAATGTTACTATCGTTTCGCGTGGGTTGCTGTTCATTTGGGTGGGCGTCGTGTTCTGCGCTTTGGTGTTTTTGCCGCGAGAAACCTTTTCGGATGAAGGTCCTCGAGTCTTTTATTTTCCCTTGGTTGAGTTCTACTACAGTCAAAAATCTGAGGTATTAGTATCGTTGGCTCGGCGCATGGCCCTCTTTGTGCCATTTGGATTATTCTTCCCCGCCGTCTCAAATTTACTTCCAGAGAGGTTTCGCCGGATTTTATTGGTAACTTCGGTCGCTACGCTCGCGCTATTCGCTGAGTTCACCCGGTTGCTGATCTTTAATGCATCGGTCGCCGTTTCATCGTTGGCGGTTGCACTTGTTGCCGTGGCGATAGCTTATGAGGCGTCGAGTTATTTTGGGAATCGATTCATTCAGGATTGGGTTTTTACGGACAGGCACTGATTCTTTTCCCTTATGTAATTAATATCTTAACGATGGAAATATCGTACGTACAATGTTTTCCAAGCGATTCGGCGCTATTCGAAATACTAGAGGAATTGGCAACCATCGGATTTCCTAGAAGTCTTTCGGAGGCCTTCGAGCCGATCTCCTAATTCTTCGTTGTTCCACGCCATGCTGAAGGGAAATATTCTTGTAAGCTTTTCGTGGTGGTAGCTTGCAGGTTGCGGAAGCGTGTGGCCCAAAAAGTCGCGAAAAAAAAGCTTACATCTGTGATTGCGGGTTGCTAACTGTTTATTACAGAGATAGACGAAATCTGTAAGCACCAAATGAATTTCAGCCGACGGCCGATGCAGGGCGACGTGAATAACTTCAGGGTTTTCGACGCCGGAACCGTTTAGAGGTGATCGCAGGTTCGGCGGACCAAGATTGGCACTTATTTTGCGTACTAGGATACCATGTTTTACTATTTTCGCCCTGACCACTATCTGACAACGATCGAGCACCTTGACGTGGAAATGCTTCACGCATGGGGGATTCGTGGTATTCTGTTAGATGTTGACGGTACCCTTAAGGATTTCTTGGCTGAGACGATCGACGACCGAATCTCGGCAACTTTGCAACGTTTTCGCGACGCTGACATCCGATTGTGCATTTATTCGAACGGGCGAACTAGCAGGATTCAGCCTATCGCAGACAGCTTAGGAATCCCTTTTGTCGCGAAAGCCTGTAAGCCATTTGCATTCGCTGCAAAGAAAGGGCTTTCACTTTTGGGCGTCGACGCAAAAAATGCTGCAATTATTGGTGATCAAATCTTTGCGGATGTTTTAGTGGGCAGATTGATGGGACTGAAAACAATTTTGGTGGTCCCCTCTCATGTGCGGGAACCTTGGTTTACTCGTGTGAAGCGTCCGTTCGAAAGATTCGTGATATCCAGGCTCGGCATCAGCCCTGTAGGCGGTGTAACTAGGCCTAACGATGCCTTGTGTACTAACGCTCAAATACGATAAATAAACGAAACGGTGCCCATTCCATGATTGTTATGGCAGAAACTTCTTCTACGACCCCGCCCTCTAATCCACCAACTGAGGTGGCACCCAAGGAGTCGGTTTGGCGGACCATAGGATACTACGCGGATATCGCGCGGCCTGACCACTGGATTAAAAACGCCTTCATGGTCTTGGGAATCTTGCTGGCTTTTTTTTATCGCCCAGAGACGATCGCTGGCGTAGCCATGCTTCAGATTTTGTGGGCCTTTGTCGCGACTTGCCTTCTTGCCTCGAGTAACTATGTCATCAACGAAATCCTCGATGCGGTTCACGACTTGTCGCATCCTGTCAAGCGGTTCCGTCCAATTCCTTCCGGAAAAATTGACGTCCGTATTGCTTATGCAGAGTGGTTTCTACTTGCCGTCGCAGGTTTGGCGATGGCCTATTGGGTGAATTTGGCGTTCTTTTTCTCAGGCGCGTTTCTCTTGGTAATGGGCCTTATTTATAATGTTCCACCCATTCGATCCAAAGACCTGCCTTATTTGGATGTTCTTTCCGAGTCAATCAATAATCCAATTCGCTTATTACTGGGCTGGTTTGCGTTGATCGCTACAGAAATTCCACCGACGTCGCTTTTGATCTCGTATTGGATGATCGGCGCGTTCTTCATGGCTAGCAAAAGGTTCGCCGAAATGCGATCCTTCACTAGCCAAGCAGAGGCGGGTGCCTATAGAAAATCGTTTAAGCATTATGATGATAGTCGCCTAATGGCTAGCATGATGTGTTATGTGACGTGTTTTGCGGTGTTCCTAGGCGTGTTCATCATTCGATACCATCTTGAGTTGATTTTGGCGTGTCCGCTGGTGGCAGGATTCATAGGTTATTACACCTCGCTGTCCTTTAGTAAAGACAGTGCCACCCAGGCGCCAGAGCGGCTTTATAAAGAATCGGCACTGATGATCTACCTCTGCGTCTGTGTTGCGGTCTTCTTATTTCTGATGTTTATCGAAATCCCAGGACTTTACGCGATCTTTAATGTCCCCGCGTCCAACATGCCATCCCTTTGGAAGTTTTGATTCGCAGGTCGGCTGCTCGCCACGCTTCATCGTATCCCCTAGTGCTACGGTATCTATCTGCCTAACCAAGCATTCATGTGATAGACCAATGGAATATGCTGAGGCGAAGCGAACATGCGATCTGGTTCCGTCTGCGTACGCCATTTTCGCTGTGGGCATTTTGGTTCGTCTGGCGATCCTATTCGGATGTGACTTTTCTCAACTTCGTATCGTTGACGAGCAGCACTATGATGAAATCGCCCGTAATCTTGCGCAATCGGGTGCCTTTGCAGACGCGTACGGTTTAACCTCGATTCGGCCGCCGTTATTCCCTTTTCTTGTCGCGGCGTGTTATGTCTTGTTCGGCGCCCAGGGATTATTAGGGGTTCGGATCGGCCAGGCGGTCCTTGGAGTTTGCACAGCTTTCGTCACCTTCAAAATTGGCTGCCGCGTACATTCGCGACGGCTCGGTTTGATTTCTGCAGCCATAGTTTGTTTCTACCCGTCGCTCGTCGCTCAAAGTAATTTGATCCTCACCGAAACGCTCTTTACGTTTCTTCTGACGGCCTTTCTGTACTTAAGCCTTCGTTTCACCGAACACCCCACCTATGCGATGGCAGGATTCGTAGGCGTCACGCTCGGCTTGGCGGCGCTTACGCGAAGCATCATGTTCATGTCCATCCCGTTATTTGCTTGTTACTTTTTGTTATCGTTGGCCGAGTCGTGGCGACGCCGGATGCTGTTCACCTTCGTATTCACGTTGGCCGCGGTGGCTATGATTGCACCTTGGTCCATTCGCAACACGCTACTTGAACAGACTTTTATCCCTGTCGACTCGATGGGTGGACGTAATTTCATGATGGGCAACTACCGATATACACCGATGTATCGTGCCTGGGATGCGGTCTCGATTACAGGGCCAAAAAGCTGGATCGCGGAGGTTCAGGCGACACGTGAGGGTCAACCGCCGTTGACACAGGGGCAACTGGATAAATACGCCGCGCAACTGGGAATGAAATTCGTTTTGGAAAATCCAGGACTCACTCTTTGCCGTGACTTGATCAAATTTCTCGATTTCTGGGGGCTTGAGCGCGAGATCATCTCGGGCTTGGGGCAGGGCTACTGGGTTGAGTTGTCCCCCTTCACACTGGCTCTTTGTGCAGGAATGATTCTGTCAGCTTACGTATGTTTGCTATATTCTGCAATTTTTGGGTCTGTTCTTAAAGGTTTTGAAACAAAGGCGACCGTGATTTGCGCCCTCATCGTGGTACATATCACCTTTCTTCATTCCATCGTCTTTGGCCACTCTCGGTACCATCTGCCTCTTATTCCAATATTGGCGTTGTATGCATCTCTCGGGGTTTTCTCAGGATTCGGGCTAAATGGTAAGTGGAAGTCAGTGCGCCTTGCGGTGGTGATCGGGTCAATCGCGTTGGTAACAGGTGGTTGGGTTTGGAATGGGCTAGCGGGTGATTTTGGTCGTTGGCTATCCGCAGTCAACTTTGGCTGACCTGAAAACGTTTGTTTACAGTACCAATGAGCCGCACGCAAGCAAGCTAGGCCTTCTACGGAGCGTTCGGCGGTATAGCTTGGTCAACAATTTCCATAAAAGCTTAAAGGGAAAGCCTTTATTTCTTAGGATCGGGTGTCGGGCGACGTCGAGAAACATTACTTGGAATCACTCAGGAGACCAGTGAATTTCTTGGGGCATAATGGTCTAAAATTTGCATAGATGTGTTTTTGCAATGAAACCTTATTCCACGAATTCTGTGCAGCCCGAGCCGGGTGCTCGCCATGACGAGTTTTGGCGAACGATTCGCAATGCTTGGCTTTTTGGATATCGACCTGCGGTCGGCCGCTATTATACTTTCGCGACGATCGTCCTTTTTGTCTTACCTATCGCCACAGAACAAGGGGCGTTGCAGGCTGGGTATGTGCTCCGGGTTTCGTCTGGCCAGCTGGACGTTTTTTTTTCGCCGAGGAATTCAGAGACCGCGAACGCTCCCAAGAATTCTCGGTCTAATTCTGATACGTTGTCATTCGATCGATTAGACGAACTATCAAGAAACCGCCCTGCGAGCCTAGGAAGAGCCTCTCGCCGTATTCCGATCGGTGACCCCTTGGCTCCTCCGTTTCCCGCACCATTTCCCGATCCGCCAGTAACACCTAACGATGGAGCGGGCGCTGGCACTTCGTTACGATCGAGCGATGCGGGTGGACTTGTTGCCTACATCTTGGTTAGCTGTCGGAACAATTCGGATGAACTTGCATGGTGGTTATCGAGTAGTAACGATCAGGTTTATTTGTCTGAGCTATCCTCACGTTTATTTCGTCCACCACGCTGCGACGGCAAGAATTCATTAAATTTCGATCTGACAAAAAATTAGTACAAAATATCCTTCACAAAACACTGATCTGGAATTAAACATGAAAATCAATAGGTTTTTTGCCTTCGCGACGGCGATAGTTGGCGTAGCATTCTTTGCTGCAACGTCCGAAGCGGCCTTCAAGATTCGAATTAGCGACGGGACCACAACAAAAACGATCGTAGACGGAGGCGTCGATGATGCCGCCGCCGCGTCGCCTGGGACAATCTCTTTCACGGGTACAGTTGGTCACATATCTTTGACGATAACAAGTGGCAAGGCAAACCCAGCACCCGGCTTTGTTGCCACACCGTACTTCGCTAAGGTCGATCTGAACGTTGGGTCCGTTGCGGTAGACCAAGCTGGAACTTACACCTTCGAACTGACCGATACCGGGTACAACTTCGTAGATTTGCCGTATGCCGTTACAGACTCCACACAAATGAACGATATTTCGTCGAATGGAACGGCTACCTTTCAATCGATCATTGATATGCGATCTGGCGGCGCGAACGAATTTACACCGGTCGGCGATATCAATGGAACGACTGTCGTTTCACTAGGTGCCCATGGTCCATTTGATATTGATGACTTGGCGGTAAACAAAACCACGAAAGGCGTGTTCACGGGAACTTCGCCTATTTCCATCACCCAGATTATTACACTCACCTTCACTGGTGCTGGGGATGCAACTAGCCTTGATTTTAAGACGACGGTTACGACCCCGGCCCCTGGCGGCTTAATAATCGCGCTATCGGGTCTGGCCGCTGTCGGTACGTTTCGGCTGCGGCGTAAAATGGCTCAAGCCTAATACGCTAGCATATTAGCAAGATGGAATGATTTCTGGGTAGAAGAACGGCTGACGGCCTTTGCCTGCAGCCGTTCATTTTTTCAAAACCAAACCCAATTGCCTTCGAGAACGAGTTTATGATCATTAATGGCCCTGCGGCCGATTCAGTTACTTGAGAAGCCACGTCTTATTCCGTTCAAAAAGATCTAATCCCGCCTCGCTGATCAAATGTTTTGGTCTCTCAACGTATCCCGTATAACGGCGAATAATCCGTAGGTCACGTTTGCGAAGTTCGGCACAAGATTTGCGACCCAAAACGTAACCCCGGCATTTAGATAATCCTATCCTCTGCGTAACTGAAAGGCGCTCCAGTCGCAGCGTGTCAAATTTTCATTTCTCTCAGGAGTATTCATGAAGTCGCCTAATCGGTCCTCATTTGGGTCTCATTCGAAATTCAAAAGGTCACGAAAGAAAAAATTGTCTTTCGATCGACTCGAAGACCGTACGGTTCCGGCACTCATGCTTCGGCTCGAACAGCCAGGCTATCCCGTCGTAGACGTTCTTGACGGTTCTGGCACGGACCTTAGTTCAGTTACAGGTGCAATCCTCTTCATCGGCTCTGTCGGAACATTCGAACTGAGCTTATCGACAGCCCTGTCTAAGCCGGGAATCGGAAATAATAGCTCAACTGGCAAAATCGATCTCAATTCGGACTCCGTTTCTTCGACGACAGGCGGCGATCTGATTGTTACCATGGTCGACACCGGCTTTACGTCTCCCAGTGTTGCCGCGAACCCGTTAACTCTTAGTACCAGCCTGTTAGGAAATACGATTGGTGGAAGCAACGCTACTTTCGAATTTCAGACCTGGGTAAATCCCAATGATCTTTCGCCGATTACCGTTGGGTCACCCACGGCGATCCCACTTGGCAGCGTCACGGCTGGGACCATCGGCCCGATCACTACCGAACCGTTCGCCGCAACAAATAGTGTGAGCTTCAATCGACTCGCCACGCCCTATTCGATTTTCGCCCAGGGTAGGTTTTCGGTGAACGGCCCTGGTCAAGTCGCATTTGATGGATTGGCGACCGTTCGCGGTCTGCCGGTGCAAACAGCATCGTTAGGCGATTACGTTTGGGAAGACAAGAATGCAAATGGGCAGCACGACGACGGCAACACGGGAATTAATGGCGTTGTCGTGAAACTTTTGGATGCTAATGGTAATCCTGTTTTAGACGGCGGAGGTAGCCCAATCACCACCGTTACGGTCAATCATCCGAGCACCAATCAGCCTGGATATTACCTGTTCAGCAATTTGACCCCGGCTACGTACTCGGTCATGTTCGTGGCTCCTAATGGCTATGCCTTCAGTTCGAAGGATGTCGGCAACGACTCGACGGATAGCGACCCCAACCCGGCGGATGGCTTGACTGGGAACTATACCCTGGCCTCGGGCGAAACGAACCTTACCGTGGACGCCGGCTTGTACCAGAAGGCCAAGCTTGGTGATTTTGTCTGGGAAGACACGAATGCGAACGGTCAGCAGGATGTTGGCGAGTTGGGGATTGATGGCGTCCTCGTCACGCTCACGGGTACCGACGGGGCGGGCAACGCGGTCAGCTTGACGCAAACGACCGCGGGCGGCGGCAAGTATTTGTTCGATAACTTGGTGCCGGGTACGTACAAGGTCACGTTCCCGAGCCTGGGCGGATATAGTCGAACCGTTGCGAACGTTGGCAACGATGCAAGCGACAGTGACGCCGACGTAGGCACCGGTGTCACTGGCAATTACACGTTGGCTTCCGGTGAATCGAATCTGACGGTGGACGCGGGCTATTACAAACTTGCCAAGCTTGGTGACTTTGTCTGGGTGGATAAAAACCGCAATGGGCAGCAGGACGGGGGAGAACCGGGGATTGCTAATGTCCAGGTGAATCTCCTCGACAGCACCGGCACGACCATCCTGCAGACGACCTTCACCGACGGAACGGGTTTTTATTTCTTCAACGTCGTTCCCGGAACCTATGTCGTTCAGTTCGTGACGCCGGCTGGCAATTACGACAAGTTGACCGTGGCGAACACGGGCGCCGATGCCACCGATAGTGATGCCGACATTACGACCGGGAAAACGGGTACCTACACCCTGACAAGCGGCGAGGTGAACAACACGATCGATGCGGGTTTGTTGCCCGTCGACCTGGAACTGACCAAAACGGTAAACAACGAAAATCCGTTGGTAGGTTCGAACATCGTGTTCACCTTGGTTGTCAGCAACAACAACACAGCACCGGGCGTGAGCACGGCAACTGGTGTGACCGTGGTCGACATACTGCCTGTGGGCCTGACCTTCGTGTCTTCGGCCGCGACGAAGGGTTCCTACTCGAACGGAACGAGCACGTGGACGGTCGGTACGTTGGCCCCCGGGGAAAGTGCCACGCTAACGATCACGGTGACCGTAGCGACGAGCGGGGCGAAGGTCAATTTCGCCCAGGTTCAAACCCAGAATCAACTCGACGTGGATAGTGTGCCAGGCAACAATACGGACGACGTGCCACATGAGGATGACGAGGCGTCCGCGGGAATCGTGACCGGGATTCCGCCCGCGCCGGGAATCGATATCGAAAAGACCACGAATGGTTCCTCCAATTCCAATCCGACCGCTCCAGATTACGACAACGAAGACGCTCCGGGCGGTTCCGGCGTGCCAATTTTGACACCAGGAACCGGAGTTACCTGGACCTATCAGGTAACGAATACCGGGAACACGGTGTTCACCACGAACGACATTGTGATCGTGGATGATGCCGGAACTTCGGCCACGACCAGCGATGATCTGAGCATTGCCAACGGCGGCATCACGTTTGTGAGTGTTCAGCTAGGCGATAGCGACAACCTCCTCGAGCCGGGAGAAATCTGGATCTACAAGGCGACGGGGACGGTACAAAACTTAGGATCCATCGGAGCCAGTACGGAGTTCAATCTTTCTGGAACTTCGGCGGGCGACGGAACTGACGGAAACATCCGGACGTTCACCTCGGCTGGCGTGTCGGTGAATGTGAGCGCGTTTAGTCGAGTGAAAGGAACGAATGGTACCTGGGCGCCGGCGTATTTGGGCAGCTTCAGCGGCGGCTTGGGAGTGACGGATAGCGCGGAAGGTGATGGGTCCAATAATCGCCATACCGTCGATAACCTCGATCGAGACAATTTCGTTCTTTTCGAATTTAGTCAGTCGGTAATCGTGGATTCCGCGTACCTTGGCTACGTGGTTTCCGACAGCGATATCACCGTTTGGATTGGTACGGTTGCGAATGCCTTTTCGAGCCACGTCACGTTGAGCGATTCGGTGCTGAGCAGCTTGGGCTTCACGGAGGTCAACCTCACCGATCTGTCGAGTGCCCGCTTGGCTGACTTCAATGCGGGCAACTACGCCGGCAATGTTCTCGTCATTGCCGCCTGGACCGAAGATGCCACGCCCGAAGATCAATTCAAGATCAAGAAGGTTACCGTCAAGCCGATGGTGCCGGGGATTTATGAGAACCTCGCGACCGTGACCGTGCCCGGCGGTTCGGATAGCGACTTGAGCCATTACAAGAACCCAGCCGTCGCTCCGACCGCGAAGATCGACATTGAAAAAACCACTAATGGTCCGAGCAACTCGAATTCAACCGCACCAGACTACGACAACGAGGACGCAGCCAACGGGCCTGGCGTGCCGGTTTTGACTCCAGGAACTTCCGTCACCTGGACCTACAAGGTCAAGAACACGGGAAATACGGTTTTCGCGACGAACGAAATCGGGATCGTGGATGACGCTGGAACTCCCGATGTTCTGGGCGACGACCTGACCATCGCCAATGGTGCAATCACGTTCCAGAGTGTGCAACTCGGCGACAATGACAACTTGCTCGAACCTGGGGAAATCTGGATCTATCAAGCCTCGGGCATCGTGAAAAGCCTCGGTGTCTCAGGAGCGACGACGACATTCGACTTTTCAGGAAATTCCTCGACGGATGGACCCGACGGCAACACCCGTTCCTACACGTCGGGCGGCATTTCCGTGAACGCGAGTGCGTTTAGCCGGGTCAAAGGCACCAACGGCGCCTGGGCGCCGGCCTTCTTGGGTAGCTATGGTGGTGGTCTGGGCGTGACCGATAGCTCCGAGGGAGATGGGTCCGGCTATCGCCATACGGTCGACAACATCGATCGCGACAATTACGTCCTCTTCGAATTCAATCAGTCCGTGGTCGTGGATTCAGCATTCTTGGGTTACGTCGTCGGGGACAGCGATTTGACGGTTTGGATCGGTTCGGTCGCGAATGCCTTTACCGATCACATAACGTTAAGCGACTCAGTCTTGAGTAGCCTGGGCTTCACGGAAATCAACCTGACCGACCTTACCACGGCACGTTGGGCGGACCTCAACGCTGGCAACTACGCGGGGAATGTTCTCGTGATCTCCGGCTGGCTTGATGACGCAACGCCCGAAGATCGATTCAAGATCGAAAAACTCAACGTCAAGGCGAATGTGACGGGAGTGTACGAAAATCTCGCCACCGTAATCGTGCCGGGCGCTTCGGATAGCGACCTGAGCCATTACAAAAATCCGACCGTGGCGCCTTCGCCGAAGATCGATATCGAGAAAACGACCAATGGCGCGTCGAATTCGAATCCGACCTTGCCCGATTACGACAATGAAGATTCAGCGGTAGGGTCAGGCGTCCCGGTATTGACGCCGGGCTCAAATGTCACCTGGACGTACAAGGTCGCAAACACGGGGAACACAACGTTCACTTTGGGCCAAATCCAGATTACCGATGACGCGGGCACGCCAAGCACCACCGCAGACGACATGACCCTTGCGAATGGAAAGATCACGTTCCAGGGCTATCAGGTTGGTGATACGGACAGTATTCTCGAACCTGGCGAAGTGTGGATCTTTACGGCCTCGGGCATCGTCCAGAATCTGGGTGGTACGAGTGGGACGCCGACCACTCTGAATTTCGCGGGAAGTTCAGCTCTTGACGGAACCGACGGGAACATCCGAACGTTCACTTCTGGATCGGTCTCGGTCAACGTCAGCGCGTTCAGCCGAGACAAGGCATCTGGCGTATGGAGCACGGCATATCTGGGAAGCTACGGAGGCGGCCTTGGCGTCACCGACAGCAGCGAAGGGGATGGCAGCGGCAACACGCACACCGTAGATAATGTTGGGCGCGACAACTACGTCCTATTCGAGTTCAACCAAAATGTGGTCGTGGATTCTGCGTTCCTAGGCTACGTGATTGACGACAGCGATTTGACCGTTTGGATCGGCACCCTTTCCAATCCATTCTCCAACCATCGCACGCTAAGCGATTCCTTGTTGCAGAGCCTCGGCTTCGTGGAGGTTAACCTCACGGACGTGACCTCCGCTCGATGGGCGGACATCAATGCGGGGAATCTTTCGGGCAACGTTCTCATCATTGCTGCGTACACGGAGGATGCCACGCCAGAAGATCGATTCAAGATCGAGAAGTTGGTCGTAAAGCCGAGTGGATCAGCCGTGTACGAAAACGTCGCCACGGTGACCGTGCCTGGCGCCAGCGACAGCGACCTGAGCCATTACCGCAACCCGGCGGTCCCACTCACCGGAAACGTAACGGGGTACAAGTTCCACGATCGTAACGCCGACGGAGTATGGGATAAAAACGGTCTGGACAACTGCTGGGGTAACGGTGACGATGAAGTCGGCCTCTCTGGTTGGAAAATCTTCGTCGACTACGACGGCGATGGATATCTTGACGCTGACGAACCATTCGCCCTCACCGATTCAAATGGCTTTTACAAAATCACCGGGGTAAAGGCAGGAAGCTACAGCCTTGCCGAAGTGAAACAGACAGGCTGGGTCCTGACGACCGAGGACGAGATCGTCGATGTTACCGGCGGCGCGACCGTGTGTAACGCCAACCTGGGCAACTTCTACGGCAACCTGCTCATGCAGGGGGATACGGCCACCGTCAACTTCTGGAAGGGAGTCAACGGAAAGAAACTTATCTACCGTCTCAACGGGGGTGGTTCTTATGGCTGTACCACGGCCTTAGGCAATTGGCTCGCGAACAATTTTCCAGAGATTTGGGGATATGGCTGCGGTGCGAATACGCTCAAGGGGCAGACCAATGCCGAAATTTACGCGTATCTATGCTCGCTTCCGACCAATTCTTTGATGGCACAGGTCCTGGCCACGGCCCTCGCGGTCTACGCCACGGATTCCGATTGGGCTGGTGGAACTTACGCCGCCGCCTTTGGTTTCAACGTGACAACAACGGGCGTGAAAAATGATTATTACAACATCGGCGATAATGGTGCGGCCTTTGGCACTGCCAACTATGTTTTATTGAAAGTCTGGGATATTCTTCAGATCGCCAACAGCAAGTCAAGCAACGGTGTTTTATGGGCTGGCTATTCAAGCGCCATCCGTTTGATGGCGTTTGAGGTGTTCGAAGGAATCAATGAACAGGGCGGAATCACAGGTTAATGAAGCCCTGATAAGCAATTCGAAGGAACGAGTTGGTGGTTTCGTTTCTTGCCTCTGAACTTCTCCGCAGCTTGCGGAGAAGTTTCAAGAACCAAGATTCCAAGAACCAAACAAGATCCAAGTACGAAAAAACCAAACGGACAAGGACCGATTGGATTTTTTGGAGGTGGTTTTTATTTGGTTCTTGTTGTCTTGGTTTTGGTGCGTTGCGGCTCCGCCACGTTAGGGACTGTCAACGTACGTTTACAGTATGCTAAATCCGTGCGTAAGTGCAAAATCTGTCCGAAAAAGATCTTGTGCTGCGTATAACGTGCTGTAAAATGGGGCCGATTCAAGGCTGGGCGCTTGTGTCAATGGGCTCCTCCGATGTTCTACCTAATTAATTGCTCCGGAAAAGTTCGTTACCCAAGTTTATTAATCAGAAAAAGCCGAATTCTCGTCGGACGTTCTCCGAAATGCGATCTAGTGTTGAATGTTCCAGGTGTTTCTCGAGTGCATGCGGAAATCTCGCAGGATTCAGGTACGTTGATCGTCAAAGATTTGGTGAGTCGGAACGGAACGTTCATCAATGGCGAACGCATTGAAACGTCGCAGCTTGAGGTTGGAAACGTCATCGCGTTCGCTGGAATAAGTTATGTTGTACAGCTCTTTGACGATGAATCCGTTTCGACGGTGGAAGGCTGCGCCGATTTGGCGCCCCAAATCCGACCGGAAATTGCGAGCAAGTTGACCGAGGCACAGCTTAAAGTCGCGAAACTCGCGATTAGTTCCCAAGCGGAATCGGCCATTGCAGCTACGCTGGATTTAAGCCAACACACGGTTCACAACCACCTGCGGGCGATGTATCGAAAGTTCAAGATCGGATCTCGGCCCGAATTGGTTGCCCTTTTGTTGCGGGGTAAGGTAGACTTATAAGCGTTCGCTAAGGGTTTCCGCGTCGGAATTGCGATGCGGTCGGCATCCGATTTAGCGTTGCATACAGTTGGCGTGTGGAATTTCGGTGAAATCGGAGTCGGCCCATGAATGATTTTGCCGATCTATGGCCAGAAATCGGCGGCCCGAGAGAAGCTCGGATCGCCGTGAGCCATCCCGATAAACCAACTTTTATTTGGACAATTTCGACGCCTTTTGCCGTGCTCGGTCGAAGTCGCTCATGTCAGCTGGTTCTTGATTCAGAGGCGGTGAGCCGGCGTCATGCCGTGTGCCTTTGGTTGAACGGTCAACTCTGGTGCATCGATTTACATAGTCGGACCGGCATTTTTCGAGGTTCGGAGCAAACCACCGCTTCGCCATTCTCCGTTCAGAGTTTTATAAGCATCGGTCCTTATCTTCTCCATCTTCTGCCCAATCTGGATGGCTCCGTCGCAATACAAGAAAATGCTAGTTCCCCCTTAAAGGCATTTTCCACGGACGCAGAAGGTGCCCCGGGAGCGACGTTAAAATTCCCTAGTTTTCACGAAAATGTTTTATGGAGAGTTGATCGGCCAGTTACGCTTATAGGTAAAGCTCCTATATGCAAAGTTCGCTTTCATTGTGCGGGCGTCTCCGATGTTCATTGCGCGCTTCTTCAAACCAAAAATAATTACTGGATCATCGACTTGGGAAGCCGCCACGGCGTCTTCCGAAACGGATGTCCTGTAACGTATTCCCGGCTTGAAAACGGTGACAGTTTGGTTCTTGGAGAAGGCAGGTTGGAGGTATGTTTTGATCCACGCCCGAGTCATGGGACGACTCCGCCTCCAAACGTGACGTCCTATTCTGAATTGGCAAATGTTGCGTCACCGATGGTGACGGAACCGCTGCCTTCTTGTGCTCACGACGCATCCGCGCAAGTCGAGATTGCCAAATATCAGGACTTGCCTGGGTTCGAGAATCTTCGCCAATTAGCGCCGCTGATTGAGGAGCTGAACTTCATCCAGCAACTCAAATGGGAAAAAATGCAGGAGGCGATGGTCACGGCGCTTCAAACGCTTGGCCGCATGCATTTCGACCAAATGAATGCTTTACAGGACGAGATTCGTGAAATTCGCAAGATCAATCAAGAATTGCTGGATTTGAAAAAGAACGATGCTGCAGATGCCTCGGCGGCCACGCGAGAAAACCCAAGAAAATCACCATTGCCTAGACCGAATCCAAAGGAGCTTTCACGCCGTCCGCTCATTTCACCTCAAACGGACGCCAACATGGGTCCCGAAGGTTCTTCCCCCACGGACCAGGCCGAACCCGCGGGATTGCGGAATGAAGCAAACGCTGAAACCCCCGTCCCAAATGCCGCTGTTCATGCGTGGCTATTTGAAAAGCTCGATGAAATTCAGGAAGAACGGAAAAGTAGTTGGAGTCGCTTGATGCGAGGGATGCGTTGGTGAAATGGACTTCGAAGGTAAACCGGCGTGGCAGCTTTTATTCTTTTGGTTTTTCTATTCGTTCCATGGCAGCGATGAATTCGGCGCGGGAATGCACGTTCATTTTCGCGTACAAAACTCCCAGGTGATAACGAACGATATCACGGCTGACATTCAATTTTGACGCGATG
>WBZS01001628.1_pt1 | contig 17002 bp, 18 predicted proteins | sample 5204201 | NCBI WGS metagenome assembly WBZS01 (sample SAMN12344357, study PRJNA552823) | activated sludge metagenome | biome: Activated sludge suspended growth; feature: Nitrification reactor; material: Wastewater; isolation source: activated sludge from nitrification reactor of wastewater...
CCCGAAGGCGCACCACGGACCCGAATCCTGGTTCTGATTGGGAATTCGGGCAGAAACGACGCACGGCATCCTATCCGAAGCGATGGTGGGTTTCACGAGTACGTTTCACCCACCCGACGGCGAGTTACTTGTCCGTATGCGAACCGTTCGTTAAACGCTCGAGTACGTCCCAAATAGGTTCAAAGGATGGGGATGGCGAAGGATGTTGAACTTCGAAAAAGCGGGTGGATTGGTGTCGGCGATCGCTCAAGACGCGGCTACGGGCGAAGTCTTGATGATCGCCTGGATGAATGCCGAGGCATTCGACGAAACCGTGCGGACGCGCCGAGCGGTCTACTTCAGCCGCAGCCGAAACAAGCTATGGCGTAAGGGCGAAGAATCTGGAAACGTCCAGGAGGTGAAGGAAATCTTCATCGATTGCGACGCAGACGCGGTGTTGTTGAAAGTTCACCAGCTTGGTGGGGCTGCGTGCCACGAAGGTTACAAGAGCTGTTTTTTTCGCCGACTTGATGCCGCGGGCTTATCCACCGTGGGCGAACGCGTGTTCGACCCCGCCGTGGTTTACAAGAAATGATGTCGGCAAGTGAAGCCATTCCGAGCGAAGTCGTGATGTCGGAACCCAGCGGATTCAGTTGGATCGAGAAACCTCTTTTGGCGGCCATGAGCCGACCGGAAGATGCCGGCGACCTCGTTTGGCTTCGGGACCAAGGAATTCAGATCATCATTTCGCTCACCGAAGAACCGTCGCCGCGGCGCTGGGTAAACGATGCGGGCCTTTTTTCGGTTCACGTGCCCATCGAAGATTTCCAGGCCCCTTCCCTGGAGCAGATTGAGGCGGTACTCTCGACCGTTGAAAAAGCTCAAACGCGAAAGATGGGCGTGGCGATCCATTGCCGGGCGGGACTCGGTCGCACGGGAACGATTCTCGCATGTTATTTCGTACGTCAAGGCATGGGAGCGAGCACGGCGATCGCGAAAGTCCGCCAGCTTCGTCCCGGTTCCGTCGAAACGCCGACTCAAGAAGAGGCGGTTCAGGAATTCGCCCGCCACAGGCGACAGCAACGGGCGAAAGACGAGTAACCAACGATCGCGCAAGAATGAGCCATTTCAAACGAATCATCCAGTAGAACACTGACCATTCACCGTCCCCGAGGATACGAACATGATGGCGTTCGGTTTTTCCGAGGTTTTATTGGTGGCGCTGCTCGGTGGCCCAGGAGCGTCCGATTTAGCGAGCGTCTTGCCGCTCCAGGCGTATTTCCAGTATCGGAACATTCCCCTCAGCGTGGACAAAATGGTGGAACTTGCCGCCACGACGCCGACGGATGGAAAGACGCAGCTACAACAGAATCTCGCGCTTCGTTACCTGCGAGAGAATATCGAGCAAGTAAAAACTTCGCCCAACTCCCAAAAACACCGCGAAGTCATCGCCGAGATCGCTGCCGGCAAGAAGGCAAACGACGCGCAGGGATTCGCCAAAGACCAAGCGAACTTCGTGCTTGCTCAATGGGATCAAAAGAAGATCCAAGCCGCGGAACCAGAGTCCTTGAAGGTCGCGATGCTCTCCTGGCTGCCCAAGCATGTGACGTTGGCGGGAGGATTTCGATCGAGCCAAGAGTTTGATTCGAATCCAGGTCAAATGATGGAACTGGTTGCCAAGCAGATGCCGATGCAAGTCCGCGACCATATTTACGGCACCGTGGAAAAACTGGGAAATATCCGCTTTGACCGCGCGTTCTACGGATATTCAGAAGAAACGAAGATCATTTATGGACGAATCGTGGGCAGGTTCGATCCCGTGAAGATTGTCGCGGTGATCGCGGAAGCCGAAAAAGCGGAAAAGCAGGACGTTCAAACCTCGCGCAACGCCAAGGGAGAAACGCTGCGCGTTTTCGATTTCTCGAAGCGAGAGAATTCGCCGCGTTTTGCGTTCATCGACGACCGCGAATTCCTGTTTGTCGCATCGCCAGGCCCGCTTTCGGTCGAAGCTGCCACGAAGGCATTCAACGAGATATTGGCGATTCGCGAGGGAGAAGGAAAAACCGCCGCCGATTCGTCGCTCAAAGAAGACGTGAAGAAAGTGCCTGACAAGTCACTCTTGGCGACCATTGGCAAACTACCCTCCGAGGCAAGCAACGCTTCGGGGATCGAAAAGATCCTGGTGTTTGCCGAGCGTTTCAATCAAGACATCGATTTTCAAGTCAAAGGAAGCGGCTCGGACGAGGGGAAGGTGAAGAGTTTCACCGATTCGTTCATCATGGGGCATAAAGCCGCGTTGGAAACTTGGAAGAACCCACGCAACCCCTTTCCTCCAGGGGTACCGGTTCAGGCGATCGTCAATCTTTTAGAATCGGTGCAGATTCAATCGGAGAACACCACGGTACAGTTTCGCGCGGTCCTACCGCGTGCGTTGCTGAACGTGGCACCGGTCGTAGGCGTGATGCCGTAGATCGGCTCTTTCGAGTAGTTCACGTTCGCGTGGCATTCGGAACAGGAACGAGCCTCGATCGCCATGGAGCGCCGCTTCGCCAACCTCGCCTGCGAAGACGCTACCTCGCGATCGAGGCTCGTTTGCGTTTGGCTCATTGAATATTCGAATGTTTTTCTTTTTTGCCTCGATGCATTTCTTCGCCATCGGTTACACTGATGTTCCGCCTGACGCACCATCCTCCTAGTTGTGAGTGACCATGTCGGAACGTCGAACTTCGTGGAAGTGGATCATCTGCGGACTTCTACTTTGCGCGACCATGTTGAACTACATGGATCGCCAAACGCTGGCGCAACTTGCCGGCACGATCCGCCGAGAATTCTCCCTTGAAGCATCGCATTACGGCAGAATGGAATTTGGCTTTGGCATCGCCTTCGCGTTGGGGGGATTGTTTTTTGGTTATTTGGCCGACCGGTTGAGCGTGCGCTGGCTTTACCCGTTCGTTCTTCTTGGCTGGTCGATGGCGGGAATGCTCACGGCGTATGCGTCGGAAATTGGAACCGCGTTGGTCGGGTGGCTGCCGATCTCGCAGGGCGGATTATCCGACGAATCGTTTCACGCGTACGTGGGTTTTTTGGCGTGTCGCGTGATTCTGGGTTTCTTCGAAGCAGGCCATTGGCCCTGCGCGCTGGTGACGACGCAAAGGATTTTGTCTCGGGAAGACCGCTCGCTAGGCAACAGCATCCTGCAAAGTGGCGCTGCCGTCGGCGCCATCGTCACGCCGCTCTTGGTCTTTGGCCTGACCAGTAACATTTCGGAGTTTTTCGCTCCCACGGCAGCTTCCGTCGCCCTCGCGCCTGGTGCCTGGAAGCCCCCGTTCATCATCATTGGTTTGGTCGGGTTGGCGTGGATCGTTCCTTGGCTGATGCTCATTCGAGATCGGGATTTTCACCAGGCGGAGGAAATCTCAACCACGGAAAGCTCAGCCGCTCCACCTGCGGGTTGGACGGGAACGATCGCGAAGCGAATCTTGGCGTTGATCGCCGTGGTCATCACGATCAACATGACTTGGCAATATTTTCGTGCCTGGTTGCCCATGTACCTCGAAGAGACGCACGAATACTCGCGGGGGCGCGTGGCGATTTTCATTTCCTGCTACTACATTTTCGCCGACTTGGGCTGCATCGCGATCGGAACGGCCGTCAAAAAGCTGACGAACCTTGGCTGGAAGGTTCACTCGGCTCGCATGGCGACGTTTGGTTTGTGCGTGGTGTTGGTCTTATTATCCGTCTTGGTGCCCGCGCTCCCGGGCGGTCTACCGTTGGAAGCGTTGTTCATGGTCGTTGCCGCCGGTTCATTGGGCTTGTTCCCCAACTATTACGCATTCACGCAAGAGCTTTCCAAAAACCATCAAGGCAAAGTGACGGGCTTTCTCACCCTCACGACGTGGACCGCGACTTCCTTCATGCAAGAATTCGTGGGACAAAACATCACGGCAAGCAAATCCTACGCATTAGGAATCATTCTCGCCGGCGTCGTGCCCCTGTTTGGTTTTGCAGCTATGGCGATTTTGTGGGGAAAAGACGAGGACCATCAACGTACGACGATAGAGCACGCCGAGAAGGTCATCGCGGGACCCCCAAAAACGCCAAGGCAATAGCTGTGGACTTTTCAAATCAATCGAGTGATTCTTCGAGCGGCATGGGTTCGGTGATCAAACGCTTATAGGCGTACACGCCGATCCCCCAGGCAAAAATCAGAACGATGAATACGCTCCACATCCGCAGCGATTCGTGATCGAGGAAAGACATCCACGTGCCCACCACGAAATAAGGCATGATCGTCGCATAAAAGAGCAGACCGCTCACGAAGGCAATGATGGCTAAGACGGCCATGATGCCGGGTAACAGATGGAGAAAGTGTTTGCCCGCCGAGATGGCGCGAACTTTTTCGGTTTTTCCCCACGTCCGTGTGAGCGTGTTGTAACCGCAAAATAGGCAGATGATGGCGTCTTTGCTCTCCATTTCGTTCGCGCAGTTGGGGCAGCGTGGCGTGAGATCCATCGCCGTCACGCCATAACCGGCCTTGGGATCATCTTCCTCCTCTTTGGCCATCATGAGCACGGGCGGCTCACCCGCCTTGACCGCGTCTTGCCCGACGGTGAAAGGTTCCTGGCAAAAGGGGCACTTGATCTTTTTCCCGGTCAGATCGCCCTTGCCTTTGAACTTTTTCGCGCACTTGGGACACGTGATCGGGGGAGCCGTCGACATGGTTTCACTCGTGAATCGAAAAAAGCAGATCCGGACCCATTTTGCCAGGACCGTTCAAGATCATCTTGGGCGACGAGCGGTGCTCTGTCAAGCCGTACGCCCGCGTGATGCGAGTCCGGGTGTAACTAGATTCTCTTGCTGGTAAAAATACGGAAGATCTCACGCGGAGCCGCGAAGACGCGGAGAGATGAGGAAGAATGAAACCTCATTTTGTCGAGGTTTTGGTTCGTGAAATCGAATGGTCTGTCTTCTTTTCTTCTCGCCTCTGCCTCCCTGCGTGAGCTTCTTTGAACTCAAACCCCAGAGAATTTGGCTACACCCGCGAGTCCGGCCAGACGCGAGGTTACTGGGCGACTACTTGAGAGTGAGCAAGTGAGGCCGACCTACTGAGGGGAAGTTTCACACCGGGATAGACCGCGACCGGCGATCCCTCCGCGAGAAAAACCGAGGATGGAGCTTGCTTCAATACTTCCGCGAAATCTCGTCCGTAAAGCTCGGTGACTTCAGCGTCGAACTCAGAGGATTGGACGCCCCAAACACGCCACGGTGGATGTTCGACTCGGTATTCCATACACGTCCTATCGAGTTGGCACGCGTAGCCCCAATAATGCTCGGCAATGAACTCTTCCTCGCTGCCCGAGCGGAGTGGCTCCGGATCGCCCGTGTAGGTGACGGCCATGCGATTCCAGCGATTCGCATGAAACCACGAATATTCCACCAATCCGGAACGCGATTCCGTGGGACTGATTCGGCGATGTTTCATCGGCACGCGTTGGTAATTTTCGTTATAAAGCTTGCGTGCCACGAATGCGACGGCACGCTTTTTCACCAATTCCTTGATGAAACTAACACCGCGCCGCCAGCCCTCGTCGCCTTTTCGGCGAACATAAAATCGAAGGTTGATCTCTTCGAAGGAACGATGAAACGGAATGGGCCAACCGCGCAGACGTGTATCGTCGAACATGAATCCTACGACGCTGACGTACGTTTCCCCTTCGAAATAATCGATCTCGCAACCGTTGGGAACCAGCGGTTCGACCAACTTTGGATCGATTCGGTAGTTGAACATGGCCAGGTGATACCAGCCCGCCGTAAGAAAGGGTTTCATGGCATCTCGCTTCGCTCGATCCACGGATCGTCCGAATGGAAAATTTTTGTTACGCTGAGAGAGAGTACGCTAAGCCCGGCTCGTGTGCCAAGCCGTCTTTCGACGCTTATCAAACCGGGAAAAACGCTAAGACGCAACCAGGAATTGCCATGAACGAATCGGAAAAATGGGACGAACATTATCTGACCGGTGAACCACCCTGGGACACGGGCATGGTCTCGCGGGAACTCCAACGCGTGATCGGCGAACTGGGCATGGACCCGTGCCGGCTGCTCGAAATCGGCTGTGGCACCGGCACCAATGCGATTTGGCTGGCGCAACAAGGTTTCGATGTGGTGGCGATCGATTGGTCCGCCGTCGCGATCTCCCAAGCCTGGGAGAAATCTCAGAATGCCAACGTCAAGGTACGCTTCGAAGTGGCGGATGTTTTAAACCTTCCTTACCTCGGCGAGCCGTTCGAAATGTTCTTCGATCGCGGATGTTACCACGCGGTGCGTCGGGAGGATCCGATGGCTTACGCCAAGGCGATCGTCCCGTTTTTGGCGCCGCATGCGTTGGGATTGGTTTTGGCGGGGAACGCGAAGGAGCCTCGTTCGCCGGGCCCTCCGGTGGTCACCGAGGAAGAAATACGCCGAGAACTGGGATCCGAGTTCGATATTCGCCATCTCCGTGAATTTCGCTTCGAAGGACGCCCAGGAAGTGATGAAAGTTTTCTCGCGTGGTCGTGTTTGGTGCAACGGATGGGCGGATGAACGGCGACGTTCCGCGTAAACCGAAGCGTTCTTTTATTTCAAAACCTCTAAAATAACGCACTTCACGGCAAACCCAACATCACGGCGAGCCAAGCATCACGGCGAGCCGGCTTCCGTAAAGAGCCGGCGTATCGGGGTCAGTGAGCCATCCGATACTCCGGGCTCATACGGGCCTCGGCTCGCCGAAGAGATTCGTGATTTCATTTGATCCCTCCCGAGTTTTTTCATCATGACGGTACGTACGCGTTTTGCTCCCAGCCCCACAGGCTACCTTCACATCGGTGGCGTTCGCACGGCATTGTTCAATTGGCTGTTCGCTCGGCGCCATGGAGGCCAATTCATCCTGCGGATCGACAATACGGATCAGGAACGCAATCGCCCCGAAGCGTTGCAGCCGATCCTGGATGGGTTTCAATGGCTTGGCATTCACTGGGACGAAGGGCCCAACGTCGGAGGCGCCTACGGTCCCTATTTTCAGGCGGAACGCAATCACCTTTACGTGGCAGCCGCGTTGAAACTTCTGGAAGCAGGCAAAGCCTATCCGTGCTACGCCACCAAGGAACAACTCGACGCGGACCGTAAGTCGGCCGAGGCGCAGAAAAAGTCGTACGTTCACCGCGGTCAACACCGAAACACGCCCGCGGCAGAGAACGTGAAGCTTTACGAGGCGCAACCCACCACGATCCGCTTGAAAGTCCCCGACGGACAAACCGTGGTGGTCGACGATCAAATCTGTGGCAAGGTCGAAGTCCGCACCGATCTCATCAGCGACCCCGTGATTCTTCGATCAGACGGCAGTGCGCTTTACAACTTCGCCACCGTGATCGACGACGAAGCAATGAAAATCACCCACATCATCCGCGCGAAGGAACACCTATCGAATACTCCCGTGCAAGTTTTGGTGTACCAGGCACTTGGCGTCACGCCGCCGATCTTCGCCCACGTCCCGGTGGTGAACGCGCCGAAATCGAACAAAAAGCTCAGTAAGCGTGACATGGCCAAGTTCATGACGCCGGACGTGGTGACCACGCTTCGCACGGTCGGGGCGGTGGCGAGCGATTGGACCGACGAACAAATTCGAGGCAACGAAAATCTCAATCCGGCCACGGTGGCCTATTACCGGGCAATGGGATACCTGCCCGAAAGCCTGGTGAATTATTTTGGCCGACTTGGCTGGTCGCTCGACGACAAAACGGAAATCATGTCGCTGGAAACCATGATCGGCCATTTCGGATTCGATCGCATCAACGATTCCTCGGCCAGTTTCGATCCGGAAAAACTGTATTGGATGGCGGGCGAATACTTTCACCAGGCGCCTCTCGCTCGCCGCGTGGAGATGGTACTTCCCATTTTGCGGCGATGCAATCTGGTCGGTGAAACGCTCGAGGGTGCGACCCAGGCGAAACTCGAAAAAGTCGTGGAGGCATGCGCCGAACGCCTGAAAATTGCCACGGATATTTTGGCCTATGGAGCGTTCTTCTTTCGCGATCCGATTTATGATCCGCAAGCGGTCAAGAAACGCTTACATAAAGACGGCGCGATGGAATTGATGACCGCGGCCGTGGAACCTCTGAATTCACTCCCAGAATCGTTCGAGGCCGGCACCGTGGAGGCCCTTCTAAAAGGTTGGTGCGAAGCCCGAGGCGCCAAGTTCGGTGATCTCACGAACGCCCTTCGCGTTGCGTTGACCGGGATTCAGGTGGGGCCACACCTTTTCGATTGCGTCGCGATTCTTGGCAAAAGGGAATGCCTACGCCGAATCGAGACGGCGACCAAGCTTCCAAAATCCTAAAGCGGTTTACAGACGCCGTGCTCTTGCGCGGAGGTCAAGGCAATCGAACGGTTAAAGGCTCGAACCGCGATCGACCAACGTGGACCTACCGGAAACCCCGGTTGCCGTTTCGCGCCCAAAGAATCCGAGGAAATCGCCGAATCCCACGGACCTTGGCAAGCATTCGAGCGAGTGCGAATCGGCATGCTGCGTGCTCGGTCGTTTTTCTTCGGCTCGTTAAGCAGACGTTTCCACGGGATTGGTTTCTTCCTCCGCGGACCGAGGCGGCGCCAAGGTAACCAGGATGTCTCCAAAAGGCGTCGGTTGATCGACGCAGACCTTGAACGCACGAATCAGTTCGAGAACCGCCAAAAAGATTCCGAGCAGCCTGCCTCGGTGATGGGGAGGCGTGAAAAGCTCCCGGAAGGTAACCCGAGGTTCGACGCTCAGCCGATTTAGGATCGTTTCCATGTGCACTTGAAGCGGCGTGTCATCGACGGTGATTTGACTGGTCTGCAGGGCTGCCGTCTCGCGCATCAGCCTGCCAAACGCACTCACGAGATCCCAAAGCTCAACTCGGCGAAGTGGTTGATGCGCGGGGTCGTGTCGGATCTGCACCTCGACTGGCATGCGAGGCAGACGCGCGAGTTGTTTTTCGGCTTGTTCTTCAAGCAACGCCGCCGCTTCCTTGTATTTCTTGTACTCCAGCAGTTGCTTGACGAGTTCCAACCGTGGATCATCTTCCTCGGTTTCTCCAACGGGAGGGCGAGGCAGCAGCATCCGGCTTTTGATTTCCATGAGCGTGGCGGCCATGACGAGGAATTCGCCCGCCGCTTCCACGTCGATGATCTGCAACACATTGAGATAAGAAAGAAATTGCTCGGTGATTTTCGCAATGGGAATATCGTAGATATCGACCTCGTTGCGTTTGACGAGAAACAGCAAGAGGTCAAGCGGTCCGCGGAACGATTCGAGTTCCACTTTATATTCCACGTTGGCTCCCTCCAACCACGTCCCGCGTCGAGATCGATCGATCCGAACCGATATTCCAGGTAGGCACTTTTTACCGCGACCAAGTCAGGTACTTGCCAGGGACATATCTCATGGTACCATCGTGCGGACGTTTCGTACTCACCTTCCTAGGAGATTCGCGGATGTTCGCAAAGCACCTTCTTCACGGCATGGCGATGATCGCTGGCTTGCTCGCGCTTGGTGTCTTGTTCCCGGACACGGAGATGACAGGGATTGTTCAAGGTCAGGAAAAGAAGATCGCCAAGAAAAAAGAAAAAGATCCCATGGAAGGGAAGAAGGGGACCGTTATTGGCGTCGTGACTGCAAAGCCTGAGAATGCCATCGAGATCAAGGCGGCAGGCGAGGAAAAGGCCCGCAAGTACGTTCCCCAGTGGAAAGGCGGATTACCGTCAGCAGGCGGCGGGCTCGATAAGGAAATCTTGAAAGCCATCCGAGAAATCAAAGTCGGCAGCCGCGTTGAGGTCGAATGGTTATTCGAGGAACGGCTTCGTGTGATGAGCATCAAATTGCTCAAAGCAGCTGCCAACGATGGGGAAAAGAAATAGGATTCCGTTGCATGTCCCCGGCGATTATTGGCCGGGGAAAGATTGGCCTTTATGGAAAGGGCATGGGCGAGGAAGCATGGCGGCGCGAACAGGACGAGTGATCGTCGCGACACATCCCCTCGTGCGGGATCGCCTGGGGCCTTTACGTGATCGCGCCACCCCGCCGCCGTTGTTTCGTCGGCTCGTTCATGAACTCGCTCAGTTCCTTTTTTGGGAGTCGACCGCCGATTTGGAACTCGAAGAATATCGCGTGCAAACCCCTTTGGCCGAGTGCACCGCGGAACGGCTGAAGGGACGCATCGGTTTGGTTCCCATTCTTCGCGCGGGGCTCGGCATGGCGCAAGCCATTCTCGATCTCGTGCCCGAGGCGGCGGTTTGGCATCTCGGCGTTTATCGCGACCATCACACGGCTTTACCCATCACCTACTACAACAAACTTTCCGAATCCCACGGTGCCGACATCTGCTACATGCTCGACCCCATGTTGGCGACAGGCGGGTCCGCGATCGAAGCGATTTCGATCCTGAAAAAGGCTGGCGTGCCACGCATCAAGTTTTTAGGCCTCATCGCCGCTCCCGAAGGTGTAGAATCGATGCATGCCGCCCACCCCGACGTGGATATTCACCTGGCAGCCCTGGATCGGCAACTAAACGCGCAGAAATACATCGTTCCAGGTCTCGGCGACGCGGGAGATCGGCAATTCGCGACCTTTTGAACGTCCCGATTGAACCGGGCGTTCGCTCCTTCCCGTGGTGGCATCATGATGCAATGGTTGACCGTTTCGTTCGCGATCGGCGCTTTATTTCTCGTCAGCTTCGATTCCCATGCCGGCGACGCGAAATCCCCCAAAAAAAGTGCCGGCATCTTCGGGGAAATTGTCAATGCGATCCCCGCGAAAGACGGCGGGAAAACGGGCACCATCACCATCCATGGCTTCGCCAAGGCAGGAAAAAAAGGCGAGGCGAAGCCGACCGCGAAAGACTTTGTAATCAAGGTCGACGCCACCACGAAAATCGAAAAACTGACCGGAAAAAAGAAAGACGACAAAAACGATCCCGCGACCTTCGGAGATCTACAAGTCGGACGAAAGGTGCTGGCCCAGGCTCGGCCCGGCGTCCCGGACGTCGCGGAGCGAATCTTCATCCTGCCGATGAAGAAAAAGTAGTCTTTGCGTTCCAGCAAAACCGATCGGAAGCTGACTTCAGGCTTCCCCAACCACGGCGTTCTCCGCACACCCATTTTTCACGAATCGTGACGCCGAATGAGCCCACTCCTCTCACCGAATCGGCAAGCAACCACATTCTCGGCGACACGTGCGAATAGGGCGTAGCCATATTCTCTGGAGTCTGAGTTCAAAGAAGCACTCGCTGGCCCTGGCTTTCGTGGTCGTCTGACGCGAGGTTTCACGAACCACTTGGTTGGAAGGTGCGATTCGTGGAAAGTTCCTTTTTGATTCTCAGCTTCGATTAAGCTTTTTTGTTGGCCACCGACCATTCCAAGCCGTTCGCGGTTACTGATTGGGCTAGGGGCACGCTCCTGAATTCTTCGGGGTAAAATTCTTGGGCGGCGGCGTTCACTTCGTAGAACGTCGGTGGTTCGTAGGTCCAGCCTTCGGACAAACGTTTCTTTTCGGCTTGAAGTTTTTCGAGCACAACCGGTCCGGCGTTCTCGGCTAGGTAGCGAGCCCCTTCGCCGAACTCCTCGCACAAATCATTCAAGAGGGCAGTCAGTTTGGCGTGTAGGTGTGGATCGTCGCGATAAAATTCTCTTCCCGCTGCCACCGCGGCGGCGCCGGCTTTGGCCAGGCTGCGCGTTTCTCGTTGAAGTCGTCGGCGAACGCATGCGTCTGGATGGTTCTTGTGCCGCTGCCAACCCTGTAGCAACGTTCGCACCACGCGCAGCACGCTGGGGCCATTGACTGCGAAATCGCGGTGAAACGCTCGCAGAATGTATTCGGTTTCCATGCCTGCGGGAATGTGGGGGTGCCGCCAACTAAAGCCGAGCTGCCCGTGCCAATCCGCCCAGGGAAATTCCTCTTCGCTCTTGAGCAAGTCACGGTTCGCCAAGTCGTGGAAAAAGGGCGTGCCCGGACTGGGCGAATAGAGCATGAACTGGTGAAAGTCCGAATCGTGCCGAACCGCCCAGTCGATGACCCGTTCGATGTTGTCGGGGTGGTGTTGTTCCAGGCCGATGATGGTCGAGCCAAGCACGCGCACGCCGTTGGCGCGAAGGTCGCGCACAAGTTCGAAGGTATCGACATGGCCAAGTTTGGCGTAGCCGCTGTCTTCGCCTTCCAGCCCCAGCCAAACCCAAGACAGGCCGAGCCGCAACAGTTGCTCCATGGTGTAGGAACGCAAGACCTTGGCCGAGCTGAAGACCTGCAGGCTCCAGGCCTTGTCGTGCGTTTTCATATGTTCGAGCAGCCGTAACGCACGTTGGCGATGGAGCAGAAAGTTTTCGTCCATGACGAAGAACGCCTGGACCTTCATCGTGCGTTCGAGTTCGCACATGATCTGGAAGAGGTCGTCGGCGTGTTCGAAAAAGTCGATCGATTTACCTCGGCCACCAAACATGGCGGAGGTCGCGCAGAAGTTGCAGCCGACGGGACAGCCCACGGACGGGATGAGCGTCGCGGTCGGTTCGATGACGTGATCGCCCCCCATGCTGCCCATGGAGCGCGTGCCGACGCAGGTCGAGATGCGCGGGTGGTGGACCCGCTCCATCGGCCCTTCGCCAAGGAAGTCGCGGAACCATTCGACGCCATCGCCCACGACCACGTGATCCGCTCCCGCCTTGGTTTTTAATCCGGGAATGTTCGCGACGTGGCCACCAATCACAATCGTGGCTTGGGGCTGATGCAATCGGATCAGGCGGCACATTTCAACGACTTTGTCCACGTTCGGCGGAATCGCGGTCAAGCCGATGACATCGTAGGCATGGCCTTGCAGCTCCGCGACGAACCGCTCAAGACTGGGAAAATCAAGGACCGCGCAGGGAGCGCTGATATTTGCCTGGATCAGCATGATCCCCCAGGAGCGGTTGAACATTCGCAATGAGAAGGGGCCCTGCACCCGCGTTACCTGGTTGTGCCAAAGTTCCATCGGGTTGAGCGATCGGCTGCCAAAATCGTCGTCTTGGCAGTAGGGCCCAAAGACGCTAGCGAGAAGAACCCTCGCCTCCGTGCCCAAGGGATGGCGTGGAGTTTCCGCCCGCGTGACGGCCAATGGCGTGAGCATAAATATGTGCCGCGAAAAAAAGTCGGGAGCCAAGACCTGGCTACCAAAGGTGGGCGTACGGTTCCGCTTATTCTAGTGAGGCACGAGCCCAGAGGTACCATTCCTTTCTGATCCCGCACTTCTTTCCGAAGCCAGACCGAGTCGGGCGGCCGAGGTGAGGTTACGCTCAATTTCCATTTCCTGCTGCGATGACCGGCACGCGCATTGCATAGTTTGTAGCGACCCGGTTCGATTCGAACCATGGATCCGAGGGAGTCGATAGAGGTTTTGCCTCCGCATGCGCGGTGTGGTGCTCAAAATTCATTCCTCACGGCTCCATGGCGCGTGAAGAATTGATGACGCGCTATCGGCACGTTTATGCTCCAAGCTTTGCTTAAACACGTCATCGGAGGAAGCGATGGCAACCAAGAGAGCTTCCGCCAAAAAGAAAGCGCTGAAGGATCCGAAGGGTGGACTGACGGCTGCAGGTCGGGCGCATTTCAAGAAGGTGGAAGGTGCGAATCTGAAGCCGGGCGTGAAGGGCCCCGCGGATACGCCTGAGAAGATGCGTCGAAAAGGTTCCTTCCTGCGACGGCATTATGCGAATTTGCGTGGTCCGCTCCAAGATGAAGACGGAAAGCCGACGCGATTGGCGTTGCAGGCGCAGGCATGGGGCGAACGTGTGCCGAAGACTCCTGCGGATGCTCGGAAGCTCGCGGAAAAAGGCACTCGCTTGCTCGAACGCTACCAAAAATCCAAAGAAACCAAGAGCAAAAGCTAAATGGTTCCTTGAACAAGGACCCGTCCTGACGCAATTTGGCAATGTTTTTTTCCTTCAACATTTGATTTGGAGACTTCACGATGAAACCCATTTTAGCCTTGGCATTGGCGACTTTAGGATTGCTTGGGTTCCAGGCTCAGGCCGATGATTCAAAAAACGAAAATCAAGCGAAGGTAGGTATGCTGGTCGGCTCCTACGAAATCGTCAGCGGGGAAAAGGGTGGGGAAAAAACCACGGAAGACCGCATGAAGGATGTCCGCGTCATGATCGCGGCGAATGCCATCACGACCTTCGATAAAGACAAGAAGATGGTCTATGCGGCTACTTACAAACTCGACACTAGTAATACACCCTGGAAAATCATGATGACGGCGACACTTACGCCCGTGAATGGAAAGGGAACCAAGGCTGAAGGCCTTATCAAGATGGATGGCGACAGGGTGCACCTGATTTACGCGTTACCGGGAGGAGTCGCCCCGACGGATTTCAAAACGCGTGAAAAACAGCAAATGTTCGTTTTGAAAAAGTCGAGCAAGCAATAGGTAAGAACAGGTTGGAAGCGGTTTTACGAACCTCCCTGTAGCGCAAAATCGAGGTTCTGCAAAGAAGTTTGTCCGAGCCTGAGCGTCAAGCGAGGGAAAATAAAAGCCCTCGTTTGGCGCTCAGGCTCGGACGACGTAGGCCATGCATCTGAAAACCGCGCTAATAAAACCTCGGAAGCGAGCCGCATGCCAAAGGCTTCTCACTGACGTTCATCGAGGCGTCAGAATCGATCATTCAGGTTCTGACACCTATTTCTCGTCATGATGTCAAGGGCGTCAGGCCCCCTTTGCCGTTCAAGCGTGGATCGCTTTTTCTTCAGCAGTTCCTTACGCGTCGCCGATCTCTTCTTGCAGTTGGCACCAGCGTTCTTCCGCTTCGTCGAGTTGCGTCGTCACGGCCGTCAACTCGTTGTGCACTTGCAGCGCCTCGGCTGCGCTGAGCGACTCTAGCGACTTTGTCTTCAGGGCTTTCTTTTGCGTGTCTAACTCGGCAATGGTGCGTTCCAGAGCTTTCAACTCCTTTCGCATTTCTTTTTCGCTTCGCAGTGCCTTGCGATGTTGTTCGTGATTCGTCTTCGCTTCGCCCGGCGTGGCTTTTGGAGGCTGGACTTTGGCGCGTTCGACGGCCAACTCACGTTCGCCAGCTTCGATTTCTTTGTTCACTTTGTAAACGTATGCGTCGTAATCGCCATTGTAGTTCGACACTCGGCCGTCACGCACTTCGATAATGTTGGTCGCCACTCGGCGGGTGAAATGCCGATCGTGGCTTGTGAAGATCACCGTGCCCTGGTATTCGAGCAGTGCCTCGGCCAACGCCTCGACGGTATCGACATCCAGGTGGTTTCCTGGTTCGTCGAGAATGAGTATGTTGTACTGGCTAAGAAGGAGTCCCGCGAGACAAAGTCGGGCTCGTTCGCCGCCAGAAAGAACCGCGATTCTCTTTTGGACCGCGCCGCCACGAAAAAGCAACGCACCGGCCACATCAAGGATTTGTTGATCCTTGGTGCCAAACACCGCCTGTGCATGCAGGTAGTCGAGCACAGTCTGCTTTTCAGGCAAGCTGGTGTAGACATGCTGAGCGTAGACGCCGATCTTACAGCCATGGCCCCAGCGAACCTCGCCAGCGAGCGGTTTTAAAGAATCGACGAGGGTGCGCAAGAAGGTCGTCTTGCCTTGGCCGTTGTCGCCTACGATCGCGGCTCGCGAGCCGTGTTCGATTTCCACGTGCACATCCGTCGCGATTTCCCGATCGGGATAACCGATGCTCAAGTCTCGGCACCGCACGGCCGGCCCTTTTCTGGGCTCGACACGTGGCGGGCGGATGACGGCGGTTTTCTCATCCGCAGCGATTTCATTCAGTTCCAGACGTTCGAGCTGCTTGCCTTTCGATCGAGCCAGGGTTGCCGTCGCCGCACGGGCTTTGTTTTTGGCGATGAACTCTTCGAGGTGTCGGCGTTTCGCCAAGATCGCCTCGTTGGCACGTTCATCCCGTAGGCGCTGTTCTTTTTGAAATTCCAAGTAGGCTTCCACCTTGCCTGGGAAGGTGGTCAGTTTACCGCGTGCGAGGTCGAGGGTGTGGTCGCAAGTCGCACCGAGAAAGGCACGATCGTGCGAGACGATCAAGCAGGCCGAACGGTGGCTTTGCAGGAAATGTTCCAGAAGGATTTGCGTACGCAAATCGAGGAAGTTGGTCGGTTCGTCAAGCAGCAAAAGGTTGGGTTCGTGGAGCAAGAGGGCGGCCAATTTCACACGGGTCTGCCAACCGCCGGATAGGCTTGCGATTGGACCGTCGAGATACGCTCCTTTGAGTTCGAATTGGCCGGCGACTTCGCCGCATTTCCAGTCAGGTTGACCCGAGTCGCGTTTGAGAAAATCGAGGGATGTTTCGCCGGGCAGGAAAGGGTCGTGCTGCCGGAGGTAACCGAGCCGAAGCGAGGGATGGCGAATGACTTCGCCGCTGTCGAGTTCTTCTTCGCCGAGGAGGATGCGGAGCAACGTACTTTTGCCGGCCCCATTCCGCCCGATGAAACCGACCTTGACGTCGTCGCTGATGGTGGCTTCCGCGCCGTCGAGCAGGACTTGCTCGCCGTAACTTTTGTGAGCCTTGGTGATCTGAAGCAGTGTAGCCATGGTGGACGATTCCCTCGTAAGAAACGGAAATTATACGAAGGAGACGAATCGCCGCCACCGGCTGGTTTGGGCCAAGGCCGTTTGATCAGACCCGGTCGGTATGCTCACGGAAAATATTCTGCGGGCCTTCGGTTGGGCGCGGTTTGGAGTTTCCTTCCCTTGTACCGAAAGGCACTCGGTTTCGCGTGGGGATGGACAAACCGCTGGTCGTTTCGCGAGATCGGATCTGGAGGCGTGTTTCCAATTGGAGTCGGACGCTTCTGGAAAAAATACCTAAACTTTTATTCTTAAATCAGTCGTGACGAAAAAATACATCGCTTCACCAGGGATATCAGCGGATAATCGCGGATCCACCATACGGGAACAAACCGTGACATTTCCATGGAGACTTAAGGAGGGATGTCGATGTGGCGATTGCATTCGATCAT
>WBZS01001629.1_pt1 | contig 16984 bp, 14 predicted proteins | sample 5204201 | NCBI WGS metagenome assembly WBZS01 (sample SAMN12344357, study PRJNA552823) | activated sludge metagenome | biome: Activated sludge suspended growth; feature: Nitrification reactor; material: Wastewater; isolation source: activated sludge from nitrification reactor of wastewater...
GGTAAGCCGTGTGCGGGAAATTCGCATGCACGGTTTGAACGGGGGTGTTGGCTTCTATCGAAACCTTCTGGCTCGATAGGGGCCAACATCTACCAATGAGTATCCAGCATGCGGTGGCTGCGTTGAGGACGTTCTGCCGATCCAAATCCGGTCCCTTGTCCGCATTTTCTGTCGTCATCGTCCATTGAGCTGCGCGCTCAAGCAACTGCAGTGCGAGTCGCGGTGGTGGCGTATCGGTTCGCGAGGTCCCAACTCCCTTGACTGCCGCCGTACGCGCTGCACCGCACGGAAATGGTTTGAACCCGATGGCGTCCGCAGCGATATGGCGCCGCATCGCAAACAGCTGCTCAAGCGGATCGAGGTAGCGTTGCAAAGCTTGGACCGTGACATTCTGGAGCGGCTGTCTGCGGCGAGACGCCGCTTTGGGGTGAGCTTTGATTCCGTTCGCAGCGGCTGCATTCGCTATGAGTATTGCAACCCCCGGCAATTTGACCGCATTGGCAGGCACGTTGCACGCTTCAAGGATTCTTGCAGCATGAACATAGCCGTTCCGGTGACGCGCAATTCCACCGAACGGTTGCGGTTCTTTGACATTTTCGGCAGCCAGCAAATCCAGGTACGCCCTGACACGCGCCGACGCCTGGAGGACAGCGTCTGTTCCATATCGGCAGTCTTCTATCAGCTCAAGCAAATCAAATGCTTGCAGATGTGCAAACGTCTGAATACCTCGGATCGATAGCGCGTGCGCGAGGTTCATCAGGTTGCGCACCATGCTCGCGTGAGTGGTCGCATCGTCGATGCGGCTGAAGCGTGGATCGCGAACCCAGAAAGCGTACTCTTTGACTGTCGCATATAGCCGTGGCACTTCGGTCAGCAAGCGTCCGTCGGCCAATCGCACGCGGAAGTCGATGGTGGCTGTCCGCGTAATGTCGCCGGTGTCCGCGACTGTCCACACCGGGCCTGGGTAGTCGCTGAGTAACCAGTGCGCCTTGCGCTGAGCACTGGGCGCTTCGCCGGCTTTTCCAAGGCCGCGCTTCTGAGTTTGCTGAGCGGTGCGCATAGGGTCAGAACGGACGCGGTGGTACAAAGCCAGGGGCCGCCGAAATTGCAGCCGCCCGCTTCTGGGCCGCAAGCCAGATCTTCAACAATGGGCCGCGTACCATCTTCTCTTCCACGACGTCGGTCAGGCACATCCATGGCAGCCACAGGCGCTCCCAGCGCTCGATGTGATCACGTTCCCAGTCGCCCTGAACTGATCGCAGGGACTGCTGCCAAAGCTGCAGTAACGCAATAGAGTCGGTCTGCGCGATGATCAGAAGGTGTGGGCAGTCGTCCCAGCACCCCATTGTTGGGCAGCCTTTTGGACTTTGGCCGATGCGATTGAGCAACGCCATACAGAACGTACCCAGGCCGCTGGAGCGCAATTCATCAATTCGAGCCTCGAATGCCTCAACGGAGAGACCAAGTCGGCGAGCGGCGTCTTCGATGCTAGACAAAACGACCGTTTCGAATGCATTGGTGAAGCGCCGAATGTTCTCGTCGTACAAAAGGCGGGTAGGCCACTTTTGCTGATATCCCTGAGAGGTCGCCCCGTTGTGCTGGCCTACAGATTGCCCAAGTGCTAGTCGGCCGTCGTTCCCGAGTGCGGCATCCAGCAGTACGCTGGGTCTGATCATGCTCGGCAGAATCGACAGGCCCTGCAGACCGTCAATCGAGGATGCGAACCGCTTGAAGTGTGCGGTGTACCACTGCGCATCCATCAATTGAACGCGGCTGCCAATCGACAGAACGAAGAGACGGTCCGAATCAACATCGCAAACGCGTCGCATCGGTTCACTTGCCTCTCTGATCCAATCCATTGCCCTAGCCGCATGAGATCCGGTTGGAATATCAACGATGATTGGTTTGCCTCTGGCGCGAGCTTTATGTCCTGTGATTCGAACGTGATCTTCGAGATCGCTGGATTCCATGCACATGGAATCCAGGGTCCGTCCAACACTGATATTTGCACCGCTTTCAGCCAAGTAGAGTGTCAACGTTGCACCAACCGCATCCGCGTCGGGCAGGATCAGTGATGCGATGGCCTGCCGTCCTCCGTATTGAAGATAGCGTTTGGCAAAGAATTGCCCGTATTCTTCTGTCGAACCAGATGGCGGTATTCCGCGATGCTGATCCGTGATCAGATGCAGAAGATTTGCGAGGCCCTGCTCCTTGGCGTCGGCAGACTCATCTAGGGTGTTGAATACGTGCCTCAAAAGGGTGTCCTTCTCCCGCTTTCTGGTTGCTGTGTCGAAGTAAAGTCGTTGAAAGACTTCGGCGTCAACTGTTGCAAGCTTGAGGAGCTCGCGGCCACGAAGGTACGCCTGCATCCCGGCGTTCACTATCGTCGCTGCACGAGACTTGACGAGTTCCAGCCGTCGTGAGAGGACTGCGCGAACGGCATCGGTTGGGCTTTTGGAGAGAAGCGCGGGTTGATGCTGCAAGTCTGCTCCGAGGCCGGCTATGAACGCCTCTGATTCCTCCATGTCAGTCTCATAGCCCGTTTTTCTGCAGGCTTCGACAAAGATCGTGCGTGCAAATGCAAGATAGTCTGCCAAGCCGCCTGAACCAACTACCGATGTCGCCTCGGCAACTGACTTCTTGTGATGCGCAAGCCGGCGGGCGTGCTTTACGCCGGGCAACGGTATCGATGTAAAGGGCACGATCTGCGCCGAGGAAAGGGTGTCAAGTGCGATCCGCAACGCCGTCAGCGCAGTGTCCACTGTTCCTTCTGAGAGTTTCCCGATGCCAATCTGGGCTACGAGGGAGTCGCGGTAGGCAAACAGCACATCCTCCCACTGATCTGCTGACTTGATTCTTCCGGCCTCATTGGCCTCCGCAATCACGAGATGGCACGCCGGTTCTGCGCTTTCACCGATCCAGGCAAGCAATGCGACGAGATTGAGATAGGGGTGCTTTGGGGCTGCGAGAGTTGCGAGCGTCTGCTTGAACCTTATGCCGACGCGTTCAAGAAAGCTGGTGGGCCAACTTTTCGCCAGTTGGCTGAAGGGGAATACCCGATTGTGCACAAAAGGATCAATCCTGCTTTCCTTTGCAGCTGCCAGTATCTCTTCATGTTGTGCAGCAATTTCCCGGGCGAAATGGTCCTCGCTGAGGCGGTGTCGCGGAATGTTCAGCAGCTTGGCCAACTTCTCCAGGTTTATGCTCACTCGATCCCGGTTCAGTTCAGGGTTGCTGAGAAGTGCTGCCTTGAGTCGAGAAAGCTCCTCGCGGTTGTCGAGAGGCAGGTAGTTGTCCCTTCTGACGCGCTCGTCATAGCTCTCAAGAAGGTCCCGAATTTCCGGATATCTCGTGAGAAAGGTTCCACCTTTTAACGAGAACTTCTTGGCAAATTGCTTTCGGTCGACTTTGCCGTCTCGTATGCGTATGCGGCCAGCTGCGTACTCAGCGTCGAGCCACGTGTTCATCTGCGCGAGGTGCCGGAGCGGGCCCGTCACGACATTCAGTCGTCTCTCATACTCATTGAAGATATGGTTGAAACGTGTCAGCGCGCCTGGAGTGACGCCAAGCTGTCGCGAGTAGTAGCTACGATTTATCTTGTTCGACCGGCTTGTCTGGAGTTTCTGACGACGAATTTCTCCCTCGAGCAAAGCTCGGATGGAGGCTTCGCTCAGTCGAGGACGTGCTTTCAGGCCGGTTCGGGTAACGGCCTGATCAAAGGTCGCCGGGCCCGGGCGAGTTATGCTCCGAGTCGCAGCCTGGGAGACGTCCCTTGCCGGGGAGACGGAGGGGGACTTCGCGGCCCTTGTCTTGCAACTCCGAGAACAAGGTGCGACTAACCTTGCCCGCGAAAGGCAGTTCTTCATGAGATGACGACGGGCACTGGCAGGTGCCCGCGACTTTGGGTTGTCCGATTGACTCGACGCCACTTTCGGCGTGCGATCCACTACCCGGCGGCGAACTGCGAGCCCCTGAGGCTCTGCGTTCGCAGCGGCGGTTTCGATGACTGCTACTGGGCAGTCAAGTCAACACGGACACCGCGCCGACCTGCGCAAAGGAGAAAGCACCGCGCGAGGTGCTGAGAGCAAGTCCGAGGGTCGTCCCGGACCGCCAGGGCTCCGCCCGCACTGCCGCCATCCGTAGTCCTGGGACGACGGAGGTCATGGCAGGGGAGATGAGAGTGGGAGCCACGTGCATGCGCAAGAGTCTGTGTACAGATATTCGCCTGGCGCGATGCTTGTAGTCAAGCGCGCGGGTTGCCGCGCGATTCCTGGCGGGTCTCATCCGACATCACTTCGGTCCCAAGACACCGCGGCGTGCGGTCTGAGCCCCGAACCGATCCGGGCCTCCTTGAGATGAGCTTCGAAGGATCGCCTGCAGTTCTCACTTTACGGTGGTCGCCACAGCAGATAACATTAGTTGATGAGTTGTGCGGTTGATGAGCTTGAGTCCGTGGCCGAGGCCACTCTCAGGGAGCTTTGCGCGTCCGGAGTGGGCATGCGCCCGCTTGTGGCGGCAGTTCCGGGTGGCGGGTTCGCGCTTGTCTTTGCCTATGGCACAGCAGGGCGCGAGGTGCGCCGCGTGCTCGGGACCTCACGAGGGTCGATCCGCCGCTTCGGCTCGATCGACACGGCGGGTTCCTTCCTTAGGGATCTAGACATACACGCCTTCTCCGTCGACCTCGCCGACTACGAGCCGGGAAGGGTCCGGGCCCCGCGGGCGGACCGGGCCGAAGCATTGCGCAAGACCAGGACAAGCCCGAAGCAGACAGAACTGCTTCTTGTAGGGGAGGACCAATGAGCAACGAACACATCGCCCGGAAACTGGACCGCCTGCGGGAGGGTCAGCGGCCCCGTGTGCTCGACCTCTTCTCTGGGTGCGGCGGCCTTTCGCTGGGCTTCGAGGCTGCCGGCTGCAGCATCAGCGCCGCGGTCGAGTTCGACAAGGACGCCGCCCGTTCACACGGCATCAACTTTCACGGCGGTGATGAGGCGCACAGCCTTCCCGTCGACATCACGGCGACGCGACCGCAGGACCTCGCGAAGCGCCTCCGGCTCGGTCCTGTCAGGGATGCGATCGACATCATCGTGGGCGGACCTCCGTGCCAAGCCTTCGCACGCGTCGGACGTTCGAAGCTGCGGGAAATCGACGAGCACCCCGAAGCCTACGTGCACGATCCGAGGGCCCGTCTGTACCAGGAGTACCTCCGCTACGTCGACGCGTTCGATCCGATCGCCGTGGTCATGGAGAACGTGCCCGACATGCTCAATCATGGCGGCAGGAATATCGCCGAGGAAACCTGCGAGGTGCTGCGTGCACGCGGCTATGTCTGCCGCTACACACTGCTCAACGCAGCCTTCTACGGTGTTCCGCAGATGCGGGAGCGTATGTTCCTCGTGGCATATCGCAAGGAGGCCGGCGCTGCAGTTTCCTTCCCCATGCCTACCCACTGGCTGGAGCTTCCCGCGGGCTATGGCGGCTCCCGCGCGGTTGCGCTGAGAACTCTGCGTGGGCGCATCAACGAGGCGCACTCGTACGTCGAAGCGCCCGTGGCAGCCCACGGACTTCCCCATGCCGTCACAGCGGAGGAGGCGATCGGCGACCTTCCTCCCATGGATGCCCGCGCCTTGGTCCGCAGCGGAGAACTGTCCAGAGGGGCGCGCCGGTTCGATGTGCGCATTCAATACGACAGGCGGCGAAAGGTTTCGCCGTTCGCGAGCGAGATGCAGGCGTGGCCAGGGCACGGTGCTCCCGCTGACGGGATCGCCGATCACGTGATCCGCTACCTTCCCCGCGACTATCCGCTGTTTGCCCGGCTCAATCCTGGCGACCAGTATCCTGAGGCCTATGAACGCGCCGTCGGCATGTTCGGTGAGCGCTTGGCTGTATTGCGTGCGCAGGGCCAGCCGCTGAAGGAAGGCTCTGCCGGGTACCAGGAACTGTGGAAGTCCATCGTCCCCCCTTACGACCCCGGCAAGTTCCCGAACAAGTGGCGCAAGATGTGTCGCAATGAGCCCGCACGTACGCTCATGGCGCACCTCGGCAAGGACAGCTACAGCCACATCCACTACGACAGTGATCAGGCGCGGACCATTTCAGTGCGCGAGGCTGCACGCCTTCAGTCGTTTCCGGACGGCTTCGTTTTCAGCGGAACGATGAATCCGGCCTTCCGGCAGATCGGAAATGCCGTGCCGCCGCTGCTGGCGCGTGCCGTGGCCGCAATGGTCGTGCAGGCGATCGGGCCTTCCGCGCAATTGGCGCCAACAATGGAGCGCCGCGAAGCGCCCGTCGAGGCGGCCTGAAAGGCTCGCAATGGCTGGCGCCAGCGCCGATGCACGCGTCGCAACCGCGATGCAGTTCGTCATCCTGCGAGTACTCAGGCACAACGAGCTGGGCATGTTCCACTCCTATCGCCGCCAGGGCAAGGAGGGCGCGAAGCAGCGTGCGATCAACTTCGATTCAGAGGTTGTCGATCGCGTTTTCCCGTCGGCCGCGGACCACGACACGGTCTCGCTGGAACTGCGGTACCGCACGGACAGCGGCGTCGGTCTCAAGGTGCAGAAGCTGAAGCGCCAGGAGAAGAACTGGCGACTCGAGGGCAACTGCCCCCGCGACTACTGCTACGACTTCGTCGATCCCGGATGTCTCTTCGCGATGGTCATCGATTCCGGCTCAAGGCCTGCTCACGGCGCATGGGCCGTGTACGCGGAGGACGATCCAGTCACGGTCGCGATTCGAGCGGGCGCGGAGAGCGGCAGACTCGTCAGCAGATCGATGGTCGCGCTGCACGGCGAGGAGGGAGAGCGTACCCTCGAATTGCTTCAGCGATCCGCACCAGAATTATTCGGCAGGAGGAAAACGTCGATGGCCAAGAAGAGTCCGGCGAAGCATGTTGAGAAGCCTGGGACCAAGAAGCGGCTGGACCCCAATGCCCGGCGCCTTGCCGAACTCCTGGCCGGTGTCGGTCACTCGCTGCCGAGCGCGGTCGCGGACATTGTCGACAACTCGATCGGGGCAGACGCGACGGAGGTGAGCATCACCTTCGGCCGGCCCGATGGCGGGCATGGCCGCTGGCTGACCATTCAGGACAACGGGCATGGCATGTCAGAAGCGGAGCTTGAAGAAGCAATGCGGGTTGGCAGCGACATCGCGTACGAGCCCGGGGCTCTGGGCAAGTTCGGCTACGGCCTGAAAGGGGCATCGTGGTCTCAGACGCACCACTTTACGGTCGTCAGCAGACGGGCCGGGCAACCGTCAGCCCATCTAAGCTGGGACACGAAACGACTGGAGAGCTGGGAAGTTCAGGACGAGCCGCTCGAGCCCTGGGTAGCCGATGCGACACGGATTCAGCGCCACGGCACCTGCGTGATGTGGCGGGACATGAGGCCGCCCGAGGCGATGCCGACAGCCAGGGGCGTGGAGCCGCACACCGCGGAAGTCCAGGAGATCAGCCGGCATCTCGCGCTCGTGTTCCACCGGTTCCTCCAGGGAAGGGCTGCCGGCAGAAAGAGACTGCGCATCCTTGTGCAGGGGACGGCAATTGAGCCGAACGACCCGGTGGGGCATGCCCTGGTCCGCCCTTACGTCATGCAGCCAGTCAGGGTGCCGACCGAGGGCGGCAGCGAGATCGTCCCGGTACAGGCCTTCGTGCTCCCCTCGGAGCAGGAGGTCAAGGATATGCACGGCGCCGACACCGAGGCCGCCCGACGCGATCTCGAGCGTATCGGGATGTACGGTCGGCGCAACGAGTCGCAGGGCGTGTACGTGTACCGGAACGACCGCCTCATTCACTGGGGTGGATGGCACGACATGTGGGCCACCAGCGACGAGAAGACGAAGCTCGCCCGTGTAACGGTGGAGTTCGGAGACGCGTTGGACGATCAGTTCAAAGTCAATATCGCCAAGCGCATGGTCTCGCTATCGCAGCAACTGCAGGAGGCGATCAAGGTCCTGGCGACCGAAGCCCGTAACGAGAGCCGTAGAAAGTACGTATCGGCCAGGGCGGCTGCGAAGAAGGCGACTGGGGGCACCCGAACCTCAGGAGGCGGGACCACGGGCACAGGAAACGGAAAAGACTCGCCCGGTACCGGTACCGGAGGTGGAACAGGCACCGGTGCGGGCGGTGCCGGCGGTTCGAAGGGTCCTGCTTCCGTCCCCGTCCGCCACGTGAGGACCACCAAGTTCGCCTGGAAGCTGTCGAACAACGTGATGGGCACCCCCGAAGTGCAGGTAGCTGAATCGGAGGAGCAACTGCGCAAGCTGTTCGAGGCGGTTGGAAATGACTCGGAGCGGCAGCTGTTGCTGACCGAGTTTCTGCGGCGGCTCGACTCGGCCGGCGTCCAAGCCCTCCTCGTCTCAAGGACGGCCGGACCGTGACCGTCGTCAGCATCGTCCGTACTGAGCCGCAGACGCCCGGCTGGCCCGACCGCATGTCGGCTTCGGACTGGTACCACTGGACTAGGCACGAGGCCATGCTGCGGCGGAACCCTCGCTGGAAGCCCCAGCAGGTGGACTCCGTGGCAGCGGAGTCCCTGCGCATCTTGCGCAAGCTGCCCGACCCGAAGGTAATCCGTGAGTTCCAGGCCCGGGGGCTTGTCGTCGGATATGTCCAGAGCGGAAAGACGGCCAACTACACGGCGCTGGCAGCGCGCGCCGCCGACGCTGGATACCGGCTCGTGATTGTGCTGTCCGGCATCCACGAGTCGCTGCGGACGCAGACGCAGAACCGGCTCGAGCGCGAGCTCACGGGACACCAGGAAGGTGGTGTTGGGCAGGCGGAGATCGGCCGCGACTGGATCGGGCTGACGCGGCCGGGCGAGGATTTCCGCGAGATCGACGTGCGGACGCTGCAGAGCCCTTCACCGTTCCTGATCGTCGCGAAGAAGCACACCAAGGTGCTCGCCAAGCTGGACCGGTGGCTTGAATTCGCTGCGCGATTCCTGGCGGACAGGCCCGTCCTGCTGATCGACGACGAGGCCGACCAGGCGTCCATCAACACGCGGGGCAACCGCGACCAGGAGCCTGACGAGGAGGACGAGGAGGACAGGGAGAACGCGCCCTCAATCACCAACGGATTGATCCGGCAGATCCTCAACCGCGCGCCGATGGCTGCCTACGTCGCGTACACGGCCACGCCGTTCGCAAACATCCTCATCGATCCCACTGCGGTGGACCGCAAGGTGGGAACCGACCTGTTCCCGAAGGACTTCGTGATCCAGCTTCCGCGACCGGCGGGGTACACGGGTACGGAGGAGCTCTTCGGCGTGACCGCCCAGGGCCGGCAGGTGCTGCGTCCGGTGCCTGATGCGGATGCATTTGCGCTGCGCGGCGGGCCCAGACGCCAGCGAATGGCCGAGGTTGCGATCCAGAGCGGCCCTGCCACACTGCCTGCATCGCTTACCGATGCTGTGCTCGCCTTCTGTGTCGCTGGCGGCATCCGTACTCTCAGGAGTGCGCCGGAACCCGTGAAGGCGCACACGATGCTCGTGCACGTCTCCGCACGAAAGCAGGATCAGGCGCGCGTTGCGGGCCAGATCCGCACCCAGCTTGAGCTGTGGAGGGCTGCCTCCGATCAGGGGCAGGACGTCCGTCCCGTGCTCGCCGAAGCCTGGATGTCGCTGCGCCCCGGCGTGACGGTGACCGAGGATGACGACGCCATCGTCAATGCCGCGCTGAAGGTGCTCGGGCGGGCGGAAGTACTGGTTCTCAACAGTGAAACGGGTGAAGAACTCGAGTACGAGGAAAAGCCGGGAAGGCATCTCATCGCAGTGGGCGGGAACCGGCTGTCACGCGGGTTGACTCTCGAGGGGCTGACGATCAGCTACTTCCTGCGAACTGCTGCGATGGCGGACACGCTGCTGCAGATGGCGCGCTGGTACGGGTTCAGGCACGGATACGACGATCTCATCCGCATCTGGACCACGGATGGTGTTGCGCGCTGGTTCGGTGAGCTGGCGCTGGTCGAGCAGGCGATGCGCGACTCCATCCAGGCCCTAGACCGGGCACGCCGCAGGCCTGACGAGATGGCCATCAGGCTGCGTGCGCATAGCGAGCTCCTTTTGACGGCACGCAACAAATCCGCGATGGCGGTGAGGCAGCGCAGTTCGTGGTCAGGAGAGCATCCGCAGACGGTGCTGTTGCCCCTGGCGGACCCCGCCAAGCTGACTGCGAACCGCGCCCTCGTTGATGGACTGCTCCGGAAGCTGCCGCCGATGGTGGCGGGCAACGGCGGACACGCGGCCTTCGGCGTCGCGACCGAGGAAGTGACTGCCTTCCTTCGGGCCTATTCGGTTCATGACGAAATCGTCGCACTTCGGCCGCAGGCGCTCGCGGACTGGATCATGGAGCGCGCCGAGAGTGGCGAGCTCACCGAGTGGGTGGTTTTCGTCGCGAGTCCGGAGGGGCGGGTCACTGTTCCGCTGGGAGGATTGCAGATCGGCCTGGTCGAGCGCACCCGTACGAGTACTGAGTCGATCGGGACGCTGCTTGATCCGCGGCACGAGGGCGTCGATCTGACCGGAGGGCCGGGTGCGTACCGTCGCGAAGGAGGTACGTATGACGCCGACGCAATGAGGTCCGCGCGGCCTTCGAGTCGCGGTCTTCTCATCGTCTACCCGCTCGACCCCGGCCCGCTCGGTGTGACAGGTGTGGTCGACGCGGTCATGGCCATCGGCCTTAGCTTGCCCTACACGACCGACGAGAACACCGACTGGATCGTCAACGAGGGGCTCAGCGATGATTGAGCCACCTTCACCGGATCTGTGGGCGGGCTTGCGCGCCCGCAGACCACTTTACGACGAGGCACTCGAGACAGTCACGATATCCGACGTCCCGGGCGAGCGTCCGGCCATGTACGGAATGGACCGTCGCGGCGAATTGCATCTGCTGCTTCCGGCAGAGGGTCCTCCGCCCGGTCAGCGACCGGCGGACCTCCGAGGGCTGCGCGTGCGCCAGCAGGAGATCGCGGAAAGAGGCTCGTACGTTGTGCTCGTGGCTGCTGCGTCGCACGAGCAGATGTTTTCGTCCCTGTGCGCCGTCGTGCTGGGCTGCGTCATCGAGCAGCGGCGGCAGCCGTGGGATGCCGTGACGTCGACGATGCGGGCATGGCAATCTGCCTGGAAGGGCGCGCAGTCCTCCATGGACAAGACCGTCCAGGTCGGCCTGTATGGCGAGTTGCTCATCCTGGAGCTGATCATGCTTCCGGCACTGGGGCCGCGTGCCGTTCAGCACTGGAGCGGTCCCGACCGCGAGAGGCACGATTTCGTAGGCGAGCGCATGCACCTCGAAGTCAAGGCCACGCGTCGCCGGAGGCATGAGCACGAAATCTCGCGGGTTGACCAGCTTGATGTGCCGGAGGGAAGGTCGCTGTACCTTGCGTCTCTGATTCTCGAGGAATCGGCAGCGGGCGCCGCGGACCTTGCGACCCGGATCGATTCGATCTCGGATCTACTGCGCACGGCGCCTGCGGAATCCGACGAATTCCAGGCCAAGCTCGTTCAACTGGGCTGGTCCGACGAGATGCGGCGGACTGGTGAGCTCCTGCGCTTCCAGGTGAACTTCCAATCGATGATCCTGGCAGTCGACGATGGGTTCCCGAGAATGCCGCCAGGGTTCGTGCTTCCGCCAGGCGTGGTGGCGATGAAGTACACAGTCGACCTCGCCAACCTGCCGGCACTCGACAGAGATGAAGTCATCGAGGCCGTGAGGCAGGGGTTCCCGGCGTTGGCGCCGTAGCGGACAGGAGCATAAATGGACGTCGTGTCTCCTGCTATGCGCAGCAGGATGATGAGCGGGATTAGAGGCAAGAACACCAGGCCCGAACTCATCGTTCGTTCGGTCGCGCATCGTCTCGGGCTTCGCTTCAGGCTTCATCGCGAGGATCTACCGGGCCGGCCAGACGTCGTCTTTCCCAAGCACCGCGTCGCGCTCTTCGTGCATGGCTGCTTCTGGCATCGACATGACTGCGGTCTCGCGGCGAAGCCGAAGACAAGACCTGAGTTTTGGGAGACGAAGTTCAAGAGGAACGTGCAACGTGACGCCGCAGCAAAGCGCCTGCTGGAGGAAGCGGGCTGGCGCGTCGTCGTTGTCTGGGAGTGCGAGACTCGCGACCAGGCAGTTCTGCGCGCACGCCTTCAAAAGCAGTTCAGGCTCGGAACATCGGACGCGTCTCCCCGACAGGATGGTCGCGCTCTACAGTTCACAGGCGCCAGCTGCATCGAGTGTGCCATCGAGCAGCCCTCCAGGCGCCGCCCCCTTGACACGTTGCCGCAGGAATAGACGGCGCCAGCTTCCGCAGCCGACGCGCAGCACCGACAGCCAGTAGCAGAGCTCATCCAGCGCCACCGGCTTCGAATGCTCCTCGGATGTGCCCCAGGGCTCGAAAAGGTTGTCGTGCTTCACAGCGTTGCGAGCCTTCCGCCTCGACTACAACTGCACTTGGGAACTGCGGCCATGCTTCTCAAGCCGAGACAGATTGCGCCTCGGTGACGGCTGATGCGCTGATGCGCAGTCTCAATCCAGCCCTTCAGACGCGCACCAAGAGGCTTTGGGAAGCCACCCGAGGCGAACGCATCACCCGGGCCAACCTTGAGCAACTCCGGCACGAGCATAAGGAACACAGCAGCAAGCGCATCGCGACTGAGCTGGACGTCAGCAAGAGTTCGATCAACTACCGCTTTCAGCACTTGCATATGAAGCTCGAGGCCCCCATTCGACGGCATGCGGCACGTCTAGGCATCGAGTGCAGACTACTGTTGGTCTGAAATACCCCAAATCTGGCCATTCTCCATTCGGCAGAATGAATTTCCGACGCGCTTAGCCTCATCTACTGAATGCGTAACAAGAACAATAGACAAACCATCTCTCACGCGCTGCTCAACTAAGTAGCTCCAAAACACCTCTCTAGCAGCCGGGGATAAATTCTCGGAGGGCTCATCCAAAAGCATAACCTTGGATTCCGAGGCGAAGGCACAGACAATTGCCACAATGCGTGCTTGTCCGCCACTAAGCTCCGATCCCAATCTATCAGCAGCGATCGAACCATCGGACATCGCAGACAAAAGTTCCATCGACTTTGAAATCGAGACCGCATTGGCCCGACCAATTGCCAACGCAATATTTTGATGAACCGTCAAAAGATCAAATATCCTGCGCCCTTGAAATAGGTACGACATGCCAATTTTCCGCCTTGTATCAACCGGAGAATAGGTAATATCGCGATCATCAAAGTAAACTCGCCCGCTCCTGGGTCGCTCAAGTCCAAAAATACACTTCAAGAGCGTGGACTTTCCAGATCCATTTCCTCCGGTGACGACTAGACACTCGCCGTCTCGAACGGCGAGACTGACGCCCGCGAGAATGGTGTTGGCACCATACGCAAAATGAAGATCTTCTACTCGAATCACTGATTCTCCGATAGTGGAAAGATCGCATCAAAGTACAACAATGAGATGCTAACTCTCTGACGCTGAGTTCTGAACTGTTGCCGGCTTGGCAGAAGCCCTCAGCGCCATTGTGATGAATAGGAGGCAAGCGAAAATAATCTGAATGAAGGAGCCCGAATGAGTGGAGTGCAGCCCCAGAAACCTTAATAACTCAGGGAAAGCAACCATTCCAATTGCGCCCATTATTGGCGACGCGATTCCATACCGCCCAACAAGTGACACAGCCAGAATGACGAAGAAAGACTCAGTCAAAGAAAAAATCTGCGGCTCAAGAAATGTAAAATAATGAGCATAGAGTACGCCGCCAAGACCAGCCCCACAACCTGAAACTGTGTAAATTCCCAGGCGCAAGCGTAATGCCGAAAGGCCCAGTGACTCGAACAGGACTTGATCTTCACTTACGGCCATCGCAAGCACTTTCCGGTGAGCCCCGAAAAGGACAGTGGTGGTCAATATCGAAATGCCTAGTAGGGCTAATGTCATCGCCATGAACTTGAGTTTCGAGTCCACTACGTAGCCAGCGATCTGAAATGGAGATAGATTCAAGAGTCCACGATTCGCCCCTAACCAATCCAGGTTAGAGAGCACAACCACAAAGCCAAGTTGAAGTAGCAGAGTGAACACTGCGAATTCATCATCACGTAGCGAGTAAGAAACAAGACCAAGGCTCATCGCAAATATCGCTGATAATGCGGAGGCTAATATCAAAATTACCGGTAATTCAGTTGTAATGTGTGTAGACACAAACGCCGAGGCATATGCCCCCACACCGAAGAGCGCAGCATTCGCAATATTCATTGATCCCAGAGTTACAACAACAGGATTCAATGCAATCGCCAAAATGGAAAAGATTCCAATAATAATTGATAAGTGGATCAGATATTCGAGCATCTGCGCCGCCTATACATTTCTCTTCAATCTTGCTCGCCAACGAACAAATGGACCTTTAGCCACGGCCAGCAGTGCCAGTACACCATAGATAATCGCAGAACTGAAAGTTGTGGGCGCCAACCATCCGGCAAGATTCTGTAGAAGGGAAAGAGCAAATGCAGAACCCAGCATGCTCACTGTACCTCTGCCGCCGCTTATCCACACAATAATCCCGGATTGCAGCGCGAGAAAACCCATTTCCGGATACAGTACTGAGGCTGACGCAGCAAAAAAAGATCCAGCACTTAGAAAGCAGCAGGCAACGATGCGGGCGATCCAAAGCGCAGCTTGCACATCATTGCCCAAGATCTCACAAAGCTTGCGATCGTCAATTGCAGCGATGACCCGCCATCCGGTAAGCGTCTTGGCGAAAAAATATGTCACCGCAGCTAGCATCATGCAACCAGTGCCGAATTTCACCATTTGATGAGTGGCAATGGATACACCCAGTACGCTTGCAACACTTGAAGGCGAAATCGTCCGAAAGACTTCTGTAAACTCAATATCAATGATAGTAAGAAGAGCCTGCACAACCAGATAGACTGAATAGCTTAGCATCAGTCCCAGGAGGCCTGACACCATTCGCCCTCGATTACCTAGTTGTATTGCCGCTGACGCAATAGTTTCTAGCGCGACGGTGATTGCACAGCAAAGAGTAAATGCAAGAATCGGAGGAGTTCCGTTGCGTAGTGCCGCCGCCGCTGTGTATGCGACAAGTGCGAAAACTCCTGCGTGCGCAAAATTAAAAAACTTCTCTATTCTGTAGAAGAGGCCAAAAGAAACCGCCAGCACAGAGTTTGAGACCGTTGCCAGAATGATCCCAAGTACGACTTGAAGCAGCAATGCAATTTCAAGCGTCAATTGACCCATCGCACTTGATGCCTGGTTAGTAGGCAATATCAAGGAAAGACAGGCTTTTCTGCGACAACGCGAATACCTCTGATCAAATCTCTATGAAAGATGTCGGAAACCTCATTGAAGAATGCTCCGAGTTCAGATAACTGCACATTGTCGTAGTCGGCCTCGAGCGCTGAACGGGCTTCCGGAAAGCGCCTCGAACGCTGTTGAACTTGCTCATTCCACGATGCAGTCGTGTCAAAGGCATGCAAGATGTTGAATCCAGCGGATCTGAGAGAACTCAAATACTCTTCCCGAGTCAGCGGGTTGGGGAAAGCGACAGACTTAAGTAGCGTTGCCTCCTCAGCGGGGCTCAATTCTCGCGCGGAAACATAGTCTTCGAGGAAGAGTCTGCCACCTTGCTTCAAGGACTCAAACGCTCTTTGGTGCGCAAGTCGCTTGTCTGGAAAATGCAGCATTGATAGCAAAGAAAGTGCAGCATCATACTTTCCCTCTAAACCGCTCAGGGTGCAAAAGTCTGCAGTGGTAACAGATACGCGGTCCGAAACCCTGACGACGCTATTGAGTAGGCGAGCGAGGTCTGCGCGCTTCGGCTGCACCTCGACGCTATCAATTCTTGCACCAGTTTCTTCGGCTAGATATCGCGCCGGGCCTCCTAAACCGGAACCGATATCAATAACAGCAACTCGATGATCTATTTTCAGCATGTCCCTGGCCAGTTTTACTGGCTCAAGGCCGAGGAAATGCTCTTGGTCAAAGTGGCATAAGTCCTTTTCGCTCAATTGGAGAATGTGCCGGTTTTTCAATAAGCGACGGATTTCCACGGTAACCCCTATCGGTTGTCCGTAGTGATACCGGTCGTACATCGGACTTAGCAACGCCAATTGTTCATGAGCCATTTTTACCATCCCCAAACTTGTCCAACCGATCAAGTGCGTAGAAGCGCTGTTTTAAAGAACTAAGTATAGTTGAATCTCTGGTATTGGTGCCCAATAGCGCTGGGGCAACTACATTGCCCCCGGGCGCCGGCTGGTAATGCAACAACAAGACATGCACTGTGCGCAATCCATTTGAAAAGAAATACTCTCCCTCCAGCAAAGTGGTATTCGGATCGTCGTCCGAGAGTCGAACAACTTTGCTATTTGTTCGCTTGGAGTTTTTCTCATCAGCAGTCTTGACCAGTGACTCGGCACGCTCTAGTTCGCGTTGCACTACCTCTGTTGTTACCTCGTTTTTTCTGCCTTGAACGCATTTTCCGCTGTAGAAATCGAATATTCGATTTACATTCTTTTCCGATGGAATCAATATTCTAATCTTCAATTCCTTGGGTAATTCATAGCTCCCGGCCCCTTTGCCAAAGAGCATTTCCAGTCTTTCCTCGAGCGCATTTGCCCGCCCACGATCTGCGGAGGCTAAAGCGCCAGGGAGCAAAGTGGATCCCGAAAAATAGAACTCGTGTGCCTTCTTGTTCTGGATTTCGTCGATGATCTGATCAATTGCCCTGAAGAGCTGATCGTAGGTTTCAATCCGGTCGAAGCTGTCCTTGAGTTGCCTGTATGTCATGTAAATGCCAAGCACAGCAAGCACTGACCCAAGTATCGTAAGGATATTGATATAGTGTGACGTCCCCGATCTCGTAGGAACCCAGCCTGGACCGACTACCGAGACAAGGCCGGGTCCGAAGTTATGCTTTAGAGTAGCGAAATACAGCCCCACAAGAATGACTGTTGGGACGGAAAAGTACAAGAAATAGT